>Ga0190344_1001203_pt1 | contig 9848 bp, 11 predicted proteins | sample 48721323_MG_FD_161662 | JGI IMG/M metagenome (GOLD analysis project Ga0190344, IMG submission 161662) | Hydrothermal vent microbial mat bacterial communities from Southern Trench, Guaymas Basin, Mexico - 4872-13-2-3_MG | ecosystem: Environmental > Aquatic > Marine > Hydrothermal vents > Microbial... | reverse complement strand
CCACAAAAACACCGGAAGGCCCATGCATCCCTTTCAGAAATATACCAGCAAATACCTCGATATCCCCAACAATCCGCGATATCCTTTCGGATACGGGCTGAGCTATACAAGCTTTGAATACAGCGGATTGCAGCTCAGCGACACCCTGATGACCATGGAAGGATCGCTCAATGTATCTGTACAGATAAAAAATACCGGGGAATATGCCGGTGAAGAAACCGCCCAGCTGTACGTCCGTAACCTGGTAGGCAGCGTCACCCGCCCGGTGAAAGAGCTGAAAGGATTCAGGAAAGTATGGCTGGAACCCGGTGAAGAAACCACGGTAACCTTCACCCTCACAACTGACGATCTGAGATTTTATACGGCCGATATGGAGTTTGCCGCCGAACCGGGGGAATTCAGAGTATTTGCAGGGAGCAGCAGCGTGGATGTGCTGGAAGCAGGTTTTACCCTGAAATGATAGTTCCGAATCCAGGATCAGGGGAAAAATCAGCTGGTTAAGCCGGCACCGGCAGAAAGGTAAGCCTCCCCTGCCAGGGAATCCGAATCATCTGCCCGGTAAAAATAATCAGGGTTATAACCTGTTTTTTCCGAATAATTTAAATTATTTATTACATTTACATTGTCTACGTAGGCAGCTACGTAGATGTCTACGTAGCTGCCTACGTAGTATAAACAGTTCGATCATGGAAAAGATTGAAAAACAACAGACCCGTAAGCTGACCAAAGTGGCCGGCGGCAGCAGTTATGCCGTGGTAATTCCCCGGGAATTCATCGACAAGCTAGGCTGGCAGGCGCGTCAGAAGCTGGATATCAAGCTGTATGGCAACCGCATTATAATCAGAGACTGGGAGCCCGGCGCAAAATAATCGGGGAAACAAACATCCACGTATTGGATCACCGGGAAAATACTTTTTCCGGCATGATATCGTTGATTATATGGTGAATTAACAGAAAGGAGGAAGAATATGCAACTGCGCATCTTAAGAACAGGGTTTGTGCTGTGTTTAGGGTGCTGGCTGGCTCTGCCGGGCAGCAGTGCGGGGCAGGGCACCATGCCCCAGGTACTCGACACCGCCCGCTTGCAGGAGCAGTGGAACTATCTGCAGGAAAGAACACGTATCTACAACGATTACCGGGCTATACGCGAAGACATGTTCCAGAAGGTAAAAAGGAATGCCATGGATTCACTGAATTTTCAAAAAGGGAAGGTCAGGGATCTGAGCGGGCAGCTCATGGCTACGAGAGAAGAAGGCGATTCGCTGATGGCTCTGCTGCAACAAACAAGGGAAGAGCGGGACGAGGCCATCCGGAACAGGGACCGGTTATCCCTGCTGGGCAAAGGAATGCACAAAACCTTGTACAATACGATCCTGTGGACCATTATTGCCGGACTGGCCTTTCTGGCGATTTTGCTGTTCACTATGTTCCGTACCACCCGCCACTCCACGGTCCGCACCCGGAAAGACCTGGAGGAACTGCGGGAAGAATATGAAAACTACCGTAAGCAGTCGCGCGAACGGTATGAGAAACTGGTGGTAAGCCATCACCATGAAATAAAGAAGCTGAAGGAAGGAAGAGGAATGTAAAAGGAAAAAGAAAACCAGAAGGGCCGGGAGCTGTAGCTTCCGGCCCTTTTGCCTGTGGTACCATCGAATCCAAAAAAAAAGCCCCGGTGCTTCCCGAGGCTTGTGGTGCCACTCGGAATCGAACCAAGGACACCAGGATTTTCAGTCCTGTGCTCTACCAACTGAGCTATGGCACCAAAATATTAATATAAAGAACTACTCAAACTATTCGCTGTCTGTGCCCTACTCCCGAAAAACTGCTTTTGTAAGGGAATGCAATATTACAGCAAACCGGGGACTTTTCAAAAAAAATCCTTTTCATTTGATTTTGGGGTCAATTTATTTAGAATTATTACAAATTCGGGAATACCCTTCTTATTTTTGTCCGCCAATCTTGCTACCTTTGCTGCCAGATGAAAAGCACCGAATATATTACCCATACCCTTCCCAACGGGCTGAGACTGATCCATCACCATATCCCCGGGGAAGTGGCACATGCCGGACTGATGATCCATACCGGGTCCAGAGATGAGGAAGAGCAGGAGCACGGTCTGGCCCATTTTATCGAGCATTTGTTGTTCAAAGGAACCCGACGGCGAAAAGCCTACCACATCCTCAGCCGGATTGACGACGCCGGAGGTGAACTGAATGCCTATACCACCAAGGAGGAAACCTGCGTGTATGCTTCTTTCTTGAGAAGAGACTATGAAAGGGCCCTGGAGCTGATCAGCGATATTGTTTTTCATTCTATATTCCCGGAAAAAGAAATGGAACGGGAAAAGGAGGTGATCATAGATGAGATCCGCTCCTACCTCGACAATCCGGCCGAAATGATCTTCGATGAATTCGAAGAATTGGTTTTCCGCCATCAGCCCATCGGCAGGAATATTCTGGGAACGGAACATTCCGTCAACCGTTTTACCCGGGAAGACGTACTGCGTTTCAGAGCGAACCATTACCACACCAACGAAATGGCGCTCTCTTCCGTGGGTAATGTCCCATTCCCCCGTCTGGTCAGATGGTTTGAAAAGTATTTTGGCGACGTCCCTGCCCGCCTGAGAAAAAAATCCCGGAGTCTGCCGGGCCCTTACCATCCTGAAAAAATGATGCTGGAGAAAAATACCTACCAGACCCATTGCGTGCTGGGAACTACTGCCTACGATGTAAAAAACGAAAAACGCCTGGGTCTGTACCTGCTGAACAATATTCTGGGGGGCCAGGGATTGAACTCCCGGCTGAACCTGTCGCTGAGGGAAAAAAGCGGGTATGCCTACAACATCGAATCATCGTATCATCCTTATACCGATGCCGGTATTCTCAGTATTTATTTCGGTACCGACCGGAAAAACCTGGAAAAAAGCCTGGCGATCACTCACCGTGAGCTGGAAAAACTCCGCAACAGGCAACTGGGCGACCAGCAACTCCGTAAAGCAAGGAAACAGATAACCGGCCAGCTGGCCCGAGGAATGGAAAACCATGAAAGCCTGATGCAGAGTCTGGCCAAAAGCCTTCTGGTATTCGGAAAGGCTGACCCCCCGGAGGTATTGTACCGGAAAATCGAAGCCATCCGGGCAGAAGAACTGCAGGAAATTGCCAACGAAATCTTCAACCCGGACGGGCTGTCTCAACTGGTATACCTGTGAACCGGGGAAATAAAGCTAAGAACGGAAAAGGGTAAGGTAAAAGAAAGGGGAGTCGGAGAGTCGGGGAGTTGGGAGCCGGGGAAGCGGAGTTATTTTCAAACCGAAAGCCTGTCGGGCACCTAACACAAACAACCATGCTTGAGCCGTCACGCGAACTGGAGGAATACATCCGGAACCATACCGAACCTGAAGACCCCCTGCTGGAGGAGCTGGAAAGGGTAACCCATACCTCTGTGCTGAATCCCCACATGCTGTCGGGCCGGATACAGGGGAAAATCCTTGAAATGCTCAGCCGGATGATCAGGCCGGAGAGCATTCTTGAAATTGGCACGTATACCGGCTACTCTGCCCTTTGTCTGGCCAGGGGACTTAATGATGGAGGCAGGTTGCATACCATTGAAAAGAACGATGAGCTTGAGGATCTTATCCGCAGTTATTTCTCCAGAAGCCGCCAGGCCGCGCAACTTCATCTTCACATAGGCAATGCATTCGATATTGTTCCCGGGCTGAAAGAATCATTCGATCTTGTATTCATAGACGGAGACAAGAGAGAGTACCCGCAATATTATGATATGGTGCTTCCATTAGTCAGAACCGGGGGTTATATCCTTGCCGATAACCTCTTCTGGGGTGGCAAAGTGATCGACCCCGCAACACACAAAGATCCTTCCACAAGGGGAATCCTTGAATTTGCCTGCAAGGTGAAGGATGATCCCCGGGTACAGCAGGTTCTCTTCCCGGTACGCGACGGACTGATGGTAATCAGAAAAAAGAAAGAATGAATTTTATCCACATAATGTTATACTCATAATTTACCATTATTAAACATAATTTTTTAATTATCTTCGGTTACTAATCGGAGATTTTGTTTATAATTAATTTATACCAGTGTGGGGAGTACGCTATATTATATTTGATAATAAGCACTTAAAATCATCCATATTATTTAGATTTATTATAGTTAATGACCATTTCGGAAGACTGGCATTTTGATATTTGTTTAGACTTTCCGTATATTTGTTCAACACTCACAAACCCAAAACAGCCATGTCATCACAGGAATTCAATATACAACTTACCGGACTGGAAAAAAACCTTAAGCGTTTTGCCTACAGTCTGACCATGAACAATGAAGATGCCAGGGACCTGGTACAGGAAACCTATCTGAAAGCTTTATCCAACCGGGAAAAGTTTATCGATCATTCGAATCTAAAGGCATGGGCATTCACCATTATGAAAAATACCTTCATTAACAATTACAGGCATTCGGTCAAGGAAAACACCACCCTGGACCACACAAAGGACCTGTATTACCTGAATATGCCCCAGGATTCGGGGTTCACCCATCCGGAATCGCACTACGCAGAACAGGAGATACTGAAAACCATCGACGGACTGGACGTAGAATTCCGTTTACCTTTCCGGATGCATACGGAAGGATATAAATACAACGAAATTGCTGAAAAACTGAACCTGAAGATCGGAACGGTGAAAAGCCGGATTTTCTTCAGCAGAAAGAAACTGATGGGCTCCTTGCAGGACTATGCCGCCTGAGGGCTTTCCAACATTCGACCTGTTATAACAAAAAAAAGGGTGCTGAGCGGCCCCCTTTCTGCATGTATTCCTTTTGCCTATTATTTATTTCATATCCAGTTCGGGCTCTTCATGTTCACCGGTGATCTCCTTGATCCGGATGGCATTGATCTCTTTCGAAACAGTGGTCAGGTTCATCATGATGGTCTTATATTCGGGATACTTGCTGTATTTCTCCCGCATCACATACATAATGTTCAAAACCATCTTCTGCAAGTTCTCACTGCTTTCGAACTTTTTCATTTTCTCATCTTCCATGATCAGTAATTTATTCATAGAAATTTATTGATTTTTTACGAAAAACTGAAATATAATAACCACATTATATCTTCTGGCGATATACTATTGCTGTGAATTCTCAAGGTATTCTTGCCCCTCAAAGATACACTTTTTATACTTTTCTCGTTGCCTGATCTTTTTGTACCCGGAGGGGGACCTGCCTGCCGGCAGGCAAAAATTGCAACCGTTTGTATTCACTTATTATTCTCAAGTTTTCTGATCACGGCAAACAGCATCTTTGAAATCTCTTCCAGTCTTTTGAAGTATGAATTATAATCATCGCTGGTGATCTCACCTGAGTCAAAAAGATACTCCATAATGGCAGCACATTCGAAAGCACTACCCCTGGCAATTACAATGAAGTGCCTTCGATCCCTGCTACTGAATCTTGATGAACTTTCAGCAATATTAAGCATGATGCTAAAAGAAGCCCTTCGAAGTTGATCATTAGTAGTCCTGTCAAATGTTCCTGAAGAAGTAGCTTTGGTAATTAGAATGCAAAATTTTTTGCCTTTTAATAAACATCAGGTTTTTGGAAATCAAACATCATAAAAGCTTCAGCGAGATAAAGCCAAGTTAGTAAAAAAGTGAGATTTTGAGAGCGAGTTTGACAGTGAGAGTGAGGAAACAAATCGAGAGTGATCGCCCCCTCTCTCACTCCCTCTCTCACTCCCTCTCTCGCTCCCTCTCTCACTCTCGCTCTGTTTCATGTACCCGGAGGGGGACCTGCCTGCCGGCAGGCAAAAATTGCAACCGTTTGTATTCACTTATTATTCTCAAGTTTTCTGATCACGGCAAACAGCATCTTTGAAATCTCTTCCAGTCTTTTGAAGTATGAATTATAATCATCGCTGGTGATCTCACCTGAGTCAAAAAGATACTCCATAATGGCAGCACATTCGAAAGCACTACCCCTGGCAATTACAATGAAGTGCCTTCGATCCCTGCTACTGAATCTTGATGAACTTTCAGCAATATTAAGCATGATGCTAAAAGAAGCCCTTCGAAGTTGATCATTAGTAGTCCTGTCAAATGTTCCTGAAGAAGTAGCTTTGGTAATTAGAATGCAAAATTCTTTTGCCTTTTGATAAACATCAAGCTTTTGGAAATCAAACATCATAAAAGCTTTAGCGAGATAAAGCCAAGTTAGTAAAAAAGTGAAATTTTGAGAGCGAGTTTGACAGTGAGAGTGAGGAAACAAATCGAGAGTGATCGCCCCCTCTCTCACTCCCTCTCTCACTCCCTCTCTCACTCTCGCTCTCACTCTCGCTCTGTTTCATGTACCCGGAGGGGGACTTGAACCCCCAAGGACAAAATGTCCACTGGATTTTAAGTCCAGCGCGTCTACCAGTTCCGCCATCCGGGCAGAGACTCCTTATCCGGTATGTATGTCCGAATAAAAAGGCGGAATACCCTGATTCCGCCTCCGGTCCTTTTCTGAGCGGAAAACGGGACTCGAACCCGCGACCCCGACCTTGGCAAGGTCGTGCTCTACCAACTGAGCTATTTCCGCATTTCTTCAATCGTGGGTGCAAAAATACGAATTTTTTCCAACCAACAGGAAAAAATCCAAAAAAAACCTTACCGGCCTCCCAGGTGTTTTTTGATCTCATTCAGCTTATTCAAGGCCTCCACAGGGGTAAGGTTATTAATATCCAGACCCAGGAGCTCATCCCTGATCTGCTTGAGCACCGGATCGTCAAGCTGAAAGAAGCTCATCTGGAAACCTTCCCGGTGCTGAGCCAGGGTGGAAACAGGTTTTGAAAGGGGACCCTGCCTCCGCTTCCCTTCCAGTTCGGCCAGAATCTCTCCTGCCCGTTGTATCACACTTTTTGGCATACCCGCCATGCGGGCCACATGGATCCCGAAACTGTGCTCCACTCCGCCCGGCCTGAGTTTACGCAAAAAAATCACCCGGTTGTCCGTTTCCTTCACCGACACATTGAAATTCCGGATGCGGGAAAAGGACTTTTCCATTTCGTTAAGTTCGTGGTAGTGGGTGGCAAAAAGGGTTTTGGCACTGTTCGCCGGGTGCTCGTGAATGTATTCCACCATCGCCCAGGCAATAGATATTCCGTCGTAGGTGCTGGTTCCCCGTCCTATCTCGTCGAGCAATACCAGGCTGCGGGGAGACAGGTTGTTCAAAATGCTGGCCGTTTCATTCATTTCGACCATGAAGGTAGATTCCCCCAGGGAGATATTATCGGAGGCCCCCACCCGCGTGAAAATTTTATCCACCACACCGATCTGTGCCCGGCTGGCGGGAACGAACGAACCCATCTGGGCCATCTGTACAATCAGGGCTGTTTGACGGAGGAGGGCCGATTTCCCCGACATGTTCGGTCCCGTAATGATCATGATCTGCTGTTCCCGGTTATCAAGATATACGTCGTTGGGAATATACTCTTCATCCGGTGGAAGCATTTTTTCTATCACGGGATGCCGTCCGTCACGTATATCCAGGCAATCGGAATCGTCCACCACCGGCCGGCAGTATTTGTTTTCCACGGCTGCTTCCGCAAAAGCCGACAGGCAATCGAGCCGGGCCAGGATGGAAGCGTTCAGTTGAATGGCCTGAACATATTCCCCCAGCCAGCTTACCAGCTCCTGGTACAACCTGGTTTCCAGCTCCATAATCTTCTCCTCCGCGCCCAGTATTTTGCTTTCGTATTCTTTCAGCTCACCGGTAATATACCGTTCAGCGTTAACCAGGGTTTGTTTTCTGATCCACTCCTCCGGCACCTTATCCCGGTGGGTGTTCCTTACCTCAATATAATATCCGAAAACATTATTGTATCCTACTTTCAGGGAAGGTATCCCGGTATTTCTGCTTTCCCTTTCCTGAAGTTCCACAAGGTAATCTTTCCCCGAATAGAGAATATCGCGCAGTTCGTCCAGTTCGGTGGAAACCCCTTTTTTGATCACCTTTCCCCTGCCTACCTGCACCGGGGGGTCCGTTTCCAGTTCCCTGTTGATCCTTTCGGCAGCACCGGTGCACAGGTTAATCTGTTCGGCCATTCTTTCCAGGGGTTCCACACCCGATTCCACGCACAGTTGCTTCAGAGGCACCAGGGCCTCCAGGGCATTTTTCAGCTGTATCACCTCGCGGGGGGTGATCCTTCCCACCGCCACCCTGGAAATGATCCGTTCCAGGTCGCCCACCCGTTTCAGGTGTTCCCGTATGGCTTCCTGTTTCCGGCTTTCCTTCACCAGGTATTCCACCACATCCTGCCTCTCTCTGATGCGGGCCGTTTCTTTCAGGGGCAGGCTGATCCACCTTCGCATCATCCTTGATCCCATGGGCGAAACGGTAAGGTCGATCACATCCACCAGGGCTTTCCCTCCTTCCTGCAGGGTATGAAACAATTCGAGGTTGCGTACGGTGAACTTATCCAGCCACACATATTTTTCTTCTTCGATCCGGGTAATTGCAGATATATGGTCCAGCCTGTCGTGGCGGGTCAGGTCGAGGTAATGCAGAATAGCTCCCGCCGCAACGATCCCCAGAGGCATACCCTCAATACCGAACCCTTTCAGGGAAGCGGTGCCAAACTGTTTTTTCAGGCGGTCTTCCGCCGTTTCTTCCCTGAAAGCCCAGTCATCCAGTTTGTATACATAATACCGGGAACCGAACAGGTTCGTAAAGCTTTGATATGCCGCCTTTTCCACCAGAACCTCCTTGGGTTGGAAACTGTTCAGCAACTTGTCTACGTACTCCCGGTTGCCCTGTGCCGTAAAAAATTCACCCGTGGAAATATCCAGGAAAGCCACCCCGTGCAGTTCGCCGGCGGTAAACACACAGGCCAGAAAATTATTCTCCCGGTGGTTCAGCACATTTTCGTTCAGGCTGACCCCGGGAGTGACCATTTCGGTGATCCCCCGTTTGACGATCTTTTTGGCCAGTTTCGGATCTTCGAGCTGCTCACAGATTGCCACCCGCTGGCCGGCGCGCACCAGGCGGGGCAGGTAATTATCGAGCGCATGGTATGGGAAGCCTGCCAGTTCAACATAGGAAGCGGCCCCGTTGGCCCGGCGTGTAAGGGTAATCCCCAGGATCTCCGAGGTACGGATGGCATCTTCCCCGAAAGTCTCGTAGAAATCGCCCACACGAAACAGCAGAATGGCATCGGGGTGTTTGGCCTTGATACGGCTGTATTGCTTCATCAGCGGAGTATCCACATATTTCGACTCTCTGGCCATAAGTTCGATCCGGAATGGGTGCAACCAATTCTGCCCGTATGCAAAAATACACATTCATCCTGCCTTCATCGAATGAATTCTTCATTTCTTTTCAACAGATCGGTTCTGCACAAAACAAACAGCCGAATTGTCCGCATACGTACATTCCCTGTCACAATACTGGACATTTTAGCGCCATCTGCTCAGATATCATTCCAGGCTATGTATTTCATAATATCGAACTTGTCATCTTTGGCATAATATATGAAGTTTTTACGGACAAAACGCAGTTTATTCCGGTTTAGCAAACCGGATAAAGTATATGGTAAATAAAATTTGTTCTACAGAACATATTAAAATATATCCCTGCATTGTGGGAAAGTCGGGATTAGTGCTTCGTGAGCGGAATCATTCATGGAAGGGAGAAGGGTATTTGCGTATGGCAAATCTTTTCTGCGGAGCTAACAGGCTAAGTATCAGGTTTGTGGAAAATTGTACACACCTTCTTCCATACCGGTTCTTGGCCGTGTTATCAACCACTCTTTTATGGATGATCCGTCTCATGAGGCCTTTTAATAAAAGGGTC
>Ga0190344_1001202_pt1 | contig 9851 bp, 6 predicted proteins | sample 48721323_MG_FD_161662 | JGI IMG/M metagenome (GOLD analysis project Ga0190344, IMG submission 161662) | Hydrothermal vent microbial mat bacterial communities from Southern Trench, Guaymas Basin, Mexico - 4872-13-2-3_MG | ecosystem: Environmental > Aquatic > Marine > Hydrothermal vents > Microbial... | reverse complement strand
ATGTTCGACCAATCTGATGTCCAGCTTGCCCGCTTCGATTTTGGAGAAATCCAGAATGTCGTTAATAAGCTCCAGCAGGTGCTTGCCGCTGTCGCGAATGGTGTTGACATAGTCCGTCTGCTCGGCTGTGAGTTCTTCGTCAGCCAGAATGTCACTAAAGCCTATGATAGCGTTCATCGGTGTGCGGATTTCGTGGCTCATGTTGGCTAGGAATTCGCTCTTGGCCTGATCGGCTTTGACCGCTTCTTCGGCCAGTTGGCGGACATGTACAATCGACGCTTCAAGTTGCTCGTTGGCAACGGTCAAGTCGGCGGTGCGCTGCTTAACCTTGGCTTCGAGTTCCGAATCACGCTGTTGGATTTGGTCCAACATTTCGTTGAATGCGTCCGTGAACAAGCCTATCTCATCGTTGCTCTCCTTAACGGCTCGCGTGGAATAGCCTTTTTCCTCTGAAACAGTCTTCGTGACCTTGGCCAGGCTCAAGATTGGTCGGGAAATGACCCGCTGGAGTCTTAATGAAACCAGGTAGGCTACAAGAGAGCACACCAGCACAATCAGGGCCATGAAGCCTGCTTCCAGCCATAGTGCAGCTTTCATTTGAGCCAGGTCTAACTTGATACAAACTGTGCCGATGATTTCGTCGCTATTTTTGATCTTTTTGAATAGCGTGAAGTAGTCACCATCAAAGCTGTAACCTTCCACCTCGCACGCCGGCGGCGAGAGTTCACCAGCGATGCCCGAGCGCTTGTAATGAGCCAGTATCTCGCCTTCTTTCGTATATACACAGGCAAAGGCAATGGAGGACTTCGCTCGCAGTGATGTGAGCGTCTCTTGCGCGTCTTTTGCATCCTCGAAAGCAAGTGCCGCCCGACAGTTATCTCCTATCATTTCCGCATAGCATGATATGCTGTCCACGGTTTCCCGACGGTGTACGCCCCGTTCATGCAGAACATCTATGATACTGGTCAGCAATAACGCCACTACGCATGTCACCATGATAATCGATATCAGCTTATGTTTTATCGCCATATTTTGTATTAGAGGTATCATCAGTTCTTTGTCCCGTTATGTGCTTCTTTCCCAATCACTCTCTTTGCCAAACGCAAGAGTTTCGACCTGATTTTGAGCTTCGCCTGCTTGGCTGTAGTGTTGTTTATTTCAAAACGGACCTTTTCATCCTCCATCAGGAAATTGATAATGCCGCCTGATTCGAGAAAACCGTCTGTTTCGCTCACCGTCAACACGGGTGAATCTTCCAACGCTTTAATGATCCGGCCTGAGCTTTCTATCGATCCCAAATGGCGGGTACATAAGAACAGTACGTGACAGGATTTCAGCGTTCCTATCTTCTTGTTCCACTGAGAATCATCGGCCTTTTGGGATTTCTTGAGTTTCTCATAACCAGGAAAGTACCTTAAGGCAATTTCCCTGCCCTTGATCTTCTTGTGCTTGACTGGTTCAAAAGCCTTGAGGAAATAGCGGGAGCCGATAACACCTACCGTTATCGGCTGATTGCTGTCGGCGATTCTTTCTTCCGGCCAGTCCACGAAGTTGATGAAGTTGTAGAGAAACGCAGCCTTGATCTTGTCCTCCCGGCTTATCGCAGAGTCGGCCAGGACCGGTATTGCCGCCGACACTGCTATCAGGGCCAGAGTCAGAACCGTCAAATTAGAGGCTTTCGTTCTCATCCTGTTGTGCTTTTCAGCTTCCTTATAGTCTTAGAACCGATGCGTTAACTTTATATAAAATCCCCGTTCAACCTCAGTCGGAACCTGGCCGGCTTCTGCGCCGAATTCCGGATGCCTCTTGTCGAATAGATTCTGTCCGACCACGCTCAGTTCCGTATTCTTGGCAATGTGCCACCCCAATCGCGCGTCAAAACGCAAGTAATGGGGGATATCCCCCTCGGGCAAGTTGTCCACGTAATTAAGTGAAAAATCCAATTCGATGTCGTCGCTGAGATCATAGAATGAACGCAGGTGGAACTGATTGTGTGGCGACTGGCCTTCGATGGCGGCGTCGCGGGTAGAGGCAACGTTTGAACCGTCCGGGTGCAATTGCATCTGTAGGAAGGTATATCCGGCGTTCAGCCTCCATCTCATGGAAGCCCGGTAAGTTGCAGATATCTCCGCCCCGTATGTTTCACCCTCCAAATTGTTCGCAAGCATGTAAGGCCAAATTGTATATCCGGGCTTCGATATGTTTGCAGTCCTTTCACTTGCCACGAGTTCATCATAGACATTGAGAAAGCCGGCGACATCCAGAACGAGTTTGTTCGTAGGCTTCGTGCGGTAACCGACTTCGTAGGCTGCAACCTCTTCGTGTTCAATGTGGCGGTCGCCGTATGCTTCCTGGGAAATGGTCGAAGATCCCATTTGGAAGACTCCCCAGCTTGTCGTACTACCCTTGTCAAATCGAGAGCATGTCCTGATAGCCCTGGTAGCCGCGGCCCAGACCGTGTTGCGCTCGTCGGGAGTCCAGCTCAGCCGGCTGCTCGGCTGAAACTCAAAGTTGCTGCAATGATGATGCAGAATCTTGCTTCCGATCGTAAGTTCCAACTCGTCTTGGACAAGGGAAATCCGGTCTTGCAGAAAACCGCTGTAAAGATGCAGGTCTTCATGTCTCGGATCCAGAGAATAATCAAAAGTGCCGTCAAGGGTATGCCTGTCAAGGTGGTAACCCAATCCCCATGTGATCTCGTGACTATCGCAGAACGGGAAACGATGCTGAAAGTCAACGTCGTAAGTGTTCAGAGTCTCATCAAGGGCCTGCTCAAGTCTTTTCTCCCGATCATAGTAGATTTGTAATATCATGTCCGAGTCTTCTGATAGGGTTCGTTTCCATCGCGCAAGCATGTTCCCGCCGTTGATACTGTTTTGGCGAGTGTATGGTGTGGAGATAGGCGCGGTCACAGAATACATCGTTCCCCTCTGCCCGATATCACCGTCGCAGATATCACCCAGCACAGTCCAGTGGTCGCGTTCTGTCGGATGGCCGTCGATCCTGAAACCCCCTCGGAAGACATCCCATCCGTCCCCGCCGTTGCCGCCGGTAGGTTGTGTGCCGTCGTCTATGTTGAAATACTTCGAATATACCCTGAAATATGTCTTGTCGTCGATCTTGTCGCCGTACCGAACTGTGCCAAAGCCTTGTTCCTCAGTGCCGCTTCCGCCGGACAGGAATCCACCCTGGGTATCCCTGGCGTCCTTGGTGATAATGTTGATGATACCGTTGATCGCATTTGCCCCCCAGAGTATGCCTCCGGGGCCGCGGATAACTTCGATATGCTCCACGTCCTCCAGCACTACATCGTGTGTGTCCCAGCGAATTCCACCGTAATGGGGCGTGTAGATGCTTCGCCCATCTATCATGACCAACATCTTGTTCGCAAATTCAGTGTTGAAACCTCGCGAGGAGACGGCCCATTTGTTGGAGTTTATTCGCGCCACCTGCAAGCCTGGCACCATCCGCAGAGCATCAGGGATGCTCGTCGCCCCTGAACGTCTGATGTCTTCGGACGTAATCACATAAGCCGCTGCCGGGGTCTCGAACAGTTTCTCCTCTTTCTTCGAGGCCGTGGTAATTTCAATGTCCATAAGCTCCTCGATGGACATATCAAAGAAATCATCCGGTTCATTTGCATCCGGCTGACGTGCAAGCGTCTGTGGAACGCTTGCTAACACGATTGACAGAACGCAGACAAGTGCCGATCTTCGTAGTAGAGTCTCTTTTTCAGCAGCCATGATTACACTTCCAAATTGGAGAGAGATTTTGCCCGCGACTCACTGTTGTTCTCAACGGTAAACCCCCCAGGCGGTTCGCCCCCCATGGACATCCAATTCCCGGATGTATGCAACCTAATTATTCATCGAGGTTATCGACGTTTGGGTGGAGTGCCTTTAGGAGAGGCGCCTTTTCAGAGCGCAGTCGCTCATATCAGATGCCCTCTTGCAGGTTTCCGGACGTAGAATTCAGCTTGTTTTCCTCAGCGAGACAGTCAACATGGAACCGACCTTCGGTTCTGATTTAACAGACTCGGGGAATGAATCGATATCTGGTTTTCTTCATATAGTTTCTGTAATCGGGGAATTTCTTCAGGAAGCTTTCCTCCACCAGTGCTCTGCAAATGTAGACTACCATCCAGATAAGGTAAGAGAGAAGGCCGGCGATTGTGTATGCGGCCCGGTAGCGGAAGAAGGCGCCGAAGAAGAAGAGAAGCTTGAAAGTCGTGGCCGGGTGACGGACGATTGCGTACGGGCCTTTGGTCTGTATCTTCTTGTAGCAGAGATTCGAGGTTGAGAAATTCAAGGCGCTGCCGCTAAGGACGTACAATACGAGGAAGATCAACAGAACGATCTCGATTGCGAAATTGGCCGAACCGCCCCCGATCAAGGGCTCGGAATTCGCCGGCAAAGATGGAAATGGCACGAATTGAACTGCATAGCCGATGAACGGCATGTAGCATATGAGAATGACAAACCAATGCAGCGGGTTCATATCGATCTGGCGAAAGCGGCTCCTGGTGAACCATGACTCCCAGAAATAGCCGAGAGCGCCGTTGTTGGCGTCTATCGCCCACACCAGCGGTGTTGCGACCATGACGGTCGACGCAACGCTCCATTGGAAATTTGCATTCTGAAGGTAGCCGGTGAAGCCGTTGAGACCGTTGTACACCTGCTCGAACATGATTGGGATGTAGTGAATCCTTATGATCGCCATCAGGTAAATGCGCTTGTAGGACTTCTTGCGGAGTCGTCGCCCTATCCGCCCGAATTCTCTATTCTTGAGACATTTGAGCAGTGAGACGATTCTGAGATAGGGGTCTCCCAGGATGTTGTCCCGGCAATAGCGAAACTTCTCGGCAAGAAAGAAGTAGGGCAGTCCAAGCATCAAAAAGAGTTTGAGAAAGTCGCCAAAGAACCTTCGAGTGTTTGGGGTAAAATCCTTGTAAAGCGGATGGGCGGCGTAAAACCTGGAAATGCCGAATATGACCAGACCCCAGAAGATGTACTTTCCTATGGCTTTTGGAATGACCTGTCCGATTTTCCTGCTCTGGTATTGTTGTTTGTCGGTGAGAATTGCATGCAACGTGTAAAAGCCGATCAGAAGCAGAGCCGGCGCGTAGAAGTAATCATGCATGTCCAGCAAACCCGACCTGAACAGAGCTAGCGACACTCCGAACGACAGGAATATTCCCAACCAGCAAAGATACGGATGAATCATTTCGGTCTTGAGAGTGACGTCCCGATGGCGTCCGGATGTGGCGGTCCCTGAGCGGGGATTTCTGCGGTGTCGTGACGACGAAGTCTTCCTGGTACCTTGCATGTCTATTTAAACGGATAGTTCGGCGGTATACTTTACCGAATTTTGCCTGAATCCGATAAAGCAGGACCTCTGACTACTCTCCGGACAGATTCATGCCGTTCAGCCGGCTTGGATTACCGGTCATTCGGCCTGCAGTATGGCCTTGATTTCATCGAGCGATATCAGGCCCGTCGTGCCGAGCTTTATCTTGCCCTCGCGGTCAATGAAGAAGCTGCTTGGTATCCCGCTGACCGTGTTGTACGGACTTGGCAGCGAGCCGCGGTTCGTAAGGACCGTGTAGTTCATTTCCGCTCGCTCGACAAATGCCTTAACCACATCGGGCCTTTCGTTCGATATGGCCAGCATCGCCAGATTATTCTGGCTCGTGGTCTCTCGCAGCTCCTTGAGGTGCGGGATTTCCACGCGACAGGGAGGGCACCATGTCGCCCAGAAGATGATAAGAACGTCCCTGCCCCGGTAGTCGCTGAGCTTGTGCTGCTTGCCGGTAATGTCGGTCAGCGTGAAATCCGGCGCCGGCTTGCCTCGCCAGGGCGCAAAGGCCGGGTACCATGTTTTGGCGGCATTGATCACGTCCGTGAGTTTCGGCCTTGGCTTGTCCGCAGCCGGTGGTGTCTTGAGGATTTCGGTGCTGCGGCCCGCCCAGATGCGCGCGACGTCATCTTCCGCGGCCAGGACCGAGTTCTTGCCGGCGTGAAGCGCAAAATCTATTGTGAAAGATCGGCTCTGTTGCGGCTCTAGCTTTGCCGCTCGGCCGAACTCTCGTTCGATAGATCTGTTCCGTGCGAAACCAGTGCTCGGCTCCAGACCGGTGACATACGCGCCCTCGCCGGCCGGTGGGTTTTTCCGGAGTGTGAGGAAAGGCAGCTCTTTAATCGAATAAGCCATTGATACAGCCTCATCGCCCTCGGCGTTGTGGAGCATGATCCTCGTCCTGTCGTTCTCATCGGCCCACATGCGCAGGAAATAAACCTCTTCCGGCGATCTCGTCTTTGGGCCGCTATAGAGATTGTAGTTCGAGACGTCCGTCGCCGCATCCTCGTCGATCGGGATAACCTGCCGCACGGGCCCGAACAACTTCGCGCCCTTTTCGATAAGTGGCGAACCGTAGTTTCCGCGGTAGAGAATGCCGAATTCCTGCTCGACGGCGCCGAGGTTGGTCACGGTGTCGGAGATTTGGAATGTGTCGGCGCCGGGAACTGTCGAGATTTGCGTCAACAGTTCGAGCTTCGAGCCTTGCGAAAGGGCCTCATCCACTCTGCCGCGAACCGTGATGCGATAGGGCGCCTCGCGCTCGACGACGACTTCGACTCGCGACGCCGGTATTCTGGCTATCCTGCCGTTAAGTGCCTGATCGGTTGTTGCCTTTTCTGGCGTGTTGTCGGCACGGCCGATCGGCTCCAGCCCGTGCCGAATCATCCACCCTTCGAGCCGGCCCATTCCCCGGCGCGAGCCCCACCCCAGGCGCAGGCCCTCCATCTCTACCTCATGGACGGACATTCCTCGTGTAGGGACCACGGTGAAGCGAAGCCTGCCGTTGTTGACCTCGATGATGTCGAAACGCTCCTGTTCTCCGCCGCGCAGGACATACTTGCGCACGGACCAGGAGGAAGGGCTATTCGGCGTAAGCGCGCTGCTGGTGATTTCCGCCGTTTCTTTGTAGATATTCTTCTCGATGTCCGTCAGGACCAGTCGATAAGGCTCGGCGGCCTGCATCGACGAAATCCCCGCGGCCGCAACGATAATAGACGCTAATCTCAACATTCCTTCACCGCCTTTCTAAGCAGTTCATCTGGCACAATCGATTCTAGCTGCAAACACTGGCTCAGATGCCCCATTACATTGCTGACCGGACAGTGTAGCATTTTGAGCCTAAATTGCAAGCGCCCTGATGAGCCGCTCCTAAGCAGTCTGGCGGTAGCGTTTGTCCTGCGTGTTCGCCCTTGCGAAGGAAGTGATGTGCAACAGCGCGTGGCGTCGTCTGTGCTTTTCGCAGCATTGCCAAGCTAAGCGGTCTATCATTGCGGCTCAGTCTAATGTCCCGGAAGGGGCCAGAAAACCGTGTCGCCCTCGTCTGTCCACTGTTTGTTCTTGCCGCTGATGCCCTTGCCGGATATGCCGCCGTCGTCCTTGAGATTGGGGCCGAAGCTGTAGAGAATGAAATTGTCGTCCGTTCTTCTGTAGACGAGCGGTTCGTTGCTATATGGATCCAGGGGAAGTGTCTTCAGATACCCTGCCTCGATAAGTCCATTCAGATCGGCCGGGTAACGGCCTTTGGCTTTTTCGTAACGCAAAGCTGCAATAACCGTCAACAGGGTCTGACGGTCTGTTTTCACCCGCCAGGTCAACGCGCTTACCCGGGTGTATGCAGGGGTATTGTGTTTCAGTAGGACTGGTGCTATCTTGACTCGATGGTTCGTCTGCCGTTCATCTGCTGGCTTGTCGTGCAATCGCCTGGGCGTCGCAGAAAGCACGTTGTCAAATTCTGCGTAGTATCGCTCGATTTCCGCCACCATCTCTTCTCTGTCGGGAAAATTGAAACTGACGATATTCCACAAATTGTCCGTGAGGTTCTCGGTTACCACGAAAGGCAGGCCTCGCGCCAGCAGCCGGCCGTTACCCTGCCCGTCATCGGTGAATCCCCGCTGAATTGCGTCGTACCAGAAGACTTTTTCAGCCTCGAGGGAGATGACAGCTTCCTGCCTGCCGAACTGTTCTTCAAGCTGTTGATATGTACTGTTCAAGATATGGGAATGTACGGCTGTACGCTCCAGGATCGAAAAGATTTCACCGTGCGCCAGAGCCTCGATGGCGATGCCGACCAACTGCTCGATCAACAGACCGTGGGCCTGCAGGTGGCTGCCGAACTTGCTCAGGGCAATAGCGTCGCTCATCGCCGCCTCCACGTTGCCGTCATCGGCTTGCCGGCGAATCTGCCACCGCATCGTGAAGGCCAGCCGTCTGTAGCCCGGTAAAATTTTCATCGCGTTGCCCACAAGGTCTTTGTCCAATCTGGTCTCGTCGGTATGATAGTTTGCCCAATATCCTGCGCAACGGGCACCCTCCCTGAGCTTCTCGACAGCCCCGCGGCTGTCGTCGAGCCAGTCTGTGAGAAGCTTCGAACCGGCATCGTTGAAATCTGACGGCCAAGAAGACATGTTGTCGGCCAGCCATTTCGGCATCTCCACATTTAGCTCGCAGGCCTTCTCATAATACGGCCTGGCGTTTTCCGCTTCCTCTCTTCCCGCCCTGACAAGCTCGTTCAACCACTCGACATAATCGACGCTCAGAGTTGGCTTGCCGACCAGAAGCGGAATCGAACACACAAGCAGGTACAGGATACAAATTCCCAACACCTGTAGACTGCGAACCATAGCTTTCTGCCAGAGTGGTCGGCAGCGTTTCTTGGCGCGGCGCATAAGGATTCCAAGCAGTTTCGGATCACCGAAATCGGCGATCAACTGCTTTGCTCGCTCAGTCTTCTGTGCCTCCTCGGTGCAATCGGCCAACTCGTCTGTGAAATGTGACGTAAGCTCGGCCTTGACGTCCTCCAGAACCTTCCGGCGATAGCGCATTTTCCTTAACAGTCGCCCGATGAACTCAGTCACGGAGCCGGGAAGCTGTTCCGAATCTTTTTTGTCATGCTCATTTGTCATGATCGTGTCCTCGTACTTGAAGGATCATCTCGCGTGAAGCTGACGCCGGCCTGAACCGCTAGGCCGGGGCGAGCGCTCCGCCGAAGAGTAGATTCAGCCCGGCGGTCATTTCCTTCAGTTGGACTTTCTGTTTTGCCAACTCGGCCTTGCCTTTGCCGGTGATCGAATAGTACCGTCTCTTTCGGGCCGACTGGTTCTTCTCCCATTTGCCCTTGACCAGCTTTTTCGCCTCGAGATTGTATAGCAGCGGATACAGCGTTCCCTTGCCTAGCGTCAGGATATCGCCGCTTCTTTGCTCGATGGCCCGGCTCAGTTCGTAGCCGTACATCTGCCCGCCGGAGAGAATCTCCAGCACCACCGCCGGGGCGATCCCTTTCAACAACTGACTCTCGAATTTCATAGAAATCTCCTTCGAATCAAGGATTTCACATTGCCGGAAATATCTTGTACTGCATAGTATGTATTACAAACTATGCAATGTCAACTAAAAAATACAGGAAATCCGAAAAATTATGCCAGGCTTCGATGGGCGTCAAATGCTCCCTGGGCCGGCTTTAGAGCAGTTTGAGGAAGGCTACACCGAGGAAGGCCGTGCTTCCGGTGAGTATCAGGCACTTTGAGATCAGGCCGCTTCGGGCGTATGCGGGCAATTTGCGGTCGAGGTAGAGCAGGACGAAGCCGAGCAGGCCGAAGACCACTGCGTTCATAGAGGCGATTGTGTTGATGACCTGGGCCGGCTGGCGGTCGCCCAGGAGTATTGTCACGGCCATCACGGAAAGGTATGCGGCCATCACCATGCGGTAGCCTCTGAGCTTGTTGGAGAACCGCGGCGAGAAACCGGCCAGCATCGAGGCGATCGCCCGGCTCTTGCCG
>Ga0190344_1001199_pt1 | contig 9863 bp, 6 predicted proteins | sample 48721323_MG_FD_161662 | JGI IMG/M metagenome (GOLD analysis project Ga0190344, IMG submission 161662) | Hydrothermal vent microbial mat bacterial communities from Southern Trench, Guaymas Basin, Mexico - 4872-13-2-3_MG | ecosystem: Environmental > Aquatic > Marine > Hydrothermal vents > Microbial... | reverse complement strand
ACGGTCTCGCTCTGCCAGCCACCGTGAGAGTCATCGTCGTCCACGGTCGTTGTTGTACAGGCGGTCAGGGTCAGCAGAGCCAGCGACAGGGTCAGCAACAGCAGGCGAGCGGCGAATCTTGACATCGGGTTCCTTTGGCTAAGGATGTAGAGTGATACATGAGGCTATTCCACGCTATTATGCAGCAGCATGTACCCCAACCGGACATTCTCCAGATATTTGGGGTTGATCGGCACACCGTTGTTAATCATCCTCTCGATAAGCTCAAACTCCGCCCGGTAGATTTCCCGATGCACAGAGCTGGAGACCGCCTTTTCTGCGGACAACAGACTCTGTGCCAGGGCGTGGAGGGACTCGTGATAGGCAACGCAGAGGAACTCGCCGACCCCGGTTATCAGTCCGGAGCCAATGGGGCGCAGCCGCAGATAGCAGACCGCCCGGTCCTCGTTAGGTTCCGCGTAATACGCGCTGCAGCTGCCGATAAGCTCCTCCGGCATCACACCATGTTCCCGAGCTTCGGGGAAATCCTCACCGATGATTATCTCCACGCGATGATGGCCGTCCGCCGTGGCAATCTTCAATGCGGGGAGCGAGAGCAGATAGCGCGCCAGCTTTGGATAGAGTTCGGCGTTCACCTCCGCCGTCTCCGCGTAGAGATTACCCCGAAGAATCACCGCCGGAGCCGGACTCAGGGTCTGCGCCAGACTGCTGGCGTAAACATGTGCCAGCAGCCAGATCAGCGCGACGAGAACCGCCACCGCCAGCCCCTGCTTGGCACGCCGCTGGGCGAGGGACGAGGTGAGCTTCCGCAGCGATTTATTCCTGTTATCTTTAGTTTTTTTCACCATTGCATAATATCCGGAGCAATACGTGAGATAATGCTGGTCTTGGGCAATGGGCAGAGACCTTTGAATAAAATCCCCACTTCGCTTGTTAGAGGCAAGGGGCTTTAGCCACCTTGCAGATTCGGAGTCTGTCTCAACTTCCGCAAGGGGTTGAAACCCTTTGTCTTAAGGTCAAAGTCAACCGACGATCAAAATCTAAGAACTTTCTGGATAAAATGGTTTAAGTAATCGTCAAAGGTATTGAACAGCCAATCTCCATCTCGCGGACCGATAATTCATTTGATTCAGACATAAACATCAAGAAATCCTGCCTGCCGCCCTGGATAGCGACCAGCGGGAGCGGTGGATTGCCCAAGGTTTTCTGGCACGAAGTGCCAGCCCTGTGTCCAGCTTCAAGCTGGTGGTGCAGCGTACTGCGCTGCCTAATCTGCCTCTACGGTATCCACGGCGTAAACCCGTCCGTCTTCGCTGGCGAAGAAGGCGCGACCGTCGGCGTAGGCGGGATCGGAGAGAATATGCGCCTTGGCGGCGAATCCCCAGATCGGCTCTCCGGTTACACCGTCGATGTTGTAGAGCGAGCCGTTGGCACCGCCGATGAGGAACTGAAGCTCGGTGTAGGCTGGTTCTTCGGTGAAGGAAGCCGGGCGGGTGTAGCTCTGCCCGATGACGAACTCGCCGCCCTCCGGGGTAGTCCCGACCAGGCAGCCGCCAGTCTCCACGGTATTCGTCGTATCCCGCTTCCATATCAGCTCACCGCTGGCAGCGTCCACGCAGTAGATCCGCTGGTTGTAGCAGCCGAGGTAAACTCGCCCGTCGAAGACCACCATCCGCGAGCGAATGAAGTTGCGATAGTCGGCTTCGTGCCACCGCCAGAGCCGCTCGCCGGTCTCCGCATCGAGGCAGTAGAGGAAGGTGTCGTCGGCACCGAAGTAGAGCTTGCCCTCCCAGAGATAAGGCGAGCTTTTTATCTGTGAGTTGGTGTTATAGCTCCACCGCTCGGTGCCGGTGGTTTTGTCGAGGCAGTAGAGCCTGCCGTCGAAGGAGCCAAAGTAAACCTCGGTCTCGCTGACGAAGGGGGTGGAGAAGACCCAATCCGCGGTCTCAAAGCTCCAGCGTTCGGTTCCGGTGTCGGCATCGAGGCAGTAGAGCCTGTGGTCGTAGGAGCCGAAGTACACCGACTCGCCATCGGAGAAGATCCCACCGCCGATGTAGAACCCGGTGGCGAATCGCCAGAGCCGCTTTCCGGTCTCGGCATCGAAGCACCAGAGGGCGTTGTCGCAGCTGCCGATGTAAACCTTACCGTCAATGACCAGAGGCTCGCCGATAATCGGTCCGCCGGTGTCGTGCTTCCAGAGACCATGCCCATCCTCGGCGTTAACGCAGTAGAGATAGCCGTCTTCGGAGCCGAAGTAGAGCCGTCCATCGGCGTAGAAGGGCGAGCTGGAGAGCGGCTCGTCAACGACAAACTTCCACACAAGCTCCGCTTTGGCACGGGGGATCTCCGGCAGGTCGCCCAGCCCCACAATCATCACATCGAAGAGCGAAGCAACCACAAAGGCGACCACTCCGGCGGTGAGCAGCACTCCCAATCCGATTATCGAGTAGAGAACCGGGCGGCAGAAGTGTTTCTCTTTCGCAAACGCCTCCGCGCCGCGCTGGCGCAGCTCCTCTTCCTTTGCCAGGTGCGTGGCGAAAGGCTCCACCTCCCGGAGGGTTTTCCACTCCAGGGTCGCCTCGTCGAAGACCTCGGTCTCCGGCTTGACCGCGCCCACGTCGAGAAGGCGGAGGAGCTTTCGCGCCGTCCGCGCCGTTTCTGGATAGCCGTAGGAGCGGGTGATGTAGCGTTTCGTTGCCATTCGTTCCCCGGGAAAGTTCTCAAATAAAGGTGGTTTTTGCAGGGGTCTGTTGCAATACGCCCCTACCCGTGAGTCTGTGCCAGGCGCAGCCAGAGCCGCGCCGCCGCGCGGGCGTCGTCCTCAGCCCGGTGCGCCTTATCCTGAGAGATATTAAAGTTCCGGCAGGCATGCTTCAGGCTGACCCGGGGGCGACCCATCCGTCGGGAGGCCACCACCATCGCGTCGAGCCAGAAGTTCAGCGGCGGCGGAGCCAGACCCACCCGCGCCAACTCTATCTGCAAAAAGCCGTGGTCAAAGCGGGCATTGAACGCCAGCAGGGGCAGTCCCTTCAGGCGAGAAGCAACCTCGCCGGCAATCTCAGCGAAGGAGGGACTATCCGCCACCTTTGCATTGCTGATGCCATGAATACCCACGGCAATCCGGGGAATCTCCCTGCCTGGATTAACGAGGCTGGACCAGGCGGCGACCTCCACGCCATCCTCGTAGCGCAGAATGGCGACCTCGACGACACGATCCGTCGCCGGAACCAGTCCGGTGGTCTCCACATCAACGGCAATGAAGCTGGTTTGCATAAATATTTATCAAGCCGTTCTTAGTACCGCGCATCCGGCTTGGCTGGAACCGACACAGTTCCGTAACAGGCTGTATTTGTTATGGTTACGGATAATCCAGTAATCTGGCGGCAGCCTCACTCACGGACGAAAAGTACAGTTCGTCAAGGTACGCAAAAATATCACAGAGGCATTTGTCTAAAGGTCAAGACTATTGTACTATACTGGTGTGGCAATCAACAAACCATCCTGTTAGAAATAACTGAGCAATTGTTTGGCGCAACCTGTCAACAAAACCAACGAAAGGAAACCGATGAAAAAGTATCTCCTCATCATCGCCATTCTCGCCCTGGTGGCTCCGAGCCTCGCCATCTTCTCTGTGGGCGCGCAGGTCGGCTACCTGGCTCCTTCGGGGACCTATGCCGATGCCTTCACCGGTGGCGTAACCACCAATCTCCGCTTCAGTCTGGGGCTGATTCCCATCGTCGATGTGAACCTTAACATCATGTACGTCGAGGGAACGGTTACCGACGATAACGACCTCGGCATTCCTGAGCAGGAGATGAACTCCATCGTGCCGATCACCGTTCAGGGCAAACTGAAGCTCCCCGGCATCTTCTCTCCCTACGTCGTCGGCGGCATCGGGCTGTACCTCTACAACCTGGAGTACACCGACACCGTCTCTGGTGAGCTGGTGGATCGCTCCGGAGCGGAGTTCGGCTACAACGCCGGAATCGGCTTCGAGGTCGGCTTCCTCGGCTTCCTGGGAGCCTACGCCGATGGCACCTATCACTGGGCCGATACCGAACCGGCAACCGTGCAGTGCTTCACCTTCACCGCCGGATTCTACGTCGGCTTCTAAGCAGCGCGGTGCGCTGCACCACAAGACTGGGCTTCGCCCAGAAAACCTTGAGCTTGCCCGCTCCCGCTGGTCGCTACACTTAATCCCTTCCCCCCTCTGGGGGGAAGGTCGGGATGGGGGGCAGAATTACGAGGGCAACCACAATGGTTCGCCCTTTATCTCAGAACATCAGGTGAATGGGCAGGGTACTGTCCTGGCTCCATGACAATGTTGCGGACCGACCTAAAATCGGTCTCTACGGCAACCGCACCACCTAGCAAAAAGACCCCGAATGGGGTCTTTTTGATTTAGCGTTAAGCCTGTTCTAGAACTCTGGCTTGCCTTCCGGATAACCGGGAGGATAGCCACCAGCAGGGTGGTTGATGGTCGGCTCGATAGCCAGGAGACGAGAGACCTCGGCGTTGATGTTGGGCCAGAAGTCAGCGTCGCCAGCGTCGCCAGCATCGAACTCTGTGTCGTTGCCGTTATAAACACGACAGTCGTTGAGGAGTTCCTCGCAGCGGTCGTGGGCGTTGTCGTTCTGCATGTGAGCCAGAACTGTCCAGAGGCGGATTTCCCAACTGGTCATGTTGTAGTTGTCGCCGTCTTTCATGTACCAGTTGTTGTAGTTCCAGTCCCAGCCCCAGTCGCCGTTGTCAGCATCGGTATCGGCCTTGACAGCCACCTCGAAGTCAGCAGCGGCGTCGCCATATTCACCCTGAAGGTAATAGGCGTGTCCGGTACCAACCCAGGCATCCATGTAGAAGCGGAAGTAGAGGTTGCGGTACGGAGCGTTGGGTTGATCCAGCGGACTACCGATATTCTGCTTCGCCTCGTTCAGAGAGACATAGGCAGAGGCAAAGTCACCATTGGTAATCGCGACCCAGCCCTTGCCTGAGTAGGCATTGGCGTAGGTTGGGCTTACCTCAAGAGCGTCATCAAAGCGATCATCTGCCGTGTCAACATCGAGGGTCATCAGCGCGGTCCAGCCCTCGTTGCAGTACTGTTCCGGGCTGGATGGCACCGGTACCGTCGCTTGATTACAGGCGGTAAACACCACGGCCAGCGCGATAATCACCAGTCCGAGGGTTAGTTTACTCTTCACAGGATTCCTCCTTCATAAGGTGGGCTTAAGGGTTACTACTCATCGGGGTTTTCCAGGAACCGTCTCCAGTCCCCTTCCAACCTAGTCCCTCTGGCCCCCCTGGCGGAAAAGTTGATAAGTTGAGAACAACCGAGATTTTTTGTTTCTTTGGGGAGTCTGAAGTATCTCAAACTCCCCTGGAAACTCAGACCAGTTAGCGGATGAGAACCATCCGGCGGCTGGCGTTCTTCTCGGTGGACTCGAGCTTGTAGAAGTAAACACCGGACTGGGCAGCAACGCCGTTGGCAGCGTCACCGTTCCAGCTTACAGTGTGGTGTCCGGCAGAGAGGTTCTCGTCAACGAGGACGTTAACCAAGCGACCGGCGAGATCGTAAACGGAGAGCTTGACCGAGCCATCAACAGAAGTGGTGAAGTTAATGCTGGTCTCACCACTCGAGGTGATGTACGGGTTCGGGAAGTTCTGTGCCAGCTCGAAAGCGAAACGAGGAGCTTCGTTAACGTCGCCTTCGCCACCGGTGAACTCACCGTAGCCGATTGCATAGACACCGAACTCGCTGATGGAGGTGAAGACCTCGTTGGTCTGACGGTCAATCAGAGCCTCCAGGCGATCCCAGCTGCCGTTCTCGCTGTTCCAGCGATAGAGGGCGAGCTTGTCTTCGTTGTCGATACCGTTGTCGTCGTAGCCAATCCGCAGGGTCGCGCTCTTGGTCAGCTCACCAGCGGCGGTAACCTCGTAGGCGTAACCGACTACGTGGAGACTCTGGCTGTTATTTGCAGAGCTGATCTCACGAGAAACCGATGCAATGGAAAGAACGCTCTTTGCTTCGCTTCCAGAGCTGAGAGCCGTTTCCACGGCGAGCTTGCCACTGGTAACGTCGGGACGAGCCATGATGGTAACCGGCGTTCCGACTTCCAGAGCGTTACCCGGAAGTTCCAGGGTAGCGTTGGCGTTGGCACCGATAACGACAGTCTCTTCGCCACTGCGAGCAACGGAGAGGAAGCCATCGAAGGTGGTGGTTCCCAGGTTACCCACGGCATCGCAGGCGTTCATAACGACGTCGGCGGTACCCTTAAGGGTCAGCGGGTAGTTCCAGGTCGCGCTGTAAATCTGCGGATCGCTGTTGTCCCAGGGGGTATCGCTGCCGAATCTCCAGCTTTCCAGCGGGTTCACGCCGCTGACTTCGTAGATGTAGGTCTCGCTGGGGTTGCCGTCGGTAGCATCCGTCGTCAGCGTGATCGTGTATGTCGGGCAGGCAAACAGGGCTTCGTTGGGAGTAGCAATGAACTCAATGTGAGCACCAAATCCCGGACGAATACCAGCGGTCAGCGCGCCACCATCGGCAGGCAGGAAACTGGGAGCCGTGTGATCTTCACCGGCATCAACCCAGATCCGCTGAGCGAACGAGTTACCCTTGCCAACCTCAACGGGAATGAAGGGAATCAGCCCGATCTCATAGTACTGATCAGCGTCGTTGATACGGATAATTCCCCTGTCTCCGAAGATGTTCATATCCATCGAGACTGCGGGGCTGTCACCGGTCTGCGAAGAATCCTGAACGAAAGCAGTATCCATCAGGATACAAAGACCATCCCAGACCCGAGTGTTATCTTCGTTTGTCGGATCTCCCCGGAAAGCGTAAACAACATCAGCACCGGAGGCGAGATCGTTCAGGTCGATAGCGTGGGCGTAAACCGCTCCCAGACCATCGGGACAATAGCGACCATTGGTCTCATCGCCGCTGGCAACGAACTCTTCTTTGTAATAATCCCCGGTAATCATCGTACCATCGTACTCACGAGATGAGCCGGGAGTATGACCGACCATCGGGTAATGCAGGGGGGCAGTGTCCCGGGGATCGTAGGTGTTGTAATCGTCGATGTAGTAGTAGCCCCTGTTGTTATCGGCTGTTCCGGTGTGGTAACCAGCCTTGCGATCGCCGGTAAACCAGTTCCAGAGGACAAACTCCTGGAACAGTGCGCCAAAGGCTCCCCGTGGTTCTTCGAAGGCCGTGCCGGGGTTGGAATCCTTCCACATCTCGGCGTGAGATTCTAGGAAGTCCCAGGTGGTGCCATCGGCCTGGCGGGAGTAGTAGTCCTCCCAGGTCATCGTCATCCCGTTGACCTGATTCTTCTCGGCCAGCAGGCTTGCCATCCCGGTATGCTGGATTGCCAGGGATTCGATGAAGTGACTCCAGATCACCGAGCTGTAGGTCCAGAGGTTGCCCGCGTCTCCACCCCAGTAGTTGTCGCCGCGAATATCAATGTGCGGCTTCGCAAAGAAGGTGGAAATACGACCTGTGATGTAGGCGTTGGAATAGGGGTATGCCTTGTCTTCGCTCCAGACCGAGGTCTTCTCGAAGGCATGACCACCGGCAACCCTGTCCGCGCTCTTCTCGATGCCGTACTGCACACCGTGGTGCAGCTCGTGAGCGGCGGTGTCAAAGGCTTCCTGTCCGCCACCACCCATCGCCTGGCAATCGAAGACCATATGGAAGGCATCGTTGTTCCAGTTGTTCGGATCCATGTCGCCTTCGTAGTCGTAACCAGTGTCCTGTTGGCAATATGCCATCACGCCAGCAGTCATGCTATCCGGATCTTCCTGAATATCGCGCATGTAACAATCCCAGCGTTCCCAGTCTGCCTGGGTGTCGCCGTCAACGTAGCCGTAGTCGTGGTCAGGATAATACTCCAGCTCCCATTCACCATCGTGAATCGGCTCGTCGAACTTCAGCTCGTTAAGGAAGATGTCAAAGGATTCTTCCAAACCCACGGCAATATCCTCAACAACGTTGGGTACGCCGTCGCCGTCGGTGTCGGTATAATCCTCCAGGGAGTGAATTCCGGTCTCACACCACCACATCCGGAAGTTGCCCTCCGGTGTGTCGTAGTGATATATCTCACCGGAATCAAAGGTAAAACCGCGAATCAGGCCATAGGCATCGCCAATCTCGGTGTTTCGGATGGCCAACAGGTACAGCTCGGCATCGGCCTGCTGGGCTTCATCGAACAAGCCCTCAACCATGCACTGCTGGGCATCCCAGAGTAGCGAACTACCAGAGGTCAATCCCTCGGGCAGGTCTCGGTCACCGGCGTACTGCACCGGAATACGTTCGGCATCGCCGAACAGCAGGTAGAGTTTGTAAACCGCGAAATCGGTGAATTCGATCTCGCCTCTTGAGTAGGCCTGTTGAATGTTCCCAAGCGTACTGGTTGCCGAGACGGCAGAGACCAGTAGCAGGAGGCAGAGAACGGCCAGTAACTTGCTGCGCATCAACGTCCCCTTTCTGTGGTTTATATCGATAAGAGGGAAAGCGGTCGTGCTTCTACAGGTACATCCTGATCGTACTGATTGTACTTATCGGTCGTACTTATCTAACTGTACTAGATACAATTGCAGGTTCGTTTCAGCTCCTTTCCAAACAGAGCAATCCAATGGATCAGCAGTATGAGACCAATGTTAAGTATGAGTAATCAACGAGCATTCTAGCACCCTCTGGATAGCTCGTCAAGGGAAAGTGAGGAAAAAAAACAGAGAGGACATTCTATAGGGTCGAAGCTGTAAGGGCAGGCCCCCGTGCCTGCCCTTTACTGTTACGCCATAACCATTCCCACGGACTGACCTAAAGGTCGGCACCTATCTTTAACACGTTCAACGTGGTTGTAGGGGCGTATTGCAATACGCCCCTACGGTGGCTGGTTTAACGAGGACAGTCCCTACAGATTACCGTTCAGCCTTAATCCCTATCCAGATTACCTGTTACTATGGAGCAATCAGCGGGAGCGGAAACACGCGGGAGTGAGCATAATTTAACTCAAACGGTTATTCGCGAGTCTGTGTCCAGCTTCAAGCTGGCCCCTATCCAGCTTACTGCCGGACCTTTCGTAAAGCCCGCCTTCTCTGCCAGGGCGAGGGACGGTTCGTTCACCTTTTTAATGTGGCAGAAGGGTAGCCAGCCACCCGCCAACGCCGCTCGCACCATGCCGTAGGTCATCTCCTTTGCCAGCCCCCGGCGACGGTGGCTCTCCGCCGTGTAGATATGCCCGATGGAGCCGTCGTCGTGGCAGATGCACCAGGCGACCGGCACGTCGCCCTCATAGAACGCCATCGAGGGAGCGGTCTCAATCCGCTGGCGGAAGTAGCCAATCGTCCCCTCGCCGTGGTCGCCGTACTCCCAGACCGCCTCGACCATCTGGGCATGTTCCGGCTTTAGCGGAGCCAGGGGAACCTTCGGCGCGCGGGGCGGTGGGGCATCCCAGTAGCAGGCATAGCAGGGGTTCTCCCACTTCACCTCGAAACGCTCCCGCAGGATGGCGGCGTGCGGCTCCAGCAGTGAGCCAAAGTTCACGTGGGTGAGAATATACTCCCGCAGCTTGGGGTCATCTGCCAGGCGTTCGTTCACAATGCTGCGATACTGCTCCGAGCGGAAGAACTCCAGCATCTCCAAGAAAAGCTCCGGACGACGGGTGTAGAAGGCTCGGTTCCGCTGGAAATATAGAACACTGGCAGGATTGTCTAGGTCATCCACAAAAACAAAATGCTCCCGATCTTTGTCAGCTGCTATATATAAAAGGTAGCGAATCCGCTCGGTAACAACGGGCAGCTCGGCAAGCAGCGGTGCCAGTTTAGAGTAATCGGTGAGTCGGTGCATGGTACCTCTGTCATGT
>Ga0190344_1001198_pt1 | contig 9866 bp, 10 predicted proteins | sample 48721323_MG_FD_161662 | JGI IMG/M metagenome (GOLD analysis project Ga0190344, IMG submission 161662) | Hydrothermal vent microbial mat bacterial communities from Southern Trench, Guaymas Basin, Mexico - 4872-13-2-3_MG | ecosystem: Environmental > Aquatic > Marine > Hydrothermal vents > Microbial... | reverse complement strand
CCCAACAATTGGAGAAAATCCGGCAATACATAAATGACCATCCGAAACCAGGTAAAAGAAAGCAATTTATGTCATCTGGTGAAATGCACAGGCAGGATGCTTGTGTTACTTTTTTCCGCCGGGGGAAACTCCAGAAATTCTTTTTCGCACGTCCAGAAAATGAAGCAGTGGAAATTGACTTCATGGCCGCCGCCGCACTGCTTGAGAGCGAGCCCGATGAGAAAAAGAAAAACCTTCCAGCGCAATTCTATGATCTGCTGGATAAAAACAAAGAAGCCTTTATCTTCGCCACCACCGATGTAATGGCGGAACCCAAAAAGAATAAAGGCCGGGACAGCGCCGCCAACATCCTGCGGATTCTCAAAGCAACGCTTGAAAATACGCAGAAATTCACCGAGGATCAGGAACTCTACCTGAAAAAGGTATTGACCCAGCTTGAGGAAGGCGGACTGCCCAAACAGACCGCCAAAAACACCATAAAAGCGCTGAACGACCTTGGGGAAGAACTCGTCAATCCCTTCAAAGTGCTGGCAGTATTGCAGACACACATTCCTGAACGGCTGCTGCAAAGCCATTACGCGGAACAAAACCCGGCTGTATTCGGCAAACGTGAAGTGATTCTATCATTATATCTGACAAGTACTTGAAAATGGATAAACAACAAGCACAACAAATCATCCAAGAAACCTTTGAAAACCCGTTTGACAAAAGCCGGTTCACCGGTTTTGTCAGAAATCTTTTAAACCATATTGAATTTATATGCCGGCACCTTTTTTACTTTCTCTCAATCCAAACAGGGGCCTTAAAAAACGTACTCTTTTGATTACCAAATCGTAAAAAACATAACATCCGACAACAGTGGATCCTATGGTTAATATGAATTTAAATAGTGCCGGAATACTTAACGGAAATATCAGGTAAGAACCGAGGTACAGAAAAATCATATGTAAAATATAGACCGGATAAGCTGCCTGGCTTAAATAGCTCAATGTTTTTCCCGGACGATTGAGATATTTATAGGCAAACCCGAAGGCTGAAAAGATCCAGAGGTTGGACTCAACAGCCATAAGATAACCGGGAGCGTTTAGTTCGAATACTGTCATTCGAATCATAAAAAGTACGACAGCAACGGAAAGAAAAAGCCATCTGTATCTAAGCATGGTTTGCCAGAAAGCATTTCCGCTGTAAACACAGGTAAAACCGAAAAAGAATGCCAGCAACCCCAGTAAAAAACCATGAATGGTCATGGCATACATTTGATAGGTTTCCGTTTGTGCGATTATCGCTTCCAGGACAAAAGGTATGATTATGAACCATAATCCCAATGGATTTCCGTACACCCTTTGCAGCCATTTCCTGAATTTATCGTTTTCTTTTCTTCTCAGGTAAAAGAAGAGAGGGGATAAGAGAATCACATAGATAAAGATATTGGCAAGGAACCACAAATGGCCCGGATTTGGGGAATATATTATATCCTGCCTATAATATTTTTGCCATATAAAAATGTGTATGGGAACAATAAAAAAAAATCCAAACACAAAGGGTAAAAAAATCCGTCGTGTCCTCTCCAATAATAATTGTTTCCAGTTCCTTTTCCTGATGGCAAAACAAACCCCCATCCCGGATACAAAAAACAACAGGGGAATTCTCCACACATTCAGCATAGACATAAATATCCATAATGAATCCAGGGATTTGTCATTTTGAATAAAACCGATAAATACCCCCCATGACTGAAAGCCAATCCCGATATGATAAATGATCAGTAATCCTATGGCGATTACCCTAAGCCAATCTATATCATATCTTCTTACCGCATCTGACATTATTCTTCATGTTTTGCTTCAGGGATCATTTAACCTTAATCTTAACAAACTATCTCAGCATATCCGCTATCTTGTCCCGGTTTGCTATAATATATTCATAGTCCAGTTTTAGCCCAAGCGGTCCAAGGTCTTTACTGAATTGATCATAGACACCTCTGACACTGTCAAAAGGAACGGTAATGGATTCCAATGCCGTAGATCCATAATTGTTTCTTAAATTCTTGTCAGCCCCATTTTCCAGCAACATTTTCACGATCTCCGGCCGGCAAAAAAAGGCAGCAATATGCAGAGGTGTTGATCGCTCGTTGTTGGGGATGTTCACATCGGCCCCGGCATCGATCAGGGCCCTGGCCACTTCGGTCTTGCCAAATGTTGCTGCAATAATAAGCGGCGTGGATCCGTATGGGTCTTTTTCATTCAGGTCTGTACCTGCGGCAATGTGCTGCTGAACGGCTTTTAGATTACCTGTAAGGGCAGCCGTATGGATATCCGTTCCGGGTGGTTTAGGGTTTGTTCTTGTAACGGATGACGGCTTATTCGTAAGGCCGGATTTTCCCTGCTCGTTACTGCAGGCGACTGCGGTTAGCAGGGCAATTGCCAGTAAAGCAGTGCTTACGGCTTTTTTTGAAATAATTATTTGCGTTTTCATGATCTGATAGTTTTTTAAATTTATTTTTCACAGTGTAAAGGTCTGTCAAAGCATGATGCATGACTAATCAACGATCAATCCAATCCTGTCAAATTTGTTGAAGTTGTTGCAATTATGGTGACAGGATATAAATTATGACGCAAATGATAAAATTAAGACAAAATAGATAGGATAAATTATTCTTCGTATCTTTTACAGGCAAATGCTGGTTTCTATTATGCTATACACAAACCATGAAAAATTCTCCGTCAAGGAAAATGATTTTTTAAATAAAATCGGGAAAATCCTGGAAGAGAACTTGTCCAATGAGCGGTTCGGTGTTTCCGAACTGGCTCGTGAAACAGGCATGAGCCGCTCCAATCTGCTGCGTAAAATAAAAAAGTTAACAAATTTATCCGTCAGTCAGTTTATCAGGCAGGTACGTCTGCAGCATGCAATGGAAATGTTGAGGAAGACTTCCTTGACCGTTTCCGAAGTCTCCTATAAGACAGGTTTTGGGAGTACATCCTATTTTATCAAATGTTTCCGGGAATATTACGGGTACCCGCCCGGAAAGGTCGGAAAAAGAGAGCTAAACGAAAGTGATTTCCATCAGAATAGACAATCAAAGAAAAAAAGAACACTGCTATTATCCGGGACAACGATTATTGTTCTTTTTGCTGCTTTGCTGTTTATCCTTTTTAACCCTTTATCATCCAAATCAAAAAACCTTGAAAAATCAATTGCTGTTTTACCTTTTATAAACGACAGTAATGATTCCACGAACGTTTATATAATCAATGGAATAATGGAATCCATCCTCAACGATCTTCAAAAAATTGAAGATTTGAGGGTAATAAGCAGAATGTCCGTAGAAAGGTATAGAAACCATCCAAAAAACATTCAGGAGATTGCCAGGGAGTTGAATGTAAATTATATTGTTGAAGGAAGCGGTCAGAAAATGGGCGAACAGATTTTATTTAATGTTCAACTGATTGAGGCTCCGACGGATAAACATTTATGGGCTGAACAATATAACAGGGAAGCCAGGGATATATTCAATTTACAAAGGGAAATTGCTAAGAATATTGCCGATAAAATAGAGGTGATCATCACACCCGACGAGGAAAAAATGATGAATAAAGTTCCCACCCATAACCTTGTTGCGTATGATTATTTTTTGAAAGGCCTTGATTTATTATACAGAACCGATCGTGAGAGCCTGGGAAAGGCAATCCCGTATTTTAAAAAAGCCATAGAACTTGATAAAGAATTTGCACGTGCATATGCTGCCATTGCCATGGCATATTTCTTTTTGAATGAGAATCAAACCGAAAAAAGATATTCAGATTCGATTAATTATTATGCAGACAAGGCAATATTTTTTGATGCAGCATTGCCTCAGAGTCTGATCGCAAAAGGACTGTTTTACATGAATGCCGGAGAATACAAACTGGCCGTTTCCTATTTTGAAAAAGCCCTGGAATACAATCCGAATTACGATCTTGCTCTTGCTTTTCTGGTAGAGCTATATGTGAATTACCTTCCCGACACGGAAAAATACCTTGAATATGCATTGAAAGGAATCAAATTAAATATCGCAGGGTATGATTCCCTTACAGCAAGCATTATTTTTTTGCACATTAGCAATGCTTTCATACAATCAGGCTTTGTAGATGAAGCTGAAAGGTATATTAACCAATCACTGGAGTATAATCCGAAAAATTTGTATTCAGAATATGTAAAAGCATACATCCAGTATGCAAAGAACAGGGATCTTTTGCAATTAAAAGAACATTTGATTCAGGCGCTTAATAAAGATTCGACCCGGTTGGATATCATGCAGGAGATTGGAAAAATATGTTATTATCTGAGGGATTATGAAAGTGCTTATCATTATTATAAACGATTCACGGATAGTAAAGAATCGCTAAATCTGAATATTTACAGGAGTGAAAATGCAAAAATCGGATTTGTATTCGCCAAAATGGGACGGGTTAAGGAAGCCGAAAAATATTTTATGGATTTTAAGGATTATGCCGAAAACGATAAATCTATTTATAAATATTTAAGTTTAGCCGTATTTTATGCGTATAAGGGTGATACAAAAAGGGCTGTTGACCAATTAAGGTTGTTTTCACAACAAAACAACTATCATTACTGGATAATCATATTTTTAAAAATGGATCCGTTAATTGACAACATAAAAGATCTTCCTGAATTCCGTAAAGTATATAATGGTATAGAAACAAAGTTCCGGAATTATCATAAGCAAATTAAAGCAAACCTCAGGAGAGAGGGATTGCTCTGAAAAGGTCAGACATTCAACTGGGTATTAATAAATGAATCCGTAGAGTCCGGATACCAGGTAATGTTCTTTATGGGTTGGTTAAGGATGGTAATCGGCCCGCAGCGACTTATCAATGGATGATTGTCCCGTAAACAAAAATGGGAAAAAACAGCGGGATTTTGTCTGTAGGGATGATTTCTGCAAACGTAACAGGGAAGAAAATTAGCCACATAGGACCTTTAGATTTACCCTTTTCAGGGATGTTCGGGCAGGCGGTGGCATTGCCGTCATCCAGCTTCGCAGCTGACGGTGATTCAGGTTCGGCCCTTTCAGAGCTGGAGCTGTGGAAAATGATCTTCCGGGCTTTAAGAAGGGCTCTGTTCCCGTTGTGAACGATTCATTGACCGCTTTTTCTAAACCCGCCTCGAATGTTACTGAAAATACAGGGTAATCCCGACCCGCGTCGGTCCCATGATATGGTTGGAATAGTCCCACGTCCAGCCGGGATAGAAGAGATCCTCAATGACCGGGCGGGCTACCGGAGCACCATAATCCAGGAAAAGGGTCAGGGTCATATCCATGATCTGAAAATCCAATCCGCCCAGAATCGAATACCCGAAGAGGTAACCGCTGTCGTTGCCATAGGTCTTGTCCTGCTTGTCGTTGGCATAGTTGGCCGACCAATTATAATAGCCGCCGGCAATACCCAGCCACGGTGTCACAGATTTTCCCGGCACAAAATATTTGGCTCCGATACGGAAACCTGTTGCCAGCATAAAAAAGTTTACATCGGTCTGAAACGGACCTGCATTCATTGCACCCGCATCGGTCAGTGCATATTGCTCCACGGTCCAGATGCTCTGTGCATAACCGCCTGCCTCCGCCTGCCGGATTTTATAGCGGTAGATATTCCCGTCAAGAAACAAACGAAAATCCTCCATCAGGTCGTATTCCATAATCATTCCCACACCATAGCTGGAACGATAAGAGACCGTGTTTTTAAGTGCCGTCGAGGCCACGCCCATGGGATAAACGCCCGAGAAACCGATATGTAACTTCTTCTCCTGTCTGGCCGTTGTATCGGTTTCCTGCGCATACATACCTGAAGAGCCAAAAAGCAAAATTCCCGATAAACAAAAAATAAGATTTTTCATAGCATCCGGCATAAAGGAACAATTTTACATGTATCAAATTTAATAATAAATCGAAGATACATGGATGTTGTGATTCGATCACAGGAATTTTTTTTCCGGCACATTCAGCCAACAGGTTGCCTTTAAATTAATTGACCTGAACCTGGGTTCAAAAGTTGTTGTTTAATTATCGTTATACACAAAATACAGATCGGATAAGGGGGCAAAACGCCATGGCAAACGTGTGTTCATGCCCAAATTTTTCCGTTGGTTGCTCTATTGAACCAATGTTGACCAGAAGAGCGATTTGCCACCGGTGATGTCCATTCGTGGAGATACCAGCCAGGTATCCGCGTCGGAATGTGGTTGGGTCAAAATCGTAGAATAAGAAAATGTATTGGTTTTCAACCCCGATATTTTTAGTAGACTGATCCTTAAATTCAACAATCCAGGCAGTACTGTTCGGATGGTCTGTTTGTTTAAAACCGGCGTAAGGATTAAAAAAGAAAAACCCCGTCAAGCTGGGCCGGCAACATGGCATACAACGGGGTTTTCTTCATGGTTTTTGAGATATGGATGTGATAACCATCTGGTTTTCCGCAAAAGATAATCATTTCCCTGTTTTTTGGTTTTTTCCGCAGGAAGTCATCATATTTGTTGTGAATTGTACCGGAAATGTGGAAATGTTTCTGATAAAGAAAGGAAAAAATGAGCGAAACGGTCATAAAGATCTATGCGGTACAGGGTCTGTTCCTGTATGTGAATGAAGAGAACCTGTCACCGGAAACCCTGAAAAACTGGAAGGAACACGGGATAAAAACGGCCCTGGCCGTTCCGGGAATGGAATGGGCCGGCGAACGGTCGGGCGGAAAATATAAACACCTTAGCGATGTTTGCCTTTCCGCCGGAAAAGAGGAAGAGTTGACGGAAAAAGAGGCTTCCCGGCTGGTGGATGCCGCCTTGAAGAAATTGAAACTGCCGGCCGGAAGAACGGTGGTGATATCCGACCATCCGGCCACGATCGGCGCGGCGAAGAAAAAGGAATTTGCCATGCAGATCGGACTGGCCGGGGAGGGAAGTCTCCGGCGTCCTTTTTACGAACGGGGGGCTAACCTGGTGGTGGAAACCCTTCGTGAAGTGGCTCTTTACGAGGAAGGACTGCACGAGCCGGGGTTTTCGCAGAATATACCGGGAGTTTTCGAGGGCTATCCCGATCTCCGGATGATGTTCGGGAAAAGAAAACCGGTGTTCTTTTTCGATTATGACGGCACCCTGTCGCCTATTGTCAATGACCCGGCAAAAGCAATTATGACCGAGGGATTACAGGATCTGCTGAACGATCTGGCCAGGAAATTTCGGATAGCCGTGATCAGTGGCAGGGATATGGACGATGTAAAAAACTTTGTGGGGCTGGATAACCTTATTTATGCCGGAAGCCATGGTTTTCGCATTGCCGGTCCCGACGGGCTGTTCATGGAACAGGAGCAGGCAAAGAAGCTGAGGCCGCGCCTCGATGAAATGGAAAAAAAATTGCGTGAAACTCTCGAAAAGCAGATATGCGGGGTACATGTGGAGAGAAAGCGATATGCCATTGCTGTCCATTACCGCAATGCCCCGGATCATGCTCAGGAGGAGATTAGCAGGCAGGTGGAAACCCTGCTGGCCCGGGATTCTGATTTTACCATGGGCACGGGCAAAAAGATCGTGGAAGTGAAACCCTCGCTCGACTGGCACAAGGGAAAGGCCGTGGAATGGATTATGCAGGAACTGGGACTGGCCGGTTCTGCCGATCATGTGGCGGTTTATGTGGGCGACGATATTACCGACGAGGATGCTTTTCGTACCCTGGCCGACGACGGCATCGGCATTCTGGTTGGGGAACATGAACAGCCCTCGGCAGCCCGGTACCGGCTGCGCGATACCGAGCAGGTAAAACAGTTTATTTATTATCTCAAATCCGCCTGGTTCGATAGAACCTGAATGAGGAGTCCTCTGACGGGAGTTTGTTTTTCGTGCGGTTTGTGTGCCGGGTTTTTATTTGTTCAGCAGGGAAGCCAGCGTTCTGGCATTTTTTGCCGCATGGGCGTGCATGTCGTTGTTGAAAAAGGCGTACAGCGTTTCCGGATGGTGTTCCTTTTCCATTTGTTTCAGCTTTTGCTTCCAGTTTTCCAGTTCGTCTTCCCCGTAAAAATGGTCGTACCAGCGGTTTTTTCCGTGAAAGCGCACATAGGCAAGTGGGGCTGTTACCTGTACTTCTTCGGGAAGGTCGCCCGGAGCCGACAGCATGCAGAAGGCCAGGCCGGCATCGCGCATCAGGTCGTATACATGTGGGTTGAACCAGGAGGGATGCCGGAATTCCAACACATGTACATAGTTTTTGTCAAGCATCCCGGCGAAATTTTCCAGTTTGAGAAGGTTCCCGTGCAGGTTTGCCGGAAGCTGCCACAGCACACAGGCCAGTTTATCGTCCAGGGCATCGAGGGAGTGCAGGAATTCACCCAGCCTTTGCCGGAAGGGACCGTCGGTCTTCAGCTTCTTCATGTGGGTAAAAAAGCGGTGTGCCTTGACGGCGAACCGGAAATGAGGAGGTGTACGGTCTTTCCATGCAGCCAGCTCCTTTTCCCCGGGCATGTTGTAAAAGGTATTGTTGATCTCCACGGCAGGGAAATGATCCGCATAATATTCCAGCCATTTCGTTCTGGGAAGGTTTTCAGGATAAAATTTTCCTTTCCAGTCGCTGTAATAGAAGCCGCTGCAGCCGATATAACACTTCATAGTATTTGAATGGTTTTCCTGCCGCCTCATGATCAAATATACGGGAAAACCGGGATACATGCCAGGGGGATGCATTTGAGAAAAATTTTATTATTTTGTATTCCATGAACGCAGAACTGAATATCCTTTTGCATGTGGTGATCGCATCGACCCTGGGGGGACTGATCGGTCTGGAGAGGGAAAAGGTGGAGAAGCCCGCAGGGGTACGCACGAACATGCTGGTAGGCGGGGCCGTGGCCCTGCTGGTATCGCTGGGGAAGACTATTGTGGTGTATTTTCATGAAGCCGGTCTGGGTGATTACATCAGTGCCGACCCGGTGAGGATCATCCATGCCATCATTGTGGGGATCAGTTTTATCGGGGCCGGGATGGTGTTGCAGATTGCCGGTGAGCAGAAGATCAAGTACCTCACCACCGCGGCCACCATCCTGTTTTCCACCGGTGTGGGTATTTCGGTGGCACTGGATAAATACATCCTGGCGGTGGGGGCCACCATTTTCATCCTGATCATCAATTATTTCCTGGCCATGGTTACCCGGATGCTGCGGAAGAAAAGAAAGAGCAGGGAGTGATTTTTCCATGCCGGCCGGCCTGGGGCGGGTAAGCGACCAGTGGGTTTGTATGATCTTCCATTTGCCGTCATTTTCCAGGCGGTATACTTCGGTACAGTTCCAGGCGTGTTCTGTATCATCCGTCCAGGAGATCAGGTTGAAGGTCAGCACGGCCATGCTGTCGGTGGCCTGTACCAGGGGGTGGATCATTTCGTAAAAGCTTGAACAGGTTCTAAAAATTTCTTCCTTTCATTTCCAATTGCCCGGTTTTTTTCTGATATATGCACGAATGTGGCACGATCGGCTGTTTCCGCCGGGGATGCCTGGGAAATCTTAACTTTGCTACCCCTGGGAAGCTCCTTGATATGGTGATACACATAATACCTCCGCTGTATTTTTCTGTCTGCTTATGCGAAAGCCGTTTATTTACAACCTTTGGTGACGAGGCAACCCGTTTGGGTTCGTAAACCATCAGCAGTTCCTTTCTTCCGTGCAACGCGTATTTATTGTCCACCATGGCGTGTGAAAACTACGTAGACAACTGGCTTTGTTTTGATATATTCAGCATTTATTTATATATTTGAAAAAAATGCTGTTATGGAACTGGTAGAAATTAAACAAGCTATCCAAAATCTGAGTGAAGAAGAGCGGCAACAATTGCTC
>Ga0190344_1001194_pt1 | contig 9876 bp, 10 predicted proteins | sample 48721323_MG_FD_161662 | JGI IMG/M metagenome (GOLD analysis project Ga0190344, IMG submission 161662) | Hydrothermal vent microbial mat bacterial communities from Southern Trench, Guaymas Basin, Mexico - 4872-13-2-3_MG | ecosystem: Environmental > Aquatic > Marine > Hydrothermal vents > Microbial... | reverse complement strand
CTAAGTCATTGATTAATCCGTATTTAATCACCTCTGCCAAACCCGCACTCAATTGCCTATCGTCTAAGGTTTGCAAAGTATTGATATCGATCACGACGCAATTGGGCTGATGAAAGGCCCCTATCATGTTTTTACCGAGTGCATGATTGACTCCCGTTTTGCCACCTACTGAGGAATCAACTTGAGCCAGTAAAGTTGTTGGAATCTGAATAAACGGTACGCCACGCTGATAAGCTGCGGCTGCAAAGCCGGCCATATCGCCTACTACGCCTCCCCCTAATGCGACTAAGGTGGTTTGACGATCAAAATGCCGTTTTAAGAGGGTGTCAAAAATCTGGTTTAAAACCTCTAGGTTTTTGTACTCTTCCCCATCGGGTAAAATCACATGAGCAGTTTGATAATCGGCAAAGGCGCTCAGTGCTTTTTCCAAATACGGTTTTGCTACCGTTTTATTCGTCACCACTAACACCTGTTGCCCTTTCACGTATGGCGCGATCAATTTGCTTTCGCCTAACAAAGCTTGCCCTATATAAATAGGATAACTACGCGCACCCAAATCAACTTGTAATGTTTTCATGTCGTATACTCTATTTTCTTTAAATGTCTTAAAACGGCTTTAACCACTTGACGTATAGTACGATGGCCCGTTTCAATGGTGATATGGGCCACTGCCGTATATAGCAAATGACGTTCTTTAAGAAGCGTTTCTAAGCGTTCACGGGGATTTTCCGTTTGCAACAAGGGGCGATGACGACAATGCGCTGTGCGTTCCAATAATTCATCTACAGAAGCCTGTAAATAGATCACATATCCACGACTGTGCAAATGATGGCGGTTATCAGCATTTAAGACAACACCGCCCCCTGTGGATAAGACGATATTTTGACGTTCTGTTAGTTCGGCAATGCTCGCTTGTTCACGCTTGCGAAAACCGCTTTCCCCTTCATATTCAAAAATCAATGGAATCGTTGCGCCGGTACGCTCTTCGATTTCATGATCACTGTCTATAAAAGTGCGTTCTAAAATATCGGCCACCCTATGGCCAATCGTCGTTTTGCCCACGCCCATGGGCCCGATTAAAAAAATATTGGTTAAATGGGTTAAATGGTTCATTATGAATTGCTAAAAACTTTTTTTTCAACACGGAGTTCACAGAGGGCCACAGAGGGCCACAGAGGTTTTGCCCCTCTGTGAAACTCTGTGCTACTCTGTGAACGCCGTAAAGTATTAAAAATGGTTACCTCAAACAACCACATAACGTGATTCGAGATCGGGTTCAGCATTTTGCCAAATTTTCTCAAATAATTGAGTGAATTCTTTAACTTTTGGCCGATCTTTAAAATTAACGGTGGCCGATAGTGTATCGGTGTAAGGGCGATGTATAATGCCAATGCCGTCGGCAATGAGAAAGGTGTCTGGAATGCTTTTGTGGACTTCTGCAACGCTGCGAAAGCTTATGAGACTGCCTAAGCGTCTGCCTAAATGAAACATTAAATGACCACGTTGTGCCACTTTTTTGCTATCATGGAGTAAAATACGAATGCGTGAATGGCGACTCAGTAATGCTAAGTCTTCAATGGCTTCACAACAGTCAGGGTTGTCATACACGTCGGGATCAAAGTCGCGGCTTAAAATATCTAGGTGTAATTCAGTTTGTTGAATCATCGCTAAGGTGATTTGTTGATTATTCTCTTCACCTGTACACAAAAATTCTTCATCCGTTTCGCCTAGAATGTATTTATCTATGTTAATGTCTTCCATATTCAATTCTCGTGGGTGGGATCGCAAAAAAAGTTTTGCGCGCAAAACTTTTGGCGCGAAACGTCTTTTTGTTGCCCACCATTGTTGCCCAAGGGTAAAGATTGTTGCCCACCGAGATGTCATGTAGGGTGGGTAACGTGTTTATGTTGCCCACCAAGTCATTAAATAATACTAATAAAAGGGGGTATGATGGAAAAGGATAAATATATTGTTGTTGTGGAGCATTATGATAAACAGTTGAGTAAGGCTGTCAATGAAAAAATGGCTGAAGGGTATGAACCGCATGGCAATGTGGTTATCGCTTTTGATAGCGCGGGTGTCATTAAGTATTATGTTCAAGTCATGATGTTGAAGGCGGATGGATAGTCTTTTATCCAATAATAGGCAAGCACAAGGATGGGCAACCATAATGGATTGTCCCTACATAAAATGATTGTTTTCGCGGCAAAATGTTTTGCCGCGACTGTTTGTTGAATACCTGATTTATGAAAACCAATATTTATGATGATATTCCTTACACGAGACATGTTTATAAACAAACGCAACCCAACAATTTGGCGACTTTTGCCACTTTATTGGGTATGCAGCCACCGCCGGTTGAAAATTGTCGCGTATTAGAATTAGGCTGCGCCAGCGGTATTAATATCATTGCTATGGCGCAAGCTATTCCGAATGGTGAATTTGTTGGCATTGACTTTTCTGAGCTGCAAATCAAAGTGGGGCAAAATTTTATGCGCCAGATTGGCTTGCATAATATCACGCTTAAACATCAAGATATTATGACGTTTGATGCTGAATTGGGCTTGTTTGATTACATTGTGGCACATGGCGTTTATTCGTGGGTGTCTCCAGATGTGCGCGATAAAGTATTGCAAATTTGTCATGAACATTTACAGCCTAACGGTGTGGCTTATGTGAGTTATAACGTTTATCCGGGCTGGCATCTTGATAAAATGTTGCGGCAAATGGTGTTATATCACACTAAAAACGTGAAAGCGCCAATAGAAAAACTTGAACACGCGAAATCTTTATTGAAATTTTTCGTTGATTCAATAAAACAGAAATACGACAGTTATAGTTTGTCACTGAAAAAAGAATTGCAGTATGTGAGTCAATTAGATGATCATTATTTATTTCATGAATATTTGGAGGAATATAATGATCCCGTGTTTTTTTCTCAATTTATTGAACATGCGACTCGTCATGGTTTGCAATATTTGATTGACACGAGAACACCTTTTATATCAGTCGATAATGTTTTTGCCAATGAGGCGAAAAAATTATTAGAGAACAATTTTGTTGAAAGAGAACAATATTTGGATTTTTTACGCAATAATGCGTTTAGAGAGACGTTATTGTGTCATCAGCACATTGCGCTTAATCGCCATTTAGAAGTTGACAAAATCAGCGATTTTTATATTGCCGCACCGCTGAAACCGGTTTCAAAAAATCTATCCGTCGAAGTGTCAGCGTCATTGAGACAGGAAACGTTAGAACAGTTTGAGAATTTGGCAGGGGAAGCGGTTTTGTCTGTTGGTTCATTACTTTTAAAGGCCGTTTGTTTGTGTTTAGGTGAAGCCTGGCCGCAAAGTTTGTCTTTTGAGACTTTGATTCAGAAGGTTGAGAGACTGTTGACTTTGGCGAGAGGGAAACATTTCAAGGAAACTTTGGTATTGTCACAGGCAGAGATAAATGAAATTAAGACAATGTTATTGACGTTTTCTTTAAAAGACATTGTCGAATTATCGGTTTATCCGCCACAGTTTACTTTGCGGGTGAGTGAGTATCCAATAGCCAGCCCAGTGGCGCGTTTGCAAAGTGAGCTAGGTAAGGCTGTGACGAATCTACGTTATGAAGTGTTTTCTTTAAACTTGGCTAATCGTCTGATATTAAAGCATTTGGATGGTAAGCATGATCGGGCAGCGTTATTAAAAGTAATGCGAAAAAGCATTGAAGCGGGTGATTTGATTTTGTCTCAAGACGATAATCAAGTCACGCTGGAAGAAGTTAATACGGACGATTTGCAGAGTTTGATATCTTATCAGCTTGAAGATATTTTGCACAATTTGGCTAAGAAAGCTTATTTGATTTAGTACAGCGATTGAGTACAGCGGATTGAGTACAACGGATTTACGGTATAAACGGATTGACTCAACGCTACCAATAAACTCATCCGTTTATACCGTAAATCCGTTGTACTATATCTTTAGACTAATACAGGCGGCAATTCTTTAGTTAATGCCGCTTTCTCTGCCACTTTTTCCCCAGTCAATACAAAACCACCGAGTTGTTGACTGGGTGTATAAAATAAGGCTTTGACATCTTTACCTTCAACTTCAATTTGCCATTCGCCTTTGAGCCCTACGGCCGGTGGTGAAACCACCATAGGAAAAGCAGGTGTTTTCACAACCACTGGCATGGCAGGGTAATTGACAGCCGTTTCTTGCCCAGCTAAGCTTTTAGCTATAGCGCGGCCCGCATTCATCAGTGGCATGACGAAGGGTAAAACTAAACCTTCAATTTGGATACAGTCACCTAGCGCATAGATATCTTCGGCCGTCGTTTTTAAAAAACGATCAACCACAATACCCCGTTCCACTGATAAACCGGCTTGAGCCGCCAATTCTGTACGTGGCCGTAACCCAATCGCCGACAAGACGACATCGGCTTCTACAATGCTGTCATCTGTCAGGCTTAAACGATAGCCGCTTTCGGCTTGATCGACACTCTTCACGGCTTTGCCAAAAAGCAGCGTAATCCCTAATTCTTGTAAGGCTTCTTGTAAGGCTTGACTGACTTCTGCTGGAACGAGTCGCCCTAATGCTTGTGGGGCTAAATCAATTAAAGTGACTGAAAAACCGGCCGGTTGCAAATCGTTCGCAAATTCACAGCCGATTAATCCGGCCCCCATAATCACGACTCGTTTACCCTCTTCTAACGCGGCGCGAAATTCGGCATATTCAATTAAAGTATTGACTGATAAGACTTTATCCGCTGCATTGCCAGCCAAGGGTAAGCGAATAGGCTCGGCCCCCCAAGCTAAGACTAATTGGCTATAGTCTAAACGTTTATCGCCAGCATAAACGGCATGTTGTGCAGGATCAATTTTCGTGATCGGTGTATCGGTTAATATTTCAGCATTGAGTTGTTCAGCCATTTTAGTCACGGGTGTGGTTACCAATGATTCAGGCGTTTTTTTCTGAGCAAAGGCATTGGATAACATCGGTTTTGAGTAAAAATGCCCATCATCATCAGTGATGAGTCGTAAAGGGGCATCTTTATCAAGTTTGCGAAACTCACGCGCCACGGTATACCCAGCCAGCCCTGTGCCAATAATAGTAATAGGAAGCATGTGGTTATTTTCTCCGATTGGGTTGTTGAATGAAAGAATAGAATTATATGAATTAGGGCGATATTTGACAACGGTAGTGGGGCCGCTTAACATCAACATGTTATTGCGATAGGTTTCTCGTAGATTCAATGCCACCTTCGTTAAGCTAGGGCGAACACGATCGGGCTGCCCCTACAATCACATAATACGCTGGGTTTTGTAGGGGCATACCACCGCGAAAGCCCTTAATTTAATGGCATTGAGGTGGAACCTAGGGCTATTCACCAGAGACTTATCAACCACGTTTATTTGAGTCCAAATCTTGAAAAGCAGTTCATCAGTAAGTCGCAACTCAAATGTTTTATTTTTATAAGCTATTTAAAAATGATAACCAATTCAACAAACAGGACAAACAACTTTGGAAACCAAGGCAGAATATGCAACAGTTATTGTTAGATATTTCTCATCCAAATCACCTTGATACACAAGAGCAAATAAAAAAAGTGGCTTTTGATAAAAAAATCAATCAGATTCAACCAAAAGATAAAGCCATACATGATTGGTATAGATTTGTTTTATCATTTCCACCTCATTTGGTTAGAAAATATATTGATGAATTTAAGCTGGAATCAAATAGCGTTATTTTGGATCCATTCTGTGGAACCGGTACCACGCTGGTTGAATCCAAACTAAATGGTATCAGTGCGATTGGCGTTGAAGCTAACCATCTCGCTCATTTTGTGAGTTCGGTCAAAGTTGATTGGGAAATTGATCCCGATTTACTTTTGAAACACGCACAACAGATTGCCGACTTAGCTTCCAATAAGCTCAAAAAACAAGGCTTAGATAATTTCTTCTTTAAAGGAAATAGGGGCATAGATAGTTTAAAGTCACTTGAACCACAAAAAGAAAAACTGTTATTGAACAATTCAATTAGTCCTCTTCCCTTACACAAATCTTTGATCCTTTTGGAGGCTATCAAAAAACACCAAAGCCCTTTTTATAACCACGAACTGTTGGCTTATGCAAAAATATTAGTATACCGAGTGAGTAATCTTCATTTTTGCCCCGAAGTGAGCGTTAAGAATCCAAAAAATGATATTGATGTCGTACAAATTTGGTTGCAAGAAATCAGAATAATGGCTTTGGATTTACAAAAGGTTTCTAAAAGAGCCTATCCTAAAACCCACAATTACCTTTCTGATGCACGAGAAATAAGTCACGTTCTATCTCCTAGCTCGATTGACGCAGTGATAACCTCACCACCCTATCCAAATGAAAAAGATTATACCAGAACGACGCGCTTAGAATCGGTTTTATTGAATTTTATTCAAAATAAACAAGAACTTAGACAATTAAAGAAGACTTTAATTCGCTCAAATACTCGAAATGTCTATAAAGATGACGATGATGATAAATGGGTTGAGGGACACGAAGAGATTCAAGAGCTTGCAGAAAAAATAGAGCAAAGGAGACTTGAATTAGGCAAAACATCGGGATTTGAAAAGCTTTACAGTCGTGTGACGAAGCTTTACTTTGGTGGTATGGCACGTCATTTATCAGAATTAACGCAAGTTCTTAAACCCGGTGCAAAATTAGCTTATGTTGTTGGTGAACAAGCATCCTATTTGAGAGTATTGCTTAAAACGGGAGAATTATTGGGCGATATAGCTAAGGCTCAAGGATATGAGCTGATTAAAAGAGATTTATTTCGGACTCGGTTTTCTACCGCAACTCAACAATACTTAAAAGAAGAAGTCATCGTTTTGCGTTGGAAAGGAAAATAAGATGGGCACTAACCGCTATTCTCGACTGATAGAAGCCATTTTTAATCAATATTATGAGAATGGTAAAACAGAAATTCAGTTTAAAAGAACTGAGCTAGTGATCCAAGCAAAGGCGTTAAATATAAAACTGCCTAAAAATTTAGGAGACGTACTTTATTCGTTCAGATATAGAACCCAATTACCAGAAAGTATCACCTCAAAAGCACCCAAAGGCTATGAGTGGATTATTCGTGCGGCTTTCAGCGTGCAATACCGACTTAGCTTGGTTAAAAAATCACGAATTATACCTTCAGAAATATTAGCAGAAACCAAGATTCCAGATGCGACACCAGGCGTTATAACAAAATACGCATCGAATGATGAACAAGCACTTTTATCTAAGCTTCGATACAATAGACTGATTGATATCTTCACAAGACTAACTTGTTATTCTCTGCAAAACCATTATAGAACCACTGTATCAGGAATGGGGCAAGTAGAAATTGATGAAATTTATATTGGTATAGATAAGAGAGGGGCTCATTATGTTTTGCCTGTACAAGCGAAAGGTAAAACAGATCAAATAGGAATAGTCCAAATTGAACAAGATATTGCAGTTTGTGATGAAAAATTTCCTAACCTCATAAGTCGTTCCATCGCTGTTCAATTGATGGATGATAATCTAATTGCATTATTTGAGTTAGAAAAAGATGAAAAAGATAATATCCGTGTTTCTAGTGAGAAACATTATAAATTAGTTCATCCAGATGAACTCTCTTTTGAAGAACTTGAAAGATATAAAATTAGAGCGTAAGGTGGGTAGAGTGACAGCGCAACTTCGGCTCGAAGCTAGAGCAATCCATAGGCTTGCCCCAGTTGAAAGTTATAATCAGTATTTTAAAATAAACGCATTCGCTTCTGAAAAACGATGAGTCGCAAAATACCAGCACTTGAACGTCTTGTTTTGAAAGGTTTAGAAATGGCACCGTCTCAAGTTTGGGGTAGTGTACGATTGGTGCCCTTATTACGTCATACTATACTTGGTGATCTCCGCTTGTCGCGCCGTAGTTATGATGAAGACGCGACTTGGGTTGATTTAGATGATAAAACGGTTTATTGTTCTTATATACCTCACGCTTTGATTGCGTCTTGGACTCCTGATAGTTTACCGATTGCCGCTTTTGCGCGCAAAAACTTCTTAAGTGAATTACTTATTCTCTGTGGCACTCTGTGGTACTCTGTGTTCGCCGTAAAGAAAAAAAAGCGTCTGTATCAAACTGATAGGTGGTAAGGCACAAATCAACTCAACAATACTTAAAAGAAGAAGTCATCGTTTTGCGTTGGAAAGGAAAATAAAATGGGCACTAACCGCTATTCTCTACTGATCGAAGCCATTTTTAGTACATATTTGTTTTGAAAAATACAGAGTTGAAGCACAAACAGATATAACAAAATCAGATTTCAATCTTTATCCTTCTGATTTATCAGTCTTCTTCAATCCCTATTTACCCTACTCTAAATAAATCATGATAGGATATTGAATATGAAAATACACTCCCTCAAAATTCAGAATTTTCGTGCTATTGAAAATAGCGCGTTTGATTTTACCGATAGTCTATCTCAACCTAAAAAAATCAACTTGATTGTGGGCCCTAATGGCAGTGGCAAAACCTCTATTTTGGATGCCATTTTGATGGTTGTTCGTCTGCTGGAGAATCCCTCTCATCCACGTTTAAGAGATGCTTTAGAATTTTCGGTGGGCCAAATTGTTCGCTGTAGCGGATCGCCCGCCATTTGTGAGCTTGCATATTCCAGAGAAGAAGATGAAGCGCGTGCGATTAATGACGTTTTTTCGGCTTTAGAAAAGGAACTGCCTTTCCAATTTAAGCGCGATGAGCCCCCAATCTCTGGGCCAGCCCTCGTCGTTTGGAAATTTCCACACGATTTTTACGGAGCCAGAAAATTTTGGGTTGAGTCGGCGAATAGTTTAACCCAAGTGCTTGGTGCGAGAGGACAACTAGCTCAAGCCGTCAGCATGAAATTGATACCACCCAGTTTATTTCAACGTGTCGGTGGCGTGTGTTACCTCGATCAACGACGCTCACTTCGGGCCGTTCAAAATCTTTCCCTAGAACCCTTAGAGAATTTACCTTTTGATGATGTATTATCTTGGTTAAGTGTTTATTATAGAAAAAATTTTCATTGGAATCCCGAAAAATATGGTGAATCTTACTGGCATCAAATCCAAAGATTATTTAATCAAGTTTGTGCTCCGGTTAAATTAATCAGACTGGAATCGGGCCCAGACTTTGATACTTTAATTGTTGAAAAGAACAATATCGAATATGATCTACTACAAATGAGTTCTGGTGAACACCAAGTTTTAAGAATATTAGTCGGTATGGTAGCCGAAATGGCCATAAACTCTATCGTACTCATTGACGAAGTTGAACTGCATTTACATCCCGTTTGGCAAGAGAGATTAATTGAAGCGTTGAGGGAGGAACCCTCGAATAATCAATATATTTTCACGACGCACTCCCCGGTTGTCAAACAGTTGTTTTTTGAAAACGAAATGATAGAGTTAGGGGAATTAGGAGAGCCGATATAAATGCAAGTCTCAAAACAAGCACTTTACATTTTGGTTGAAGGTGAAGATAACAGCCCAGAATTAGCCTTTTTTAAACGCTCAATCCGAAAAATACTCACCGAGAAGGGATTGTCCATTATGCCTCAAGTGATAGAAGTCGGCAGTAGTTCTGCCTTTACTTCTTATGCTGGACTTGGTTATCGATATTCTACAATTCATCAATCTATACCTGTGTTGGCAATAGCTGATAGTGATTATAGAACCCATTTAAGCAAACAATCCGAGGCTAATCACAAATTAATCAATACTTAAAAGAAGAAGTCATCGTTTTGCGTTGGAAAGGAAAATAAGATGGGCACTAACCGCTATTCTCGACTGATAGAAGCCATTTTTAATCAATATTATGAGAATGGTAAAACAGAAATTCA
>Ga0190344_1001192_pt1 | contig 9887 bp, 5 predicted proteins | sample 48721323_MG_FD_161662 | JGI IMG/M metagenome (GOLD analysis project Ga0190344, IMG submission 161662) | Hydrothermal vent microbial mat bacterial communities from Southern Trench, Guaymas Basin, Mexico - 4872-13-2-3_MG | ecosystem: Environmental > Aquatic > Marine > Hydrothermal vents > Microbial... | reverse complement strand
TGTTCCTTCTGCATTGGTGTTCACCCCATCAAGGTCAGTAAAAACAGTGCCTTATCACAAAGTAGTAAAGGGTTGGGTCTTTCTCAGGAATCAAAGGTAGCTGTCCGGCTGGTATAACGCTGCATCGCTTTATCTATTTTATGTTTTTCATGCAAATAGTGGGAAATATTTTCGAGGTATTCTGCAGCCAAATAATCACCATTTTTATGATTACTTTCCTGCAGGAATCGGAGATGGTCATTCTGTTTGGCAATCTGCCATTTCCGCAAGTTCAAGAATGCCCGCATCAAGTCTTCCAGGACTTTATCTGAGTTCAGGTTGAGGCCCTGGGACATTACCAGCAGCTCATCCACAATTTCCTCGAAATTTTCCGGGAGATGAGAGATGATATAATCCCGCGGCTCTTCCTCGGCCTGGGCCAGAGCATCCTTGATATGTTTGATCAGGATCTGAAAATCAGCGTTCTGAAAATCCTTCTCATCAAAACGCGCCAATCCATCCCGGCTGAGAGCACGATCGACCTTGTAGATCAGCTCGGGCTCACGCAGCAAGATGCCCACACAGTGCTTTTCATACAATTCCCCATCCCTGCGGACCTTTCTGGCAGCGGGAGCCTGCTGCACTGGCGGGGTTCTACCCCGGGTCAAGGTAGCGGGTCGCCTTCTCTTCCGCACAGGGCGGAATCGAAGCAGGGCATTTTCATTGATTTCCAGCAAGCGGGAAAGCCGCTGGGTATATGCATCCCTTTCAATTGAGTTCGGAAGGTCATCGATCAGGGGAAGCACCTGGGTGGCGATGGCGCTCTTAACTTTGGGATCGTCCAGGTCCTGTTCCCTTGCCAGGGTTTCCATCACATGGAGGACCACAGGACGGGCTTCTTCAATCAGAGAACGCCACAACTCCGGATCCTGATTGGTAACATCATCAGGGTCCATCCCTGGAGGAAGGGTCAAAACACGAATATCCGCGTTCAGGCGCCCTTCCTGGTGAAGCAGGCCCCGGGAGTCAAATACCACTTCCTGCGTGCGGTCCAGCGCTTCGCGGGCGATCTGCAAACCGCGCAGGGTGGCTTTCTGGCCGGCAGCGTCGCTGTCCATGGCGATGATAAATTTATCAGTATATTTCTTAAGCACCCTCAACTGGTACTCATTCAGGGCTGTGCCCATCTGGGCCACAATATTCCGGAACCCATGCTGGTAAGGGCCGATCACGCCCATATAGCCTTCCACGATCACCACCTGATCCTGGTCGCGGATAGCCCTCCGGGCCGTATCCAACCCAAAGAGCAAACGGCTTTTATCAAACACTGCCGTCTGGGGCGAGTTGAGGTACTTGGGCATATCTTCGGGGTTGAGAGCCCGGGCCCCAAATCCGGCCATGCCGCCGCTCCGGTCGCGGATGGGGATCATCAAACGGTGGCGGAAGCGGTCGTAAACCTTGCCATCATCCTTTTCCGTGACCAACCCTGCATCGCGGATCTCCTGCAAGCTGAACCCCTGTTTCCGGAAGTGGTTCAGGGATGCCTCCCAGGAGTTGGGAGCGTATCCCAACCCAAAAGCCTCCTGGGTTTCCTGGTCAAGCCCCCGCCTCTGGATATAATCCCTGGCTATCTGGCCTTGCGGGGTTTCCCGCAGGTAATAGCGATAAAACGCTACCGCTTCCTCCAGCAAGGAGCGCAGGCGCTCGCCCTCTTCTCTTTCTTCCTGGGCTTGGGGTGTCAACGGCTGCAGCTGCACTCCGGCCCGATCGGCCAGCTCCTGGAGTGCCTCGGAAAAATCCCAACCCTCCCTTTTCATCACGTAGCTGAAGGCATCACCGCCCTCGTCGCATTCCCCGAAGCATTTCCAGGTCTGGGTATCGGGAAAGACCACAAATGAGGGGGTGTTCACATTATGATGAAAGGGACAAAAACCGGTATAGTTCCGCCCTGCCCGGCGCAGCTCGACACTCTCTGACACCAGGTCAACGATATCAATCCGATCTTTGATCTCGTCTATCACGCTCATAAATTTCACCAGATTAATTTGGGTTCAGAACCGATTATACCAAGGTAAAAAGGGGTTCTTCGATAGAAATCCAGCTTCTTTTCATCAGGATGAAAAGGAAATGGATCTCAATCCAGCTTAAAAATGGACGTACGCTGTCGGATCTAGAAGCCTTCCAGCCGGGTCATATCCAGGTTGCTCTCAGCAAGCTTGGAAATCCCCTGCAGTAAACCCAGGCGGTTTTCCCGGATCTTCTGGTCTTCATCCATTACCAGCACGTTATCAAAGAAATCCGTGATCAGCGGTATCAGGGGAGTAAATATCGCAAAGAATCCTTCCAGATCCCCAGGTGTTAAAGCAGTCTCAGCAGCTTTGGCGGCCGCTTCACCCAGGCGCTTCTCTTCCTTTTCAAGGAACAACGCCGGATCCACCGGATAAAGCTGATCGAGGTCCCGGGTTATTCGCACGCAGCGGGCAAAGGAATCCAGGGTGATCTCCCAGTCATCTTTTTGAACCCAGGCAGTCAGGACCTTCACCGCTCGGAAAGCGCTGGCTGGATTGTGTCCCTGGACAGCCACAACCGCGTCGACCACGTCATAAGGGTATCCACTTTCCCGCAGGTAATTGTGCAATCGGTCCTGTATGAACCTCAGGCAGGCCTCCCGATTATCGGGAGAGATCTCAATGGGCAAATCCTGGATCGCGGCATCCAGGGCCTGGGCCAGATCCAGATCTAGGTCCCAGTGAATGAGATTGCCCACCAACCCCAGGGCGGCCCTCCGCTGGGCAAAGGGATCTTTGCTGCCAGTGGGTGCCAGGCCAGCCGCGAACAGTCCCGCCAGGGAATCCAGCCGGTCAGCCAGTCCAACCACCAGACCCGGTAAGGTCGAAGGCGCAGGGTCATTAACAGAGGAGGGTAGATACTGCTCCCGGATAGCCAGTGCTACGGGTTCTTTTTCGCCAGAGCTGCGGGCGTAGTAATACCCCATCACCCCCTGCAGGGAGGTCATTTCAACCACCATCTGGGTGGCCAGATCGGCTTTGCAGAGCTCCGCAGCCCGCCGGCTGATCTCCAGATCATCGCCGGTCAGGCCAATCAGGTCGGCCAGCCTGTCTACCAGGTTCCGCACCCGTTTGGTTTTATCCCCCATCGACCCCAAATCCACCTGGAAGGTGAGGGTGTCCAGAGCCGGCAGGTACGCCGCCAGGGGTTTTTCCTGGTCGGCTTTTACAAAGTATTTCGCGTCCGCAAATCGGGCCAGGATCACATCTGTATTGCCCTGTGTTATCAGGGGCAGTTGGGGATATTCGCCTTCCCGGGATGGTTTATTGGCGATCGTAATGAAATATGGAAGCAATTCCCCGTCTTTTTCCACCGGGAAATAGCGCTGGTGTTTTTTCATCACTGAGATCAGCACCTCCCTGGGAAGGTCCAGGTAGGCAGGATCAAACTCTCCCAGCAGCGCGGTGGGGGCTTCCACCAGGTGGGTCACTTCCCCAAGCAGGGCTGGATCATCTGATACCTCGCCGCCTGCTTGACCGGCCAGGTACTTGACGTCAGTGAGGATTCGCTGGCGGCGTTTTTCCTGGTCCAGGAGGATGCCCTGTTTGCCCAGCGCATCAAAATAATCAGCCGGTGTGGAGACCTCAATATCCTCACCCCTCCCGATGAAACGCAAACCCCGGGTAACCGGCCTGGCTTCCAACCCTGCATAACGGAAGGGTATCCGGGAATCGCCGTGCAAGGCCAGCAGCCAGCGGATGGGGCGTGAAAATGCCAGCTTGGGATCATTCCAGCGCATGGACTGCCGGAAGTTTAGAGACTGGATCAAATCCGGCAAAGCAGCAGAGAGGACATCCTGCGCTGGAAGGCCGGTTTTTCGCTCTACAGCGACCACGTATTCCCCTCCCTCAATTTCCTTGATTTCCAGGTCCTCGAGGGCTACTCCTTTGGACTTCGCAAATCCTTCAGCCGCCCTGGTGGGTTTGCCGTCAGGGTCAAAAGCCCGCTCGCGGGGCGGTCCTTTCACAAGCTGCTCCAGGTCCTGCTGACGGTGGGCTAATTCCGCCAGGGAAAGCACCAGCCGGCGGGGGGTGGCCAGCAACTGCAAACCTTCATAAGCCAGCCGCAGGTCGGCAAACATGGCCGGAGCTGCCTTTTCAAGCTGTTGGATGGCGTCCTGGACATCTCCGGGTGGCAGTTCCTCGGTGCCGATCTCCAGCACAAAAGGCGCAGGGGCCGCAGGAGCTTTCCCGGGGGAAGGTTTCACCACCTTCGCAGGTGAATCCTCTCCTCTTCCCAACCAGGGATATTTCAGGTCCATACGCTCTTCCAGGTAAGATTCAGCCACCCGCCGGGAAAGATCACGCATGCGGTGGAAAAATCCCGCTCTTTCGGTCACGCCAACCGCGCCGCGTGTGTCCAGCAGGTTGAATGTGTGGGAGCATTTGAGCACAAAATCATGGGCCGGCAGGGTCTGTTTCTCATCCAGGCAGCGGTTAGCCTCGCTTTCATAGATCCGGTAAAGCTCCTTCATGTGATCCACGTCTGCCAGCTCAAAGGCATACTTGCTGAACTGCTGCTCGCTTTGCAGCTGGACATCGCCGTAGTTGTAATCTCTTGACCAGCGGATCTCCTTAAAGTCTCGCACTCCCTGCAGGGCCATGGCAATGCGCTCCAGCCCATAGGTCAGCTCTACAGAAACAGGATCCAGCGGTTGGCCGCCTGACTGCTGAAAATAGGTGAATTGGGTGATCTCCAGGCCGTTTAGCCACACTTCCCAGCCCAGCCCCCAGGCACCCAGGGCGGGGGATTTCCAGTTATCTTCCACAAATCGGATATCGTGCTGCCCGGGGTCGATACCCATGGCTTCCAGGGACTGCAGATATAGCTCCTGAGGGTTGCCCGGATCTGGTTTGAGGATGACCTGGTACTGGGTATGCTGGTAAAAACGGTTGGGGTTTTCGCCGTAGCGGCCGTCATCCGGACGGATGGAAGGCTCTACATACCCCACGTTCCAAGGCTCCGGTCCCAGCACACGCAAGGAGGTGGCCGGGTTCATGGTCCCTGCTCCAACCTCAGTGTGATAAGGCTGCCAGATCAAACAGCCATTGTCCGCCCAGAATTTTTCCAGCGCCATGATCAGAGATTGGAAATCCAATGCTTCTTTCATATTTGCTCCCGCAATTTACAAGGACGCCTGAAAGCCCAGCTTTCAGAAATTTCTATCCCCGAAACAGATTGATGGAATAAGAATAATTGTCACGGAATTATAACATGGGGCAGGGTCGCTGGACGCAGGAGCAATCCTTCAATCCGCTCAGGAGATGTGTGCTGGGACCGGGATAATGAGACGGGGAGCTCCCCCTCTCCCCATCCCATTTCCACCCACTTGTTGTATAATCCCTAATCCAGGCAATTATGATCCTATCCATTTTAGAAAAGTGAGCGAATGATGACAACTTATCAACAGGAACGCTGGAGCTTGGACGACCTGTTTCCTGGCCATGAGTCACAGGAATTCAAGGATGCGATGGCTGCACTTGATGTGTCCATCGAGGCCTTTGAAAAACACCGTCCCAGGCTGGATGCAGAGATCACTGAAGAGGATTTTCTGAGGATTGTCTCAGAACTGGAAGAGATCGCCATACTGAGCAGCCGCCTGGAAAGTTTCGCCGGATTATGGTTCACCGAAGATACCCAGAACCAGGACGCCCAGGCGCTGCAGGCCCGGATCGACCAGTTCCTGGTCGGCCTCCAGAACAGGACCCTCTTTTTCAGTTTATGGTGGAAAAAACTCGACCAGGCTGCCGCCGATCGGCTGATGGCCGCTTCAGGCGACCTGAAATACTGGCTGGAGGAAATGCGCCACTATACGCCCCACACTCTCTCAGAGCCGGAAGAGAAGGTCATCAACATCAAAAACGTCACCGGGTTCAACGCCCTGATCACCCTCTACGACTCGATCACCAACCGCTATAACTTCAAGGTGGAGATCGAAGGGGAGGAAAAGGACCTCACCCGGGGGGAATTGATGGTATATGCCCGCCATCACGACTCCGACCTGCGGGCTGCCATCTACCAGGAGCTTTACAAGGTATATGGCGACGACGGGCCCATCCTGGGCCAGATCTACCAGACCGTGGTGCGTGATTGGGCCAATGAGAATATCGACCTGCGGAATTACCAGAATCCTATCGCGGTCCGCAACCTGCGCAACGACGTGCCAGACGAAGCGGTGGATGTCCTGCTGGAAGTTTGTGAGAAAAACGCACCAGTGTTCCAGCGTTTCTTTGACCTCAAGGCCAAGTGGATCAAAACAGACCAGCTGCGCCGCTATGATATTTATGCTCCGGTCGCCCAGGCGGATAAAACCTATACCTTCCAGGACAGCGTGGAAATGGTACTGGATGCTTTCCAGCAATTCGATCCCCGGATCGCCAAGCTGGCGGAGAAGATCATCGCCGAAGGCCATGTCGACAGCGAAATCCGCAAGGGGAAACGGGGCGGAGCTTTCTGCTGGTCCGTGGACAATAAACTCTCCCCCTGGGTGCTGCTGAATTATCAGGGCACCGCCGATTCAGTAGCCACCATGGCTCACGAGCTGGGACACGGCATCCACTCCCTGCTGGCGCAGGATCACAGCATCTTTACCTTCCATTCCTCCCTGCCGCTGGCGGAAAACGCTTCTACCTTCGGCGAAATGCTGCTGATCGACAAGCTGCTCTCCCAGGAGGAAGACCCGGCCGTGCGGCGGGATATCCTTTTCAAACAGGTGGATGACGCTTATGCCACCATCCTGCGCCAATCCTTCTTCGCACTCTTTGAGCGTGAAGCCCACAGGATGATCAAGGAGGGAGCCATCATTGATGACCTCTCTGAGATGTACCTGGAAAACCTCAAGAAGCAGTTCGGAAATGCGGTCTCAGTCAGTGATGAGTTCCGCTGGGAATGGGTATCCATCCCCCACTTCTACCACACCCCGTTTTATGTCTATGCTTATGCCTTTGGCCAGCTGCTGGTGCTCTCGTTGTACCAGCGCTACCAACAGGAAGGGGACAGCTTCAAGCCGGGCTATATCAAGATCCTGGAAGCAGGCGGGTCCCAGGCACCAGCCAAGATCCTTTCCGAAGCGGGTATTGACATAAAAAGCCAGGCTTTCTGGCAGGGTGGATTTGATGTGATCGACGGCATGGTCAAGGAATTGGAGGACCTGCCTGTCGACTAAGCTAATCGCTGACAATCAAATACCGCAACAATAGTATCGCCAGCAGGTTCACGACCGCCGCTGCCAGGGCATTATGCCAGAAACCCCCATCGAAAATGGGTGCGGCAATCCAGGAGCCAAGACCTCTCCCGAAGTTTGCGCTGGCGATACTTAATGCCATCACGGTTCCCCGCGCTTCAGGGAGCACCCCGGTCATCAAGGGGATCAGACTGACGATGGTGAATTCAAAGGTCAGAAAAAAGACGAATAAGCCCAGGTAGGCACCCGAAGTTGAACCTCCAACCAGGGGGAGGAACGCGGAAGAAACCACACTGGCGATCAAACCATATGCTACCGCTTTGTGGGTGCCGATCTTATCTGCGATAGCGCTGACTCCGCCCTCTCCCCGCAGTTCAGCGATACCGATCAGGGCAGATGCTCCGCCCAGGGCAGCAATCTGGAGCCCAAAGGATTGGTTCAGCCACACACCAAAAACAACATTCACCAGCTGATTGGCCGTGCAGATCAACAGCATCACACCTAACCCGGCCAGCGCAGTGCCTGAACGTAAGACCAGATTGAAATTGTCCAGGATGCTCTGGGTATTATTGCTCGAGGTCGAGTCCGGGGGAATCATGACCAGTATCCCCAGGAAAGACAATACGCTCAGGGCTGTTAAGAACAAGAAGGGGGACATCACACCCAAGCGTTCCATCAAGAAGCCCACAATGGGCATACCCAGGAAAAAGGACAGGGACCAGCTGGTTTCCGTGATGCCCAGGACAAAGCCTCGCCGCTCAAATGGAATCGTATCCCCAAAATATGCCTGCATTGATGGGTCGAAGATCGCTTTCCCCAGCATGGAAAGGATCAGAAATAGCAGGAACCCCAAACTGGTAGGAAAAAGGCTGGCGGACAATGTGCCCAGGCAAAACAGTATCAAGCCTGTGAGCATGCCTGTCCGGCGTCCGCGGGTATCAGCCAGCGAGGCCAGGAAGGGGCTGATGATGCCTATCAGGGATTGGCCAGCATACATGCGCGTAATGGTTTCCAGGCTGATCCCCAGCCCTTCCATTAACATGGGTTGAAAGGGAAACACCATCCTGAATCCGGTATTGGTCACCATCCGGATCAGAGTAGTACTGGAAATCTGCAGCCAGGTCCTGCGGGAGAGTTTCATATTCCCTGAATGATACCAGTAAATATCACTATTTTTCCCTGGCCTGTTGTGCGCAGAATCGCTATAAATGGGACTGTGAGCAAGGGAGGAGCGATATCAATCATGTCATTGCGAGGAGGTCCTGAGCGAGAGCGATGGACCGACGTGGCAATCTCCTAATTATTCTTGATAATACTTGATTAATTGTAGCGTACCAGAATCGGACATACATTCAAGGCGGCCTTTCGATTCAACAAGTTGAATTTTACAAGCGAATCAAATCCTTACAAAATTGTTAACAGAAAACTGGAATATATTCCTCTATTTACGCTTTTGGTAGGCCTTAGCTTGAGAAAAAGGGTAAACTGTTTTTGGCCTGGCTATGGCCCCGTTAAGAAGCCAGGCACGCTGTACTTGAAACTTGAATCCAAGGGTATATCTAGTATATGAAACATAAATATATCGCGAATGTAATAACTAAAATGTTTTTCTTTGGTCTCTCAATGAAATTCTGGAGTGGCGATCAACAATTTACGGCAAGCCCACCTGGTGAAAGCGCGGGAGGTATTCCTGTTTTTCAGATAATAGATTGCGAGGATATGTCTCTGCTGGGACACAAGTTCGCCGTCGCCACATTTCCTTTTTATCTTGGGCGGTCTCAGGACAATGACATCATTTTCCAGGAGCTGTCCGTGTCACGGGCCCATGCCAAAATCACCTGTCATGAAAACAAGATTTTCATTCAGGACCGAGGATCGAAATATGGAACGCTTGTCAATGGGGAGAAACTGGGCTCACAGCCTATCCCGTTGGCAGGTGGGGATGAAATCCGCTTGGGAGCAAAAACGGTCTTTAAGCTGACCTTTGGGGAATTGTATGAGACAATTGACTCAAGAAAAAACAAGACAACTATTTCCAATGACTTGAGCAGCGAGATCACGATGCTTCGCCTGAGAGATTTGGAGTAGAGTGCAGGAGGGCAGAGGAAGAAACCCACTAATGTAATGAGCTCTTGCCGCTGACGGATGTTACCCACAACGCGGCCAACCGGGGCAAGAGTCTTTCATCGATTTACAGGCTAGTTTCTACAGAGCTGGGCAAGGTTTCGTCTCTAAATATCCGTACTCCCGGCCATGACCAGAGTGAGGTAAGTGTGTGTTATCGCCTGCAGTACACAGAGTCTCCGCAAATGACATGTAATTTATAAAATCAGATGAACGGTCCTTGTAATCTTATAATGTGGTTTCCTATTTAGAACGCCACGCTTTCTAGTGGATATTGAAAGGATGCCGGGTATGAAGAAGCGATGTTTCAGGGTATGTGGATTCCACAAAAGGGCAGTCTTGTTACTGAGGTGTTTTGCTTTAGTGTTGAGTGCTGCCATAATATTCACCCTGCCTTCTGTATATGCGGCCCCAGCTAGAGTTGAGACCGCAGTCACCGCCGTTGGGCATGTTGATCAAGCCATCAAGCTAAAAGTCGGGTTGTATGAAAACGCTCCCAAAATCTACACCGATCAGGATGGCCGGGCAGCTG
>Ga0190344_1001190_pt1 | contig 9894 bp, 7 predicted proteins | sample 48721323_MG_FD_161662 | JGI IMG/M metagenome (GOLD analysis project Ga0190344, IMG submission 161662) | Hydrothermal vent microbial mat bacterial communities from Southern Trench, Guaymas Basin, Mexico - 4872-13-2-3_MG | ecosystem: Environmental > Aquatic > Marine > Hydrothermal vents > Microbial... | reverse complement strand
GGGTAAGACGACGTGTTTTGATGATCACTGTCATTTGGAACGGGAAAACGGGTTAATTCAATATTAGCCGCAATGACTTCAGCATCAATGAGTGCATTGCCCCCAAAACGCTCAAAGATAAACAATTTGCCACGATCAACGTGATAAGGTGACATTGAGGCATCTGTCGTGTCTAGCGGTAAAGTGATCATTTCATTTTTGATCCCTGTGGTATAATGATTTTCGTTGTCATCACGGCAAATGCCTCGCACATGGCCAATATCGTGACAAAGCAAAGAGATGATAAAATTAAGCCAGTCACGATGTGAGACTCCCCCTTCACGGATATGTTTACCTCTGAGGATTTCTTGTCCAACATTGGTAACCATAATGGTGTGTTCCATGTTGTGATAAAGCGCATCACTGTTGGCGAAATGTTCTAAGGCCATGCGTCCAGCCCAAGCAATAATATCGTTATTTGATGCCTCTAACTCACCATAATTACGGCGATAAGCTATTTGAAGTTGTTCAACAAAGCCATCAATGACTAATTCAGTGGGATTAAACATATTTTTATCAGTTATCAGTTTTACTCAAAAGTTTTTCGCGAAAAGGCAAATAAATCAGTTATCAAAACCTTGATATCGACTAAGTAGGTACGCATAAATCTTTTAACATTTTCTGTAGGGCTGTTTTTGCTGCCCACCACGCAACTACAAAATGTTAATTGAAGCTCAATCTATGATGGTGCTGAGTATAATTAAGATTAAATACCAATACCTGGGGTCGTTGGGTGGGAAAGCTTCAAAGGGTGATAGAATTGTTAATTGTTTTTCACGCAAAACTTTTGCGTGAAAAACAATTAACAATTTCACGATTTCACGATTTCACGCTAAAGTTTCGCTTCGCGAAACTTTATTTCACATTTCACGCTAATGTTTCGCGGAGCGAAACATTAGCGTGAAATAAAGTTGCGCGCAACTTTTCACGCAAAAGTTTTGCGCGCAAAACTTTTGCGTGAAAGCGTGAAATGTGAAATAAAGTTTTTGCGCGCAAAAACTTGTTAAGTGAAAAACAATTAACAATTAATACACACAATCGGAGCCAGCCCAGAATCAATCCCATTCTTTTACGATTTCACGCTGAAGTTTCGCTCCGCGAAACTTCAGCGTGAAATAACGTTTTTGCGCGCAAAAACGTTTTGCGTAAAACCCCAGTGCCCAAGCCCCCATCATTTATGGTATTCTCTCATCGTTATACACAAGCATTCTATATAAGCCATCATGCGTTAATCATAGGTGTTCGGTATTTTTTTAAGATGTTGATTTATAAGAGATTTTTGTGTTCAAAATGAGAGGGTTTAAAAGTACCTATCCATTCTTTTACGATTTCACGCTGAAGTTTCGCTCCGCGAAACTTCAGCGTGAAATAAAGTTTTTGCGCGCAAAAACGTTTTGCGTAAAACCCCAGTGCCCAAGCCCCCATCATTTATGGTATTCTCTCATCGTTATACACAAGCATTCGATATAAGCCATCATGCGTTAATACATAGGTGTTCGGGATTTTTTTAAGATGTTGATTTATAAGAGATTTTTGTGTTCAAAATGAGAGGGTTTAAAAGTACCTATTTTTAGAATGGTATTTTTACGAATCAAAACCCCAGTTTATGAGCTTTTTTCTTAAATCATTTTTGCAATTCTAACCTTTATACGAGGCTTCCAGCAAAATCCCGAACACCTATGATGCGTTAATCATTATTAATTCTAACTAAATTACCAAACACTTCACGTAGTTCCTCTTATGCACGAAATATCAAACAAGAGATTTTGTTAATATAAGCTCAATATCTGTTCAGTTTTTTATTTTTCAGTTTTATGTTCAATTTTCAGTTTTTATATTTCATTTTAATTCGGTGCCCCTTTGTATTGATAATTCTTGAGTAGATGTTAGAATAATACGATTGGACTGAATGGTGACTTTGCATAGCATCGTTCATAAACGCTAACAAACCTTTTTTCTTATTTTAACAAAACGCACCTATACTTAGCATCATCATAAATTGCGCTTTTTTTAATTAACATAACAGCCAACAGCCTAAGTCTAAAAGCTCAAGTCAGGTGGTGGTGACTAACCCAATATATCCATTTCACGCTAAAGTTCGCTCCGCGAACTTTAGCGTGAAATTCACATTTCACTTAAGAAGTTGCGCGCAACTTTATTTCACGCGCGCGGTGAAGCTTCGCTAAACTTTTGCGTGAAATAGCACGGCAAGGATTTTTACAAAAAGCAAAAGGAGCTTGTGTGGCGGTTGGCAGTATATTCAATTTGTGATGTCTCATTGAATAAACAAAGATTAATAGACTAAACAAAAGGTTTTTGTTTACGGGGGTATACAAATAACTCATTGAAAAATATTCTTTTATTGTTTTATTGTTTTATGAAATTATGAACTGCTGAAATTATGAACTTTAATAGGCCTAGGTACAGGACAAAAAATGTCAATCAATAATTTTTATTGACGGCCTTATAGAGATACTCTATTATAAATCAATAATTTACAAAGTTTTGTTCTGTACAGAGCTAATAGGCATGAAGTTTCAAGAATGATTTGAGCCATACCAAAACAATTTTTTGTCCCCGTTTTTGCGCGCAAAGACTGGGGCAAAAAATGTTAAACAGAAAATAACTGAGCCTTTTAATACTAAAAACAAATAGAACGCTTTTAAAAAGTTCATTTTTCACTTAAAACTAACAACACTATTCACTTGTTCAACATCTTAACGAACCCCTACATAATTAACAATTATGACATTAAAAATTGATCAATGATTGAACCTCTTGAACTTAAGGTAAACACTTAAAAAAATTGAGGGTTGATAAGAATGACTGAATTTGATCCATTTTATAAAATATCAATGTGTGATTTCATCATTCCTAATACCTTTGGAGCAAATTAACGGCTACCAAAAAATGGCCGACAAAGTTAGACTTTCTTGTACTTTTTGTCCAAGAAATCAGCAGACTTGAAAATGAAACCAAGTGACATTACAATTTGAAGCTGAGAAAGGTTGACTCAGAACGAGAAAAGTTTTCTCGTACCTGGTATTGAGAATTTTCTGAAAGTAAATTGGAAGTAAATTGGTGTTCAAGCCCCGGTTTGGAGGTCAATTTGACCCGAAAGGGATTATTTTTATTTTGTACAGTACGTGGTTGCATGAAACCGCCTAGCGGGATTGAATGCCAACTTATGTGCCTGCTCAACCAGAACTCTAGTTGCAACCTGAAAGGGTTATCAACAGAGAGCGAATTACCTAATGGACAACTTTGTCTGCCACTTCTTAGGATCAGAACGGTTATTATGAGCGAACATATCGTCTCTGTCACAGACGACACTTTTAAAAACGAAGTACTTGAGGCGAAAATTCCTGTATTAGTTGACTATTGGGCAGAATGGTGCGGCCCATGCAAAACGATTGCCAAAGTCTTGGATGAAATTGCATCAGAATATGCGGGTAGGTTAAAAATTGCCAAGTTGAATATTGATGAAAATCCTGGCACACCCCCCAAATATGGTATTCGTGGCATTCCCACCCTTATATTATTTAAAAATGGTGAAGTAGAAGCCACCAAAGTAGGGGCACTTATTAAATCCCAATTGGCAACATTTATAGATAGCAATTTGTAAAAAGACTTGAGCCTACAACATCTCGCGTCCTGCACTGGACGTGTGATGCTTTGTATGCTACGATCCGATGCCGTTGAATAACGCGCGCCATTCCTTGATGTGACTGTCAAAAATGCTTCAGTCAAAAGCCCCAATCTAAATACTTGTCGCTAAATCGCATTTTAGGTTATGCAGAGGACATTATGCCTCTGATGGCTAAAATTTCATTATGTTTCGTGATGGAATACGACCACACCTACACTCGGTAATGAGCCATCATATACCACACCTTGCGCTAGTCACCATTTGACTTGTACCTTTTGGTTTGCCCAAAGCTCTCATTTGGATGCCAATAACCCTCGTTGACCGTAGGGAAAAATCACAATTCTCGAAATTCGTTTGTTTTTACACACAAAAGCCGAGAACACAATTCACACTTAACGAAGTTCACCTTCGGTTCACAATTCACAATTCTGACCACTTACAGCAAAAAACGAAGTTCACCTTCGATTCACAATTCACAATTCTGACCACTTACAGCAAAAATTTCCGATCTTCTATTGGGCTCCACCCAGACTTTTCGGGTGACTCCTCTATCTATTTCTATAAATCCCGTGTTTTATTGATTATTAATTGGAAATTAATAATTATGAATAATGATTTGATTTGGCATCTAATCGAATTTCTCAAGCAAAAACGTTTTTGCTTCTCTACATGTTCCCCTTTTTACCTAAAAATTTGGGGAGTCCCTTTAAACGATGCAGATATATAATAGAGTTTATACCGATTTAACGTAACTCATTGATTTATATAAAATTCGCATTTTGAGAAAACAAAAAAAATCAATTCGCGCCAAAAGTTTTGCGCGCAAAACTTTTGGCGCGAAACTTAAATTAAATCGGTATAATGTCTAATAAATGAATCAGATTAGAATTTTATTTTGTTTTACCCATTCTCTTTTTACCACTTCAAGCTTCGAGAAGCTTATGTCATGCAAAGTATTTTTTCTATCTGCATTGATTTTCAAGAACGACTCAAATTTGAAATCAACAACAAGAATTGTTTATAAGAAAGGATAGGTTTCGGGATAAAGTCTTCAGTCTCTATTTGAGGTGTTCAATTCCAATGAAGTGAAATTTGGCACGCTCTAATCCTTTATTATAAATAATCCTGTTATACCCTCAAAATTCTACTAAACATTACAATGAATTTAACCGAACTTAAAAAACAAACGGCTACTGATCTGATTAAAATTGCCCAAGATCTGAACTTAGAAGGAACAGCGCGTTCACGTAAACAGGATGTTATTTTTGCGCTTTTGAAAGCACACGCTAAAAAAGGCGAAGATATTTATGGGGATGGTGTCTTGGAAATTTTGCAAGATGGCTTTGGTTTTCTACGTTCTGCGGATAGTTCTTACCTCGCCGGCCCGGATGATATTTACGTCTCCCCCAGTCAAATTCGCCGCTTTAACCTTCGGACAGGCGACACCGTTTCTGGTAAAATCCGCCCACCTAAAGAAGGAGAACGCTATTTTGCCCTTTTGAAAGTCAGTGAAATTAATTTTGAACTACCAGAACAAGCCAAAAACAAAGTCTTGTTTGAAAATCTAACGCCCCTTTTTGCCAACAGCAAACTCTTATTGGAAATCGGCAATGGTAGCACGGAAGATTTAACGCCGCGTATTATTGATTTAATTTCCCCGATAGGTAAAGGCCAACGTGGTTTAATCGTCTCCCCTCCTAAATCGGGAAAGACGATGATGTTACAGAACATCGCCCAATCTATTGCCACCAATCATCCAGAATGTTATTTAATTGTCTTGCTCATTGATGAACGTCCAGAAGAAGTCACGGAAATGATGCGTTCTGTACAGGGTGATGTGATTTCAAGCACATTTGATGAACCGGCAGCCCGTCATGTACAAGTAGCCGAAATGGTGATTGAAAAAGCTAAACGCTTAGTTGAACACAAACGGGATGCTGTGATTTTACTTGATTCCATCACCCGTTTAGCTCGCGCTTACAACACGGTGGTGCCCACTTCAGGTAAAGTGCTTACGGGCGGTGTTGATGCTAATGCCTTACACCGTCCTAAGCGTTTTTTCGGAGCGGCACGCAATATTGAGGAAGGCGGTAGCCTAACCATTATAGCAACCGCCCTTATTGATACCGGATCACGCATGGATGATGTGATTTATGAAGAATTTAAAGGCACAGGCAATAATGAAATTCACCTAGATCGTAAGATTGCCGAAAAACGCATTTACCCCGCCATCAACATCAATCGTTCTGGTACCCGCCGCGAAGAATTACTCACCTCCCCAGATGAACTCCAAAAGATCTGGATTTTACGCAAATTACTTCATCCGATGGACGAAATTGCCGCGATGGAGTTTTTATTAGAACGTCTCAAAGTCACAAAAATTAATAATGAATTTTTTGAATCCATGAAACGTTGATTTCAGTTATCAGTCAACCATGACACCCCAAAAACTGAAATTGATAGTTGATGTGATAATTGATAGTGATTAATTGATAACTGATAACTGTTCATGGCTGTAAATCGTGTTATTTCTGTCATCATTGTTAATTTCAATGGTGGTGAATTATTGACCGAATCTGTGCGTTCCGTATTGGCTTCTACCGTCCCGGTAACAGTCCATGTCATTGATAATGCCTCACAAGATGACAGTCTGCAAATATTGCAGCAAGCCATCAAACATGATAAACGGGTGCAGATTATCAAAAATGCTGATAATCTCGGCTTTGCACGCGCTGCCAATCTGGCATTACCTTATACTACCGGTGAATATCTGCTTTTCCTCAATCCTGATTGCCTAATTTGTCCCGATACATTGGCACTTTTTGCTGAAACGATGGATAAATACCCACAGGCAGGTATGGCAGGGGGATTGGTGCTCAATCCTGATGGTTCAGAGCAAGCAGGCGGGAGGCGATGTATACCCACACCTTGGCGAACACTTGTACGGGTATTTCATCTTGACAAACTTTTTCCCAATTCAAAACGCTTTAAAAGTTTTGTGTTGACTGGTCAACCCTTACCAGAAAATCCCTTAGAAATTGAAGGTATTTCAGGCGCTTGTATGTTTGTTCGGCGCACGGCCCTCGAAACTGTGGGCCCTATGGACGAAGCGTACTTTTTACATTGTGAAGATCTGGACTGGTTTATGCGCTTTCGTGCCCAACGCTTTACTATCTTGTTTATTCCTGATATCGAAGTGGTACACGTCAAAGGCGTATGTAGTCGCAATCAGCCAATCATAACGCTGTGGTATAAACACCGAGGCATGGTACGATTTTATCGTAAATTTTTTCGACACCAATATCCAAGATTACTTTTTGTGTGTGTGATACTGGCCGTGTGGGTACGTTTTGGTCTCCTGACTATAAGCACTTTGATACGCTCTGAATAATTGTTTCTGGAGCGGTCAACTTCCAAAAGTGTGAACAGAAAGTCAACTTCGTTAAGTGATTTGTGATTTGTGATTGAATAACGTTGTTTTCACGTTATTTGTTTTTTGTTCTTTGTGAATTATGAATTGTGACTGTTTTCCTACGGTCAACTTCGTTAAGTGTGAATGTAATAAGGCCGTTTGCAAGCAGTTAAGAACGGCCAAAGATGACTAGTCAATTGTTGATTCAATGAGTTTATTGGGTTAATGAACTACCAAAAGCAGCAATAGAGTGTAAGATAAGTTTGTCAGGCTAGATATAGCCGCGAACTGTCTGGAACTGGGTTCAGTCAAACCGCTACCCATCTCGCCTAGTATTCCTTATGATGACAACGCAATTAACCAAATTTGCCCACTGCAAGAAGTTGTTTGATTTCTTTTATGTCTGTCCATTGAATTTGTTGCCTAGTTTGGTTTTCCATATAAGTTCGTAATGTCTCATTTATGTGTGTTTTTTCATCTCCCTGTTTTGCAAACCAATTGAGTACATCCGCGTCCAATTGTAAGGTGATGGATATCTGTTCACAGGGCAAGCTATTTTTCTGATGGTCACGCATTGGTCTAACTCCTTATATCACTACCTAGATAATTAATTTCATCAAGCAAGTTACACCAGTCATATACTTACAATTCTCCTACCTTTTTAATCAAATCAAAAATATAATATCACCAAGCCTTCCTAGTCTTAATGATGCTATTACTTGATGAACAAGTTTTTTGTAAATTGTTGATTTAAAATGTTGATTTAAAAAGAAATATTAGTTTTAGGGCAAAAAACTCATTTCATTAAAAATCAATGAGTTGCATATCTAAACACCCAATCTGTGATTGCTTTAAGCGCGGCCGTTCATCAAAAACTTGAACATCGTAATTATAACTTGAAACGAATAACTTGAAACGAATACTTATACTTTTCACTTGAAACGATCACTTGAAACGATCACTAATAACTTTTCGATTGCTTTAACTCGATCTTCAAGTTTTTGATGAACGGCCGCGCTTTACGAAGATCTCTATTTGAGTGTTTAAATATAGCAACTCATTGATTTTTAATGTTATTTAGATTTTAGGGCCTAAAATTATATTTCTTTATAAATCAATGGTTTACAAAAAACTTGAAGATCGAGTTTAAGCGCGGCCGAACATCAAAAACTTGAATATCGAGTATTATTCATAAGCCATTGGCCATTCACTTGTCAAGCCTCAAAATTGGCAAAGCTATTGATTCACTCATGCAAATAACAATGAACACTGTTCATTAATAATCAAGGCCTTATCAAATCAGTTGATCAGTCTGAAAATTTGTAACACTCTGATTTTAATAAATTTTAAATGAATCTCTGTTTATAACGCCCCATAAAAAGTTTTTTAAGTGTATAATAATTTGGCTAAAAAATGATGACTATGACTCTGACTTAGACTGCACCGTGCGACCCGTTCCGTTTAAAATGCAATAAAACGCATGTAAAACGGGCTTAAATAGGAAGTTTCTATTTATTGATAACTCAAAGATTGTAGGGTTAAAGCTACCCTAAGACAACCTATAGTCTACGCCAATACCCTTATTGGAAGTCCGTTAAACTTCTGGTCTAGCCGTGTGTAATGCACCAATAATAAGATTAGCCGTATTAAAGGTACTAGGCAATTGGATAGGCCGTAACGAGAGAAACTTTCGACATAATAAAGCGTTCGTCATCCTAAACGGAAACAAGCTAAGTAGTAATCCGTATTTGGCAAGAAAACACTTATGACAAAAGGTTAGTAATATGATAGGTGTTGGATTCGTAAGAATCATTGTCACGGCGCATAGAAAGTATCTAAGTCCAAGTATAGCCAATCTCGGGGAACGGGGTAATTAGTTTAGTCTTACTCAAGATACAAATTGAGTTGAGTTTAACAAACTTTAATAAACTGAACTAACAAGATTGTACAAGAAGCCAAAGATTAAGTGTAATACTTAATGTAAGCTGGGTGAACACTGTCAACTAAGAACGATAATATTAACTAAATATTTCAGTACCCAAGATGAAAATAGAAAGTGTATTTCCATGTCGGAATAGCAATGAAGTCAAAAATGACGAATGGCAAAACATCAATTGGATGCGAGTCAGGAAACATACGCGACGTTTAGAGAATAGTATTGCAAAGGCTGTAGAATGTCATGACTTTAACCAAGTCAGCAAACTTCGTAGAATTTGGAACTCAAGTAAACTCGTCAAATTACTAGCTGTACGGAAAATCACCCAAGATAACAGGGGTAAGAAAACAGCGGGTGTCGATAAAGTGGTCATTAAAGAGAGTAAACAAGGAATAGCACTGGCAGATAAATTGGAATTAAATGGCTTCGCCCCACCATTGAAGAGGGTTTATATTCCCAAACCCAATGGCAAAGTAAGGTCGCTCGGAATACCAACCATTGAAGAAAGAGCTTCGCCGGAATTATGCAAGGGCAGTATTCAACCAATTTATGAAGCTATGGCAGAAGCTAACGTTTACGGATTCAGACCTGCACGCAGTACGCACGATGCTATCGAGGCAATATTTAAGGGTATAAGCCAGAAACAGAAGTATGTATTAGAAGGGGATTTGACAGCCTTCTTTGACAACATCAAACCAGAAGCAATTTTGGAAAGTCAAGTCATTAGAAGAACTGATAAGAAAACCCAAAGACAAATACAAGCTTGGATAGAAGCTGGGGCAATAGACAAAGAGACATTCTGCAAAACAGAAAAAGGTACACCTCAAGGGGGAGTTATATCGCCACTATTGGCAAATA
>Ga0190344_1001189_pt1 | contig 9894 bp, 4 predicted proteins | sample 48721323_MG_FD_161662 | JGI IMG/M metagenome (GOLD analysis project Ga0190344, IMG submission 161662) | Hydrothermal vent microbial mat bacterial communities from Southern Trench, Guaymas Basin, Mexico - 4872-13-2-3_MG | ecosystem: Environmental > Aquatic > Marine > Hydrothermal vents > Microbial... | reverse complement strand
AGTTTATAAAAGCGTTAACGGTGGAAAATCCTGGAAAAACATGGGATTGAAAAACTCCAGACAGATCGGTAAAATTCTGATTAATCCTCAGAATCCGGATATTGTTTATGTCGCAGCAGAGGGATCTGTCTGGGGATCCGGAGGCGACAGGGGTCTGTACAAAACCACAGACGGAGGAAAAACATGGTCTGCTGTTCTCACAATAAGCGAGAATACAGGTGTGTCTGATATGGTTATGGATCCAAGGGACCCTGATGTTATAATTGCAGCTTCTCATCAAAGAAGAAGGCATGTATTTACAAAAATTGACGGCGGCCCGGAAACTGCCATTTATAAAACCACAGACGGAGGAAAAACCTGGAGAAAAATTAAAACAGGTCTGCCTTCATGTGATAAAGGAGCAATAGGTCTTGCAATTTCTCCTGTTAATCCGGATTATGTTTACGCAATTATTGAAGCTGCAGACAACAAAGGCGGCTTTTTCAGATCTGTTGACAGAGGAGAAACATGGGAAAAAATGAGTTCACAGACATCCACAAGTCCACAGTATTATAATGAAATATTCTGCGACCCTGTTGATGTTAACACTGTTTACTCAATGGATACAATCGGCAAAGTCACAAGAGACGGGGGTAAAACCTTTAAACCCATAGGCAACAACAGCAGACATGTTGATGATCACGCAATATGGATTAATCCTGAAGATACAAATAATCTTATCATAGGCTGTGACGGTGGTGTATATGAAACTTTTGATTCAGGAAAAACCTGGGTACACGTTCAGAATCTTCCAATAATTCAGTTTTACAGAGTGGCAGTTGACAACACCCTGCCCTTTTACTATGTTTACGGCGGAACTCAGGACAACAATTCCATGGGCGGTCCTTCAAGAACAATCTGCTCCTCAGGCATTTTCAACTCCGACTGGTATGTAACATGCGGAGGAGACGGATTCTGGCAGGCAATTGATCCTGAAAACCCTGACATTGCATATTCCGAATCCCAGTACGGCGGAATGGTAAGGTATGACAGGAAAACAGGAGAAGCAATTGATATTCAGCCTCAGCCCGGGCAGGGAGAATATTCTTACAGGTGGAACTGGAACACTCCTCTTGTTGTAAGTCATCACAAGACAGGACGCATTTATTGTGCTGCAAACAAGGTTTTTAAAAGTGATAACAGAGGAAACACCTGGGAAGTAATAAGCCCTGATCTTACACGGCAGATTGACAGAAACAAACTTCCTGTAATGGGTCAGGTATGGAGCGTTGATGCTGTGGCAAAAAATGCTTCTACTTCTCTTTACGGTACGATTGTGGCATTCGCGGAATCTCCGATGGATGAAAATCTTCTGTTTGCGGGAACAGACGACGGATTAATTCAGGTTACTGATGACTGCGGCAAAACATGGCACAAAACTGCAAAGTTTCCCGGTATCCCGGAATTTACATATGTGAGCGATATATGCGCATCAAACTTTGACGCAAACACTGTTTACGTTTCTTTTGACAACAGAAAAAGAGATGATTTTAAACCATACATTCTTATAAGTACTGACAGAGGAAAAACATGGAAATCCATTGCATCCAATCTGCCGGAAAACGGAACTGTGCACACAATTGCTCAGGATCATGTTGATCCGAATCTGCTATTTGTCGGAACTGAATTCGGATTCTTTTTTACAAAAGACAACGGTAAAAACTGGATACAATTAAAATCAGGTCTGCCTGTAATTTCCGTAAGAGATATTGCAATTCAGAAAAGAGAAAATGATATTGTTCTTGCAACTTTTGGCAGAGGATTTTATGTACTTGACGATTACACCCCTCTTCGCTGGTTCACAAAAGAGATAAAACAAAAGGACTGTTATATTTTCCCTGTTAAAGATGCTCTTTTATACGTACAGTCCAGAGGCAAGTATGGCCAGGGATCAAACTTATACTCGGCAAAAAATCCTCCTTTTGGTGCAACTTTTACATACTACCTTAAAAAAGCGCCAAAAACATTAAAACAGATGCGCAGAGAAAAAGAGAAAAAACTTTTTAAAGATAAAAAGCCCATACCGTATCCCACATGGGAAGAGCTCCGCGCAGAAGAAAATGAAGAGCCGCCTTATCTTAAATTTGTAATAACAGATAACAGTGGTAAAATTATAAGAACCTTAACCACAAAACCGGGTAAAGGAATAAGGCGCTTTACATGGGATCTCAGAACCGAATCTCCCCAGCCTGTACGCCTTAGCAAAAACAAGTATGACCCCTTTGCCAAGTCAAAAGGCGGACATCTTGTTCCTCCGGGTAAATATCTTGTTTCAATAAAGCAGGTCGTAAGAGGTAAAACCACAGATCTTGCAGGGCCTGTTGAATTTAATGTTGTTCCTCTTGACAATGCAGCTTTGCCTGTTAATGACAGAAACCAAATTGCAGCATTCCAGAGCAGGGCAGCAGATCTGTATAAAGTTGTTCAGGGATCAATACGCGCTGCACAGGATCTTGAAAAGCGTATTGCAAACATAAGACAGGCGCTTCTCCACACACCCGGTGCAGATCCAGCATTAGAGGATCAGGCAAGAGCTCTTGATAATAAACTTAAAACTCTGATGATTAAACTTACAGGCGACAAAACAATACGCAGACATAATGAAAATCCGCCTGTATCAATTTCTAACAGACTGCAGGTTCTTGCATATACTCATTACAGATCAACTGCAGAAATAACCCAGACAGAAAAGGATGCATACACAATAGTTAAAAACGAATTTTCCGACCTTTACAAACAGTTAAAACAGATGATTGAGACAGATGTTGTAAAAATCGAAAAAGCCATGAATCAGGCGGGAAGTCCCTGGACACCGGGCAGACTTCCCCAGTGGAACAGTTCATTGTAGCCGCCAAGGCTGCAATTGTCAAATGCCGGCTGGTAGTGCGCCTTCTGCCTGCCGGCATTACTTTTAAACTGTTTAAAAAGGAGCGCTGTTATGAAAAAAAATTATATTCTGCTTTTTATTCTGATTCTTTTCTCGGCATTTATTTATCATGCAAGCCGTTCTGTATATAAGAACAAAAAGACAAACGTTCTGACAGTCAGTAAAAATGAAACTCTTGTGGTTTTATGGACCACACCTGACAAAGATGTATTTACTAAAGTTGTTTTCCCCTATGTATCCAACTCTGAAAAATATAAATGGTGGAATAAGGAAATACTGATTATCTGGGGACCTTCTGTTAAATTGTGTGCACAGGACAAGCAGATACAGGAATATATTTCCGGATTAAAACAGAGCGGCATTGTGCTTAAAACATGCAAATGGTGCACAGACCAGTACGAAGTTTCATCTGTTCTGGACAGTCTTGGTATTGATGTCGAATACATGGGCGAACCTTTGACACATTATTTGAAATCCGGTTACAAAGTTCTGACTTTTTAGAACCTGAATACTGACAAAATTTATAAATCAGGAATGGCAATGCAGATTGATTTTTAAGGATAAACCGGTTAAAAATTTTATCACAATTAAATGTTTTGTTCTTTTCAAATAACAGAGTTTTTTAAGGCAATCAGATTCTTTAAAATTTTACAATAACTGGCTTTTTAATTTTTTTTTATGTATATTTTAGACTTATCATTAATTTTATAAGGAGAAACAGATTTATGAGAAAAAAACTCTTTATCACGCTGATTCTGGTTTTTGTACTGACAGCAAATTTTGTTTTTGCATGTACTAACTTTCTTATTACAAAAGGAGCCTCAAAAGACGGCTCTGTTATGATTACATATGCAGCAGATTCTCATGAACTCTACGGTGAGCTTTATTACATTCCCGCTGCAGATCACCTTGCATACGAAATGCGGGATGTATATGAGTGGGACACAGGAAAATATCTGGGTCAGATTCCTGAAATTACCCACACTTATTCTGTTATAGGAAACATGAACGAACATCAGGTATCAATTGGTGAGACAACATGGGGTGGAAGAAAAGAGCTCCGTGATAAAAAGGCCATAATGGATTACGGCAGTCTGATCTATGTTGCTCTTCAGAGATCAAAAACAGCAAGAGAAGCAATAAAAGTTATTGCTGAACTTGTTGAAAATTACGGTTATTACAGTTCAGGTGAATCCTTTTCTATTTCTGATCCCAATGAAGTCTGGATTTTTGAAATTATAAGCAAAGGAACCAGGGAAAAAGGCGCTGTATGGGTTGCACGCATGGTTCCGGACGGATATGTTTGTGCACATGCCAACCAGGCCAGAATCCAGACCTTCCCCCTTGCAGACGGCAAAACATCTATTACATCAAAACAAATTGATAAAATTTTTAATAAAAAAGTAACAACTGTATATGCACACGATGTTATCTCTTTTGCAAGAGATATGGGATACTATGATGGAGCGGACAAAGATTTCAGCTTTTCAAAAACCTATGCACCTCCTACTTTCGGAGCTCTTCGTTTTTGTGAGGCAAGAGTTTATGCATTTTTCAACAGAGTTGCTCCGTCGTTAAACCTTCCTACAGATTACGCTTCCGGAGATGTAAATGCAGAGCCCCTTCCGTTGTGGATCAAACCTGACCACAAGCTGGATGTAAGAGATGTTATGGAGCTTATGAGAGACCACTTTGAAGGCACACCATTTGACATGACAAAGGATATTGGTGCAGGCCCGTACGTGTGCCCGTACAGATGGCGTCCTTTAACATGGAAGGTTGACAGTCTGACATATTTTAATGAAAGAGCAATTTCCACTCAGCAGACCGGCTTTTCTTTTGTTGCCCAGTCACGCTCTTTTCTGCCTGATCCAATAGGCGGTGTGTTCTGGTTTGGAGTTGATGATGCTTACAGTTCTGTTTATATCCCCATTTACTGTTCAATAACAGACGTACCAAAACCTTATGCTGTAGGAACAGGCAATTTTGATGAATTTTCATGGGATTCCGCTTTCTGGGTATTTAATTTTGTAAGCAATTATGCATATTCAAGATATTCCGATATGATTAAGGATATACAGAAAGTTCAGCGTCAGTTAGAAGGCAAATTCCTTGCGAATCAACCGCAGATTGACCAGGCAGCTTTAACACTCTACAAACAGTCTCCAAAACTTGCAGTTGATTATCTTACGGACTACTCTGTAAGAATGGGCGTTGAAACTGTTGCAAAATGGAAAAAACTGGGCGAATTTTTAATATACAAATATCTTGACGGAAATGTAAAAGATGAGCACGGACATGTTACTCATCCCGGATATCCCAAAGAGTGGTATAAAACCATTGTAGAAAAAACAGGTGATAAATTCAGAGTAAAATAACACATAAATTAAAGACTTAACAGTCCAACGGAGGAAACATGAGTGACGAAATCTTAAAACTGAAACCTGAAGCTGTATGGAAACATTTTTACAGCCTCACTCAAATTCCCAGACCCTCAAAAAAAGAGGCAAAAGTCATTGAATTTATGAAAAAATTCGGCGAAGATCTGGGACTTGAAACCATAGTTGACGGTGTGGGCAATGTAATCATTAAAAAGCCTGCAACGCCTGGTATGGAAAACAAAAAAACAATATGTCTGCAGGGACATCTTGATATGGTTCCTCAGAAAAACAGCAATGTTGACCACGATTTTGAAAAAGATCCTATTGACGCATATGTTGACGGAGAATGGGTTACTGCAAGAGACACAACTCTCGGAGCTGATAACGGAATAGGCGTTGCTGCTGCAATGGCAGTTCTTGAATCAAAGGACATTAAACACGGGCCAATTGAAGCGCTCTTTACAATTGACGAAGAGACCGGCATGACCGGCGCCTTTGGTTTAAAGCCTGACGTATTGAATGCAGACATACTTCTTAACCTTGATTCCGAAGACGAGGGCGAGCTTTATATCGGTTGTGCAGGCGGCGAGAATACAAACATGGAATTTACTTATTCCGAAGAAGATGTACCTGCAGGCTCTGCTGCATACGAAGTTAAAGTAACAGGTATGAAAGGCGGGCATTCAGGACTGGATATTAATATAGGACGTGGAAATGCAATTAAAGTTCTGAATCGTTTTCTCTACAATGCTGCAAAAGATTTTGACCTCAGGATTGCATCAATTGAAGGCGGAAGTCTGAGAAATGCAATACCAAGAGAAGGCTTTGCCATTGCCACTGTTCCTGCAGATAAAAAAGGCGATTTCGAAAAAGCTGCTTCCGAATACGAAAAAACTATTAAAAGCGAACTTGGCGGAACAGAACCTGACATGGCTTTTAAGGTTACGGAAACAGATATGCCTTCAAAACTTATTGATAAGAAGACTCAGGATGCTCTTTTAAGAGCCATATACGCAACTCCAAACGGAGTAATCCGCATGAGTGATTCCGTAGAAGGTCTGGTTGAAACTTCTACAAATCTCGCTTCCGTAAAATCCGAGAACGGTAAAATCTTTCTGCAGAGCCTTCAGAGAAGCTCTGTTGATTCAGCCAGGGAAGACATCTGCGCAGCTGTCAGATGTGTTTATGAACTGGCAGGAGCCCAAGTTGAACACAACGGCGCTTATCCAGGGTGGAAACCCAACATGGACTCTCCCATTCTGAAAAAAATGCTCTCCGTTTATAAAGATAATTTCGGAAAAACTCCTGAAGTAAAAGCAATTCATGCAGGCCTTGAATGCGGACTTCTCGGCGCTGTTTATCCGAAAACAGACATGATCAGTTTCGGCCCTACAATCAGATTCCCTCACTCTCCGGATGAAAAAGTGAATATTGCAACGGTTCAGAAATTCTGGGATTTTCTTGTGAAAACACTTGAACAGGTTGACGATAAATAGTTCTGATTGGATTTATTTTAAAAAGGCAGTCTTGTAAAAGGCTGCCTTTTTTGTTGTAGCGTCATTCCAGTCCCGATTTTCTTTAAGAAAATCTATGATAATCAGAATCGGGATGGCTGAAATATTTTACCGGCATCTGGAAATTTCCGTTAAAAAAATGTTGAAAAACGAACGTCCCGAGAATCGGGACAAACTGTTTGAGCCCGATTCTCTTTAAGAAAAAATATAATAATCAGAATCGGGCGAGTTTTTGCCTTTCAGTGAGTTTTTTGACATTTTTAGGAAATTTTCAGCAGCCGGGATTTTTTCCCGATTCTCTTTTTAAAAATATAATAGTAAGAATCGGGATTTTTTAAAAAAAGTGCCTCCCCATAATCTGAACAAAATCAACAGATTAACCGGTAAATACTTTAATACTCCGAAAGCTAATCTTCCTTTTGCCATTTCCGCCCCAAGTAAAACTTGGGTCGGAGAGACAAATTTAGCAATATGTCATTTCGAAGAAGCTCCAGCGACTGAGAAATCTTATTATTTCTCGCAACGCGCACAACGGACGCAAATAAAAATGTAGAGGCAGGATGCATCCTGCCTTTTTTTGCCTGCATCTGAAAATTTCCAACCAACATTCATCATTCAATAACTGCGTTTATATTGTTACGTAGGGAACGGTCGCGACCGTTCCCTACATTCATTTGTCTACGTATGATCGTCATTGCCGTCCCGGCTCTCTTTAAAAAAACTATGATAATAAGAATCGGGGTGGCGGAAATATTCTGCCTGCATCTGAAAATCTCCGTTAATATGTTTTTTTATAATTCGTGTTAACCATGTCCGGCTACTGCCGGAATCATTGATCGGAATCGGGAAAATCTCCAATCAATATTCGATATTCTATATTCTTCTTAATAATACAGACCTCAGAGGTCTCAGAGACCTCTGAGGTCTGTAATTTTCTTTAATTCGTGAGAATTCGTGGATTAAATAGTGGGCGATACTGGATTCGAACCAGTGACCTCTGGTATGTGAGACCAGCACTCTAACCACCTGAGCTAATCGCCCCTTTTTTAAAATAACATAAATTGATTCTTTTTGCAATTAAAAATTTAATTTTATCAAATACACACTTGATTTTATCAGAAATTATACTATTTTTTATCTGTCTCGTTTTCCCGGTGAGTAGATCTTATAAATATTCGGGATTACCTGAAACATCCATACAAACATTTTAAAATGTTATCACTGTTTTTCTGAATGATTATTGTTTTTCAAACTGTACAGTTTTGTTAATTGACACAGGAACTCCTGATGAAAAATATTCTTAATAACAGCTGGATAAAAGTAGTCCTCTTCCTGTTTTTCCTGTACCTGTTCTTTGTAAGTATTGAGATGATGAGTACTGCTTTTAAATTATTCGGCCACGGATTTGCCCAAAAGCTGATGACAACAACCGCAAATCCCATTGTAGGGCTATTAATCGGTCTTGCAACAACGTCACTTGTTCAAAGCTCGTCCAGTGTAACATCCATTATAGTTGGTCTTGTTGCAGGAGGGACCCTTTCCATAAGACATGCAGTACCCATGGTAATGGGTGCAAACATTGGTACAACAGTCACAAATATGATTGTATCAATGGGGCATATAAGCAGAAAACAGGAATTTGAAAAAGCAGTTGCCGGAGCGACAGTGCACGACTTTTTCAATGTCCTTGCAGTAATTGTTTTTCTGCCTCTTGAATCTATGTTTCACATAATTGAAAAAGCCGCTACTGCGCTTGAAGTTGTTTTTAAATCCTCCGGCGGACTTACATTTATCAGCCCGTTAAAAGCAATTGTCGAACCAGTTGAAAACCACCTGAGCAGTTTGATTATTTCTATGGTCAGTACTCCTTCATGGATGAGATCAGTTGTTCTTTTAATTTTTGCTTTGATACTTCTTTTTCTTGCTCTGCACCAGATGGTTACTCTGATGAAAAAACTCATGATTGGAAAGATAGAAAACCTGATTCATCACTATCTGTTCAAATCACCTTTAAGAAGTATGATGCTGGGGCTGGCATTAACATCTGTAATACAGAGCAGTTCTGCAACCACATCACTTATTGTGCCTCTTGCAGGAGCAGGGATTTTATCTGTTGAAGAAATTTTCCCTTATGTGCTCGGAGCAAATATTGGTACAACTGTAACAACTATTCTTGCTTCACTTGTTACTAAAAATCCGTCTGCAATTATTGTTGCATTTACTCATCTGTTTTTTAACATTCTTGGAACAGCCCTGTTTTACCCTTTACGGATTATTCCTATAACCATGGCAAAAAAATATGCAAGATTTTTATCAAAACACCGATATCTTGCTCCCATAATTTTAATTTTCCTGTTCTTTATTTTACCGTTAACTTTTATATTCCTTATTAACGGAGGATTTTAATATGTTTAAGCAATTACTGAAACTTTTATCAAAAGGTGATTTAATAAGCCAGGCTTTTGACGATACTCAATCAATGATGAATAAATCTTACAAGCTTTTTCAGGAATCTGTTGATTCATTAAAAAATAACAAAAAAGCAGGTTTTGATATTTATGAGCTTGACCGGGAAATAAACAGTTATGAAAAAAAGATCCGGCGGAAAATACTGGAGCATCTCTCTCTTAATCCGGAGCAGGATCTTATTGCCAGTCTTGTCCTCACCTCTATAGTAATAAGTATTGAACGTATTGGTGATTATTCAAAAAATATTTATGAAGTTGTTGATATGTACAAAAACGGCGAAAGCGTTAATATATCGGAGAAACTATCATCAACAGAACCTGTTATCACCAAGTCATTCTGTGACGTTGCCGAAGCTTTTAAAAACGGTGACGAGCAAACTGCTACAAAAATAATTCACACTCTGGATCCACTTAGAAAGACATTTGATTCATACATATACAAAGACGTACTAACAGAAAAAGATAAAGATACCAGAACTATAATTACAAATGTTCTTTACTCAAGATATTTAAAGCGTGTTGCAGCACATCTTGAAAATATTGCCACAAGTATTGTTAACCCCTTTGACAAGATAGGCTTTTACAAAAGCGGTAATGTTGAGACA
>Ga0190344_1001183_pt1 | contig 9932 bp, 6 predicted proteins | sample 48721323_MG_FD_161662 | JGI IMG/M metagenome (GOLD analysis project Ga0190344, IMG submission 161662) | Hydrothermal vent microbial mat bacterial communities from Southern Trench, Guaymas Basin, Mexico - 4872-13-2-3_MG | ecosystem: Environmental > Aquatic > Marine > Hydrothermal vents > Microbial... | reverse complement strand
GCCGCATTCGATCAGGTCGATGATCCAGTCGCTGAACATCTCGGTGTGCACGCCGAGATCTTTCTTGTAGACGAGATACTCGGCGAGGGCCTGGGGCAGGCTTCCGATGCCGCACTCGATGGTGCTGCCGTCCTCGACGAGGCGGGCGACGTTCTGCCCGATCCGCCGCAGCGTTTCATCCGGCTCATCCACCGGAATCTCGATGATCGGCTCGTCACAGGGAACGAGCACGTCGATGGTGTTGACGTGGAGAAAGCTGTTGCCGTGTGTCCGCGGCATGTTGGCGTTCACCTGCGCAATGACGTAACGGGCGTTGGCGGCCGCCGAGTGCACAATGTCCACGGAAACACCCAGACTGCACAGACCGTTGGCGGCCGGCGGCGTCACGGAAACCAGCGCCACGTCGATCGGTATGCGACCGGTCTCAAACTCCGTGGGAATCTCGGACAGGAAGATCGGCGTGTAATCCCCGATCCCCTTCTCCAGGGCGTCCCGCACGTTTTCCGCGATGAAGAAACTGTTCATCTTGAACTTCTCGCGGAACTTCTCGTGCACGTAGGGCGCTTCTCCCATCGTCAGCAGATGCACGATGTGCGCATCGTAGATGTGGTCGGAATGTTCAACCAAAGCGCGGACCAGGTGCTGGGGCTGCCCGCATCCCGTGCCGATGAAAATGCTGTGGCCCGACTTGATGAGTTTCATCGCCGCCGCAGCGGTTTTGACTTTGTCCTTGTACTTGGTCTTCCAATCGAATTCTTCCATCTTACTTCTCTAAACCAATTCTGGCATCCACGGCGATCGGGGTCGTGCCGGGACGACTAACAACGTACGGGTTGATGTCCATTTCCTTGATTTGCGGAAACTCGGTGACCAACTGCGACAACCGCTGGAGCCCCTCGGCAATTGCCTCGATATCCACGCCTTCCTGACCGCGCACCCCCTTGAGGATCTGATAGGTCTTCGTGCTCATCAGCATCTGCTTGGCCTCCTGGCCCGTCAGCGGCGCCAGGTAGAACGACACGTCCTTGAGCACCTCGACCATGATGCCGCCCATACCGAACATCATCATAGGACCGAACTGCGGGTCCCGGTTCATGCCCAGGATGACTTCGCGCCCGCTGGCGCACATCTCCTGGACCAGAACGCCCAGAATGTCGGCGTCGGGCTGCTTCTTCGGGATGCGGTACATCATCAGATCGAAAGCGTCCTTCACTTCCTGGTCGGTCTTGAGACCCACCTTCACGCCCCCGACGTCGGATTTGTGCAGAATGTCGGGCGACCAGATCTTCAGCACCACCGGATAGCCGAGCTGCTGGGCGATGTTGGCCGCCTGGTCGGCGGTCGTGGCAATCGATCCCTTGGGGGTGGCGAAACCGTAGGCCTCCAGGATTTCCTTCGACTCGGCCTCGCCAATCTCCATGAGATCGCGACGCAGATGCCGCTCGATGATGCTCTCGACCTTGCGCCGGTTGACGGGGAAAAGCTTGACCACGCGTTCGGGCCGGGCCCGCCAGCGAACGTAATCGGCCATCGCCCTGATCGTGGCGACGGCGCTTTCGGGCGATTCATATTGAGGAATGTTGGCCTCGCGGAAGACCTTGACGCCGTCGGCCACTTTTTCAGCCCCCATGAAACAGGCCAGGATCGGCTTGTCCGGTTTCTCGCGCGCCTTTCTGACAATCGCCTCGGCCGTCGGGCCGGCTTCGGTCATCGCCTGCGGCGTCAACAACACCAGAACGGCGTCCACATTGGGGTCGTCCAGGATCACGTCCAGGGCATACTCGTAACGGTCCGCCAACGCGTCGCCCAGGACGTCGAAGGGGTTCTCGAAATTCGCCGCCGCCGGCAGATTCGCGGCGAGTTTGTCGATGGTTTCCTGGGAGGGATTGGCGAAGGTCAGTCCCAACCTCTCGACGGCATCGGCCGCCATGATGCCGGCGCCCCCGGCGTTGGTAAGGATGGCCACGCTGGGCCCCTTGGGAAGAGGCTGATTGGCAAACGCCTGGGCAAAATCAAACTGCTGCGTGATCGACTCGCAGCGAATGATACCGGCCCGGGCGAACATACACTCGTACGCCGTCTCGCTGCCTGCCAGGCTCCCGGTATGGGAGGAGGCCGCTTTGGCCCCGGCCGCCGTGCCGCCGGACTTCATCAGGAGAATCGGTTTTTCGTGGGAGATCTGCTCGGCCGCACGCACGAAGGCATTCCCGTCACCGATGCTCTCCAAGTATCCGGCGATGACCTTCGTATTCGGATCTTTCGCCAGGGCCTCGATGAGATCCAGCTCGTCCACGTCCGCCTTGTTGCCGATGCTGAACAAGCTGCTGAACCCGATGCCGTTGGCCTTGGCCATATCGAGGATCGCCGCCAGCAACGCGCCCGACTGCGAGAGGTAGCCGGTACTGCCGGCTGCGGGTAAATCGCCGCCAAAGCTCGCGTTGAGCTTCGTCGCGGTCACGATGACACCGAGACAGTTCGGGCCGATGACGCGAATCTGTCCCCGCCGGGCCACGCGGACCACCTCTTCTTCCAGCTTCTTGCCCTCGGCGCCCACCTCCTTGAAACCGGCGGTAATGATGATGACCGCCTTCGTCCCCACCTTGACGCATTGCTCCATGACATCCAGGACGAATTTGGCCGGTACGATGACGATCACCAGCTCGGGCGTCTCGCCAATCGCTTCCAGATCAGGATAGCATTTCAGGCCCTCGATGGTGTCGGCACTGCGGTTGACGGGAAAAATCCTGCCTTCATAGCCGGAGTTGACCATGTTGACCAGGATCTCGTACCCCACTTTCCCCTTCTGGCGTGACGCGCCCACGATGGCCACGGACTGGGGATTGAAGAAACTCTGCAAACTCATGTGACTCTATGTCCTTTCTTTTGCACGATCCCTCCGAAAAGCGGGTAATTGTATGCCATCCGAACCGGGGGTTCAACTCTATTCTTGCCAAGAGAGCAAAAGTGCAACATTTGCCGGGTTTCCGCCGCAACCGGGCCCGGGGCCAAATCGCCGGCAGCCAGTCCGGTGGCAATGACAACCTCACTTTCGAAATGTAGGCAAATCCGGCTCTATGTGCACGGTGATGTTTACCGGTCGGACAATCTCCTCATCGAGCGTTTTTTCGAGCTTTTCCGATATCTCATGGGCGGCCGCCACGTCAAGCGTCGGATCGACCAGAATATGCACGTCCAGAAAAACCTCACGGCCCACGGTCCGCGTTCGGAGCCGATGCCACTGACGGATCGCCGCGTTGGAGTTGATCACTTCCTTGATGTGCTCGATGGTGTCCGGATCCACGGCCCCTTCGGTCAACTCTTTCAAGCAATCGCCGATGATTTTGACACCTACGAACATAACCATCAAGCCGACGGCGACGGCCGCCAACTGGTCGCCATGGTCAAAGCCGAACTTCAGCAGAAAGTAGCCCGCCAACACGGCCACGGAACTCAGCGCATCGCTGCGGTGGTGCCACGCGTTGGCATAAAGTGCCGTACTATGCGACTTTACGGCCACTTGGCGCGTGATCCGGTACAAGGCTTCCTTTCACACAATCGAAGCCAGGGCCGCCGCGAAAATGCCCCAGTGGGGCACGCTCGTTTCGTTCAGGGCGATCGATACGGTGGCTTTGTACACCATCGTCCCTCCGACCGCCATCAGCACGCCAGCAATCAGGACTGCAGAAAAGGTTTCAATCCGACCGTGGCCGTAGGGATGGGTCGCGTCAGGCTCCTTGGCGGCAAAATGCGAACCGAGCAGCACTGCCACGTCCGTCGCCAGATCGCTCAGTGAGTGTATGCCATCGGCCACCAGGGCCAACGAAGAGACCAGCAAGCCGATTGCCAGCTTAATCGCCGAGAGAAACAGGTTGACCACGATGCCGAGGCAGGTAACGGATCGGATCTGACGTGCGGCTCTGTCGTTCTTGTTACGTTGGGCCACGATTGTGTTCCAGCACCGACGTGCGTATTTCCATAACACTGTCAGTATATCGCCGCGCGACGGACTCGTCTCGGGCTTCGATGATCATCCGCATGACGGGCTCCGTATTGCTCGTGCGCAAGTGGATCCACCCGTCTTCAAAGTCGAATCGGCAGCCGTCGGCGGTATTGAGTTTCGCGTCTGCGAACTTCATTTTCGCCGACTCCATGATCAAGCGGGCCAGGTCGGCGGCGGCGAATTTGTCTTTCTGCATACAATAACCCCCGATCTCTCGTCGCAGTTGGCTGATACTCTGACCCGTCTCGGCCATCAACTGCAAGACGAGAGCGATTCCGACCAGGCTGTCGCGCACCGGGCCGACGCGCAAATCGATGACGCCGCCGTTGCCTTCGCCGCCGATGATGCAGTCATGTTCGAGCATGGCCTGGGCGACGTTGGCCTCTCCGACGGGCGTGCGAATGACGCGTCCGCCGGCCCGTTCGGCAACGTCGTCGATCATCCGCGACGTGGACAGGTTGGCCGCGGCCGTGCCGCTGCGATGGGCAAACGCATGCCGGGCCGCCAACGCAAGAGTGTACTCTTCACCGATATACGTCCCCTGCTCATCCACAATCGCCAGGCGATCGGCGTCAGGGTCCTGGGCAAATCCCAGATCTGCGCTTTCCCCCTTGACGCGTTCGCACAGCTCGGTCAGATTTGCGGCCGTGGGCTCGGGCTCGTGTGCAAACAACCCGGTAGGCTCGTCGTTGAAAGCAACCACGGTGCAGCCAAGCCGGCTCAGCAGTTTTTTTGTGATCCCCGCGCCGGCGCCGTTCACACTATCCAGCACGATTTTGTACCGCTTGCCGGCGATCTGTTGTGCATCCACAATCGCCAGAACCTTCTCAACGTGGATGCGATCGGTTTCCACGTTGGGAACGATCCTCCCGCAGGCGGGCGAATCAACGAGCCGAAAACGTTTCTCCAGGTACAACTGCTTCAGCGCCGCCGCAGTGGCCGGCGGCGGGGCCATGCCGTTACCGAGCAGCAGCTTGATCCCATTGTAGGGAATCGGGTTGTGCGAGGCCGTGATAACCACACCGCCCTCGCAGCCCAGTTCTCGAACCATGACGCCGACGCTCGGGGTGGTCACGAGGCCCAGGTCCACAACGTCAACACCGGTCGCACACAGACCGGCGGCCATGGCCGACATGAGCATCGGCCCGCTCACGCGCGAATCCCGCCCCATGCAGACACGGAGACGTTTCTTTTCGCTCCCGGTCTGGGCGCGGAGGAAGGTACCGAAGGCGCAGCCGTACTCGGCCGCGATGGCAGGCGTGAGGTTGTCCCCCACGATGCCACGCATCCCGCTGACGCTGATGATCAGATACTGGCCCATGGTGCTCACTTTCCCAAACGACCGTACGCCCCCGTCCCCGGAAGCGCCCGAACGAGCTGCCGCCTGCCCGTCAATCCAGCATGCACACGTACATCTCGTTGATAAAATCGAGCTGACCGAGTTCCTGAACGGTTTCGTCGTCGGGCGCCTTGTTCAGGCTCACCGCCAGGACGGCCTTCTGCTCCTCCAGCTTCTGACCGACACCCATCGTGCAGATGTTAATGCCGTGCTTGCCGCACACAGATCCCACGGAGCCGATGACGCCGGGCTTGTCGTCGTTGAAAATCACCAGCGCCGCTCCCTGGGGCGTCATCTCGATGTTGAATCCGTCGATCTCGATGATGCGCAGCAGCGTCTCGCCGAAGACCGAACCTCTGACCGTTCTCCTGACCTTGTTCGTGACAACCGTCGCAGCGAAGCTGGAGGCCACGTCTTTGGGCTCCGTGTTCTTCGTCTCGTCGATGCTGATGCCGCGCTCCTTGGCGAGAACCGGCGTGTTGACCAGATTCAGGGGCATGTCGAAGTGCTTTTGCAGCAACCCCATCGCAAAATTCAACGTGACCGGCTCGACCGCCATGCCGGCGATCGAACCGCGATACTGGACCTGAACTTCTTTGATGTTGCCCGGGGCGATGGTGCTGAGCAACACGCCGACGCGACGCGCCAGGTCGGCGTAGCGGCTGACCAGCGGCGGCATGGCGCCGGCGGCCGCCGGAGCGTTCAGCGCATTTCGCAACGGTCCGCCCTTGATCGCATCGAGCAGAATCTCCGCCGCCTCGACGGCCACCTCCACCTGGGCCTCCTCCGTGCTGGCTCCCAGATGCGGCGTGACCAGGCAATTGCCGAGCTCGGCGAAGCGCCGGTTCTCTGGCGGCTCCTGGGAAAACACGTCCAGGGCCGCCCCGGCAATGCGCTCGTTCGCCAGCGCGTCGTACAGGGCGTCCTCGTTGACGATGCCGCCCCGAGCGCAGTTGACCAGCCGCACGGTCGGTTTCATCATGGCGATCTGGTCGGCGCCGATCATGTTCAGCGTCTGCTCGTTTCGCGGCACGTGAACCGTGATGTAGTCGGCTTCGCGAAAGATCCGCTCGAGATCGTCGGTCACCTCCACGCCCGCTTGCTCGGCGTCGGTGGGGGCCGCCAGCGGATCGTAGCCGAGGATCTTCATATTGAACCCGCGGGCCATTTTCACCACCGCCATACCGATGCGACCGAGACCGATGACACCGAGGACCTTGTTGTTGAGCTGATTGCCCATGTACTTCTTGCGATCCCAGGCCCCGGCCTTGAGGCTGTTGCAGGCGGGCACCACGTTGCGGCTCATGGACAGCATCAGCGCCATGGTGTGCTCGGCGGCGCTGAGCGTGTTGCCCCCGGGAGTGTTCATCACGATGATCCCTTTGCGCGTGGCCGCGGGGATATCGATGTTGTCCACACCGACGCCGGCGCGGGCGACACCCTTGAGCCGGCCGGGATTTTCCAGCACCTTGGCCGTCACCTTCGTCCCGCTGCGAATGATCAGGCCGTCATATTCGCCAATGATCCCGGCCAGCTCATCGGCGCTGATGCCGGTCTTGACGACGGCTTCCGCCCCCTCGGCAGCGTTAATCAGATCGATCCCTTCCTGGGCTAGTTTGTCTGTGATCAGGACTTTGATCATGGCAGCCTTCCAAGAATTTTCGTATCCATTGGTTGATTACATCAGGTCTGGGCGGCCAGCGCCCGAACCAGGGTCACGGCCCAGCCCGCCGCCAGCACAACGAGCAAACCCACCATCACATCTCTGATTCGGACCGTAGCCAGCACCCGATCGAAGACGCTGAAATATACGCCGAAAACACCGGCCAGAAAAGCGAAAAATGCCCCAGCCACCAGTAGCGAGCACAAAAAAGCCGCCGCCGGCTGAACGTAAAACGCCAAAAATATTTCTCCGCGGGCAAAAGCCAGCACGGACGTCGTCATGCCACAGGTCGGACACGGCAGGCCCGTCCGCTGCTTCATCCCGCAAGGGCCGAAGAGCAGCCCGAAGTCGAAGTGAAGCTTCTGCAACAGCGCCAAGGTGCCAAAGCAAAGCACCGTCCCCAGAACGATCAGGGCCGACACCTGCCGCTCCCGCGCCGAGGCCCTGCGGGTCACACCGCTCGCATTTGTCTGTTGGCGTTCGCACATGACAACGGTAGAATAGGACACCCGGGTAATCGTGTCAACCAATGCTGAAGGTAGCCCTTATGCCACTGGAACAGAAAGACTTGAGCCAGCTCCTGGAAACGGCCGTCGTCGCGGCGCGTCTCGGCGGGCAGCACGCCATGGAAGAGATCCGCTACGTCAAGGCGGTCCGGAAGAGCGAGAACGAGCTGGTCACGCAGGCCGACGCACAGTGTCAGCAGATCATCGTGCGGCGGATCAAAGAGACCTACCCCGATCACGGCATCATCGGCGAGGAAGGCGAGCAGGGCAGGATTTTCAAGCAGGCGCCCCGAACCGAACCGGCGTTGTGGTGGGCCATCGACCCCATCGACGGGACCAACAACTTCGCCCACGGAATCCCGATCTTCACCGTGAGCATCGCGGCGATGTTTGAGGGCGAGCCGGTTGTGGGCGTGGTGTTCGACCCCGCGACCGATTCCATGTTCACGGCGGTCAAGGGAGGCGAGGCCCAGCTCAACGGCCGGCGCATCGTTGTCAGCGAAGAAGACGTCACGAAGTTCGCCAGCGTGGGACTGGACAGCCATTTCGACGATCCCCTGCCCGCCTGGGTCGCCCAGATCATGAAGCAATCGCGTTTCCGCAACCTGGGCACCACGGCGCTGCAATTGGCCTACGTCGGCACGGGAGGGCTCGTGGCCACCGTCGTCTGCGCGCCGAAGCTGTGGGATATCGCCGGCGGCGCCGCCGTCGTCGAGGCGGCCGGCGGCGTGGTCACCAACTGGCTGGGCGAGAAGATCTTCCCGATCGACCTGGAGCACTATGAAGGCCAGGCCTCGCACGTCCTGGCGGGCAACAAAAAGGTGCATGCCAAATTGCTGGAACTCATCAAGACCCAGTGGCCCCACTACCGCGGGTCGGGCACCTGATACACGACCATCACCTCGACGTCGTCGTCGGATGCAAGCACGTCGCTGCGGTCGAAGATCGCCATCATCCGCCGCTGTGGGCCGTCCGTGCCGATGCGGACCAGGATGTACGCGGTGAACACGTCGCTGCGAACGGTAATCAGGTCGCTGATGCGCGTGAAGATCAGGTCGCGTTCTTCGAAATCGTCGAGGGCGGTGTCGGGGGGTTCGATCACGTCAGGCCCGGGCAGAAAATTCCCAGAGGACGGCTCCACACGAGGCTGATTGTCGTCTCCGTCGAAAGCCAGGCTGTGCAGGGCCGTGACCTGCATCAGCTCGGCAATCGTCTCGAATGCACCTCTGTCGCTGCGGTAGTCCACGACGGCACGCGCCCTCTCGAAGAGAGAGCCATCCTTGTATTGCATCCAGGGAAGCTGGGCCAGCACGAAGGCCGGAGCCGTATTGATGTTGACGCGGCCCTTGACACGGGTCTCTCGGGAGCTGCCGCCCCGGATGTGCTCGGTCGGGTCCATGACCGTAAGATACTTGAACAGATGCACATACTTCGGCGCGCGCAAATCGAGAAGCAGATCGGCGGCCGTGCTGCGCTTGGCCACGTCATACGCGCTCTTGGCGAAGACCATGCCCAATTGCCCGATGTTGGTCAGAGGCGCGTCAGCGGGATGAGCCTGAACGAGCCCGGTGTCCTCGTCCACGAAGCTGTTCATTTGTCCGAGCGTCGGCGGGCTCTTCGCGGCCGTGGCCCACAGAGCGCGAATGCACTTGTGCGGCGAGATGTCCCGTTCGACGCTGCGGGGCACACCATCGTTTCTGATCCAGCCGGCAGGGACCTTCAGGTAATCAACCGTTTGCCAATTGTCGGCACGCTTACCCATCTTCCGCTGCAATTCAATGGTGGACTGCGTGTCGAATTTGATGTCATTGGCGTCCTGGACGGCCTTCTGGTAGCCGCTCGGATCGTATCCATACTGAGACATGGTATCCGTCGGTTCCAGCGGATCACCGAAGTTGACCGTCAGAGGGGCAGCCACATCTTCCAGTCGAAGCACATGGAAGCGCCGCGTCCCCGACCAGGTTATGGTCTGAAACTGATCATCACCCAAGGGGCTGGAGATCTTGAGCTGCCATTCGCTCGATAACGGATCGTCATCCTCGAAGTACGGCTTGTGCAGTTCAATCGCATAGGATTTGTGCGAGGTGCCCGAACTGTCTTTTACCTCGCGATAGGCCAACTCGGAGATATAGACGCACGGCCGCTCGAATCCATAGATGGCGGAGCTCCACTCGTCGATCTCGGTGATCTGCGAATCGTCGTCGATGAAGTCCACCAGGTTCGCCACGATCTGCGCGGCGACTCGCTCATCGGTCAAATTCGGATCCGCCTCCAACAAGGCGGCCTTGACCACCTGACGCAAACGGTCCTGGCCGGCGGTGTTGACGTTCACCATCTTGCGAAACTCGACGCCCGACGAGGTCCGCAGCGGCCTGGGCATGATGATCCGGTCCATGCTGTGAATGGTGGCGACATGGCGATAGG
>Ga0190344_1001174_pt1 | contig 9968 bp, 9 predicted proteins | sample 48721323_MG_FD_161662 | JGI IMG/M metagenome (GOLD analysis project Ga0190344, IMG submission 161662) | Hydrothermal vent microbial mat bacterial communities from Southern Trench, Guaymas Basin, Mexico - 4872-13-2-3_MG | ecosystem: Environmental > Aquatic > Marine > Hydrothermal vents > Microbial... | reverse complement strand
TTGATCAATGTCTTTTCTTGAACCATCTGATTTATGGAATACATAGACATTATCTTGGTAAAATTCAGAGGCTGCTGCATCGAGGGCGAGTAAAATGTCGGAACCAGCTTTATATCCAGCCCTTTCAATGGCAGCTAAAATAATGTCAAGTGCTTCTTTATTTGATTCTAAATTCGGGGCAAAGCCGCCTTCATCTCCCACAGCAGTACTATATCCTTTTTTCTTAAGTATTTTTTTCAGTTGATGGAATACTTCAGCTGCCATTCTAATGGATTCCGAAAAATTAATTCCCCCGGCAGGAGCGATCATAAATTCTTGAATATCGACATTATTGTCCGCGTGAGCACCGCCATTAAGGATGTTTATCATGGGGACTGGAAGCAGGTATTTATCTTTCTTCTCAATATATTCAAACAACTCAAGGCCTAATGCTTTTGCAGCCCCTTGGGCAGCGGCAAGAGAAACAGAAAGGATAGCGTTAGCTCCGAGTCTTTTTTTGGAAGGTGTCCCATCCAATTCAATTAGGTGTTTGTCAATTTCGGCCTGTTTTAAGGCATCGAGCCCGGTTATTTCAGGTGCAATGATGTTCCTAACATTATTTACAGCAGTAAGCACTCCTTTCCCAAGGTACCTGGAAAGATCGCCGTCTCGCAATTCCAAGGCTTCACGCTTACCAGTAGATGCTCCGGAGGGAATGGAAGCTTCTTGGGTGATTCCGGATTTAAGAAAAATACGGGTGCAAATAGTCGGATTTCCTCTTGAGTCGAGGATTTCACGAGCTTTTATTTTTGATATTGTTGTTTCTGACAATTACAGTCTCCTTTTTTCCTGCTCTATTCATAAAAAATGTCGATGTTTATGTTACGTTCTTTTACTTCTATTTTCTACATTGATTGATACGAAAATCCTATTAACCATTTTGTTCACAATATAATCTCTATTAGTAATCGACATTTTTTACTCTACGAGCGAGCCGATCTTACCGCATCTACTTCGTTACAGGGTATTCGCGGTGAAGTACCACAGCTTCATACCCTGTGCCTCGTATCTGTGGCAACCTCGACTCGTGAATAACTCAGGTCCACCGGAACTATTCTTCTTCTTTATTGATGGGTTCCTGTTTTTTTTTGGATAATTCTTCTTTTTTCTTTTCCACAAAATCCTTAATAGCACCGATACCTTCCGAAGTTTTCTCTTTTACGACATTGATTCCTTTTTCTGCTTCTCTGGAAACATGCTCATAACTTTCTTTAATTTTTTCGCCTGATTTAGAGGCCTGTTCCTGAATTTTTTTGCGGGTTTCTTCTCCGCTTGCAGGGGCAAATAATACACCTAGAATAAAACCAGTTGCAGTCCCTAACAGAAAAGAAAGTGTGATTTCAATAGCGCTTGAACCTTTATTTTCCATGCTTATCCTCCTTATTTTTTTTTAATTGCCTCCAACCTAAACGAATGATCGGAAATAGAAATGGTAAAAGTTTTGAACCAGGGCGTATGACTTTAGTAACAAGGAACCAAGTTGCTTCTGATAGGCCGGTTGTTATTTTTTTTGTTGCATCGGCTACATCATCTAAATCGTCTATTTTCCCCTTTACTTTTTGGCTGACTTCATTCAGGTTTTTTGAAAGAGCTTGTATTTCTATAAGAGTTTTTTCTCCTTCCCTGACTGTTTTTTTTAGCTGGAGAAGAAAACTTATAAAAGCTGTAACCGCAGCTACTGCAGCAATAGTAAGAATTAGAAATAAGAACTGATTTAAGGTTAATGGCATAATACATAAAAAATAGAATAAAAATCAAATTTTGTCAAATTTTTAAAATGTTTGATAATTATAAAGTGACGAATATTATTTATAGAGGATTTTTTGAATGTCTTTTAGCCCGAATTCCTGTTCTATTTTTTTTAAGGCTGCAAGAAAAGTAGTTGGGTCTTTTTTTGCCAGGGTCTGCTCCCATTCTTTTAAAGAAACTGATGATATGAAGTGAAGAGATTTTTTGCCCAACCGGTTGATTCCACGAAAAGCCTGCCAGTGAGTGACCATGATAAGGGCAAGTATACCAAAGAAGACATTAGGGCCGGGGATTAGGGCCATTAATCCACTCACTGGAAGAAGAATGGTTTCAATAATTAATAAGAACAGATGTTTAGTTTTCTGTTTTTGTAAAAAAAGAAAAAATAGCATTCTTATTTTTCTTTCACTATCCTTTCCGGAAAAATATATGTTAATTTCATTTGCTTTAATACGACCAATATTTTCAAAGGCTTGTTCCTGTCGCAGGATTCTCAGGGGGAGAAGCATAAGTTTTTGCCGGGCAGCTTCCCATATTTTTTTTAAGCGGGAAAACTCTACTTTGATCTGTTGAAGAGGCTCGGATGAAAAGAACCTGAACCTATGGTGATAATCCCTCGTAAGAAAGAAATCCATCTTAAACGTATTTTATCATTACCGGTCTCCAAGTTCCAGAAATTACTAACCAAATCCAGAAAGCAGAGAAATATGTCAGGATAGCATTATTTCTTAACAATGTAGCAATAAAACAATTTAACAATAGTCCCTAATGCTCCTAAGCATGGTTGACATTTAACAGGGATAACTTTAATATTTATTTTTAAATTTTAGAGGAAGAAAAATATTATGTCCGAAGAGTATGATTTTCAACAGATTGAAATAAAATGGCAAAAAGCTTGGGAAAAGGAAAAAGCATTTGTTACTTGTGAGGATTCAGAAAAGCCAAAGTATTATTCCTTAGAAATGTACCCTTATCCTTCTGGGCGTATTCATATGGGACATGTGAGAAACTTTTCGATCGTTGATGTCATTTCGCGGTTTAAAAGAATGGAAGGATTTAATGTGCTTCATCCTATAGGTTGGGATGCATTCGGAATGCCGGCTGAAAATGCTGCTATTGAAAAAAACGTTCACCCCCGGGAATGGACAATGAATAACATTTCTCATATGAAGGTCCAGCTGAAGCGCTTAGGGCTCAGTTATGATTGGTCCCGGGAAGTAACTACCTGTCTTCCGGAATATTACCGGTGGAACCAGTGGATATTTCTTAAACTTTTAGAAAAAGGCCTGGCTTTTAGGAAAAAGAGCCAGGTGAACTGGTGCCCCCAATGCCAGACAGTTCTTGCTAATGAACAGGTGGTAAGTGAAAAATGCTGGCGTTGTGATACAGAAGTGAAAAAGAAGTATATGGAACAGTGGTTTCTGAAGATCACAGATTATGCTGAAGAACTCCTCTCCGGATTAAAGCTGCTGGATAAATGGCCGGAGCATGTACTCACTATGCAGAAGAACTGGATAGGGAAGAGTAAGGGAGCTCAGCTAACATTTCAAGTTGCGGATTCTTCTCTTTGTCTTGAGGCCTTTACGACCAGGATTGATACGATTTATGGGGCTACTTTTATGGTTCTATCACCCGAACATCCTTTGGTGGAAGAATTGATAAAAAACTCAGAGAACAGAGAGAATTTAAAAGACTGGCTGGATAGAACTATTGTTGAGCTTCAGCAGCGAACGGAGTCGGATGATTTAGAAAAGGAAGGAATTGATACTGGACGGAAAGCAGTTAATCCATTTACAGGGGAAAAAATACCTATCTGGATCGCCAATTATGTCCTAATGGAATATGGAACCGGAGCTATAATGGCTGTCCCCGCTCATGATCAGAGGGATTATGAATTTGCCAGAAAATATTCCCTGCCTATTAAGGAAGTCATAGTACCGGAAGAGAGCAATCCAAATGATCCACAGGATCTCTTTGAAGACTATGGAGTAGTTGTTAATTCCGGTTCTTTTTCAGGATTGCCTTGTAGAGAGGCAATAGAGAAGATGACCTCTTTTGCCAAGGAAAAAGGATTTGGCGGGGAAATTATACTCTATCGGTTAAGAGACTGGGGAATCTCTAGACAGAGATATTGGGGAACTCCTATCCCTGTGATGTACTGTAAAAACTGTGGAGTAGTTGGAGTCCCTTTTAAGGATTTGCCTGTAGATCTCCCTGATAAAGTAGAATTTAAAAGAGGGGAAGGTTCACCTCTTGACCAAGTAGAAAAATTTGTTAAAACTGAGTGCCCTCAATGCGGAGGGGACGCAAGGAGAGAAACTGATACCATGGATACTTTTTTTGACTCATCCTGGTATTACTTCCGCTATTGTTCTCCTGTTGAGAATAAGCTTCCTTTTGATCCTGAATCAGTTGCTTCCTGGCTGCCCGTGGACATATATATCGGCGGGGTAGAACATGCTGTTATGCATCTGATTTACGCCCGGTTTTTTTGCAGAATTCTACGGGACTTAGGATTAACAGAGATTGACGAGCCTTTCCCGTTTTATCTTAGCCAAGGAATGGTAACAAAAGATGGGGCAAAAATGTCAAAGTCCAAGGGGAATGTTGTGGACCCGGATGATATGATCGCTAAATTTGGGGCGGATTCCACCAGACTTTTTATTCTCTTTGCATCCCCACCTGAAAAAGAATTTACTTGGGATGAAAAGGGAATTGAAGGAAGTTTCCGTTTTTTAAACAGGGTTTGGGCTTTTTTCCAGGATAATATAGGCTTATTTGAGTCCAGCCCTGTTACTCCTCACAGGACAGTCACAGGAGATAATAAAATAGAACCTTTAAGAATTAAGATGCATCAAACCATTAAAAAGGTTACTGAGGACATAGGAAACAGGTATCATTTTAATACGGCAATCAGCTCTGTAATGGAATATTTCAACCAGATAAAAAAGGATTGTCCGGATCTAAAGTCTAGTGAGGATGGCAGGATGCTGCTGAAGGAAGCTGTGACCTGTCTGATTTTATTGTTATCCCCCTTTGCCCCTCATATCTGTGAAGAGATGTGGGAGAAAATTGGACAGAAAAAGTTACTAGTTTTACAGCAGTGGCCTGATTTTGATTCTGACCTGGCAAAAGAAGAGACCGTTACTATTGTAGTCCAGGTCAATGGTAAAATGAGAGATAAATTCGAAGCGGAAAGAGATTTCCCAGAGGAAAAAATTAAACAGAAGGCTTTAGACTTAAGGCAGATACAGAAGTATCTGGAGAATAGAAAGCCAAAAAAAGTTATTTATATTAAGAATAAACTGATAAATATTGTGGTTTAATATATAGCCTGGATTATTCACGAGTGCAGATTGGGGAAAGGAGGAATTTTGCGCTGAGGATGCTGAAAACAAAGAAAAAAGTATTGGACACGGATGGACGCGGATAAGGCTAAGAAGCTTTTTCTTTTTTGGCTTACACCCAAAAAACAAAAAGCACTTTCCAATTGTGTGCTGGAGTACAAAATGAAAACCTTTTGCCATTTACCATTTTCTATTTACCGGTTTTTAACAATGTAACAATGAAACAATTTACAATTTGCATTTTACTTTATATTATATGTATCGACATTTTTTATGAATAGTTCAAGTTAACATGAATTATTCACGAGTCGAGGTTGCCGTAGATACGAGGCGCAGAGGATGAAGTTGTGGTCCTTCACCACGAATCCGCTGCAACAAAGTAGATGCGGTAAGATCGGCTCGCTCGTAGAGTAAAAAATGTCGATTATAAATAGAGATTATATTGTTAACGAAATGGTAAATTGAGCCATATAAGAATTAGGGTAAAATACTGATTAATAAAGAAGTATCATACATATCGACATTTTTTATGAATAGTTCAAGTTAAATGAAAAAGAATATAATACTCATAGTGCTTAGTTTATTCTGCCTCAACTGTGGCTATCATCTTAGGGGGACAGGAAGTTCCCTCCCCACCCATATTAAGTTAGTAAATATCCCGATGTTTAAGAATATGACAACCCGGTTTCAGCTGGATTTAAAGCTGACCCAGAGTGTGATTGATGAGTTGGTTGCCAGAGGAAAAGTGGAGATTACTTCCCAAAAAGATACTGCGGATGCAATTCTTATGGGAGAGATAAGTTCATTTACTGCCCGGCCGATCGCTTTTTCCGGGGAAGCAGCGGCTGATCGCTATAATATTACCGTAGTAGCAAAGATCGTTCTAAGAGACTTGATTGACAAAAAAGTTTTATTTTCAAATCCCTATTTTGTTTATCAGGAAGAATATGAAGTGCCTGAGGGTACTGATTTTGAGTCTATACAATCAGAAGCTATTGATAAAATAGCTGAAAAGTTTGCTAGGAGTGTAGTGATTACGATTTTGGAAGGATTTTAAGTTAGTGGCCCTTTTTTTGGGAGAAAAAAGAATAACGCCTGAAAATGTCGCTTCCGGCTATATTTTTTATGGGGAAGAAACCTTTCCGGCTTCTAGTTTTATTGATAACTTAGTTGCGGAGTTTGGTTTTTCTGAAGAAGGAGCCCTGCATTTTGAAAAGTTCGATCTTAAGACACATCCCTGGAAAGATATTATAGATGCAGCCCGAACTATATCCCTCTTTTCAGGTGGGTTCAGGATAATCGTAGTTGAGAGTCCCCTGCGGAAGAAAACGAACCAGCCGTCTTCTTATGAAGACCTGTCTTCCCAGGATGAGGAATTGTTAAAAGATTATTTTTCAGCTCCCTCCCCAACGACTGTAATTGTGATTATTTTTCAGGGAAAAATAAATAAATATTCCCCTCTTGTGAAATTTTTATCTTCTCTCCCTGCCTCTTCAGTTGTTTTAAAAGAAATGAAACCTATAAAAGGTTATAAACTTAGTGAGTGGATCATATCTCGATTTAAGAGGGAGGCGAAGACTATTGCCGAGGATGCAGTAAGGCGGCTGATGGAAATGGCTGGCAATGACCTCAGGCGTCTCGATAATGAAATAACAAAAGTTATCACTTTTATTGATATAAAAAAGCATGTCGAACTGGATGATGTCGACCAAGTGACGGGTTGGGTCAAATCTTTTGTTGAATGGGAATTGACGAATAAACTGGAAAAGGGTGATTACAGGGAGTGCCTTATTGTAGTGGAAAAATTACTTGAAAAAGAAGGAGTTCATCCTATAAGGATCGTTGATTTGCTCGCCAGGTTTTTCCGGGATATTCTACTGGTCAAACTTAGGTTAAAGGAAGGCAAAAAGAGCAAAAAAGACATTTTTAAGGAAATAAAACCTCAGATAAAGGAAAACTATGGGAGACTGTATGACAGTCAATTCAAACAGTTGTTTTTTATTGCCGGAACTATTTCTGATGAAAATCTGGAAAATATCCTTATGAAGATCAAGGATATAGATCTAAAATTAAAATCCACCAGCCTTCCCTTTAAGGCTATGATAGAGGGATTTCTTTTTCAATATTGTCTTTTGAGAAAAAAGTAGGATATTACTTGGGAACGGCAAGATTGATAAGTTCAACTTGCCTTCTCAGTCTTGATTTATAGCGGTTGCCGGTGTTTTTGTGGATAGTTCTTTTTTTTATGGATTTATCTATAATTGAAAAGGTTTGAGGCATTTGCTCTTCAGCTTTTTTTCGGTCTTTCTTTTCTATTGCAGTTCTTAGTTTCTTTATCTCTGTGCGAAGGATGGATTTGTTTTTTCTATTTATGGTTTTTCTGCGTAGACTTCTTCGTGCTTGTCGGATTGCGGATTTATGTTGTGCCATTTGTTTCTCCTATTCTGAATGGAATGAGTATAATAGGATATATTGACTTTGTTGTCAACTGTACTTCGTGGGATTTCCCTCATTTTTAGTAATTCAGGATAGAATTTTTATTTGATAACATATAAAATAAGGTGAAATGGAGCAGCGCAGCACAAACCGAAAGTTATTAAGATCAGCTGCTGCAGTATCAATTCCTACCCTTTTCAGCCGAATATTCGGTTATCTAAGGGATATGCTGCAGGCTTTTTACTTGGGGACTGGTAAAAGTGGAGATGCATTTACTATTGCCTTTCTGATTCCCAATCTATTGCGCAGGTTGACTGCTGAGGGGGCGATGACGGCAGCGTTTATTCCGGTTTTTAGCCAGATGAAAGAGGAAAAAACCCGTAAAAAGCTCTGGGATTTTGCTAATGCTTTTTTCTTTGATCTAACTCTTGTTATGACTGGGGTGACTGTATTAGGAGTAGTCCTTTCTCCTCTCCTAGTCAGGCTGATAGCCCCTAATTTTGCCGATGTCCCCGGGAAAATAGAGCTGACTGTTTTGCTTACAAGGATTATGTTTCCCTATGTTTTTCTTGTCAGCCTGGCTGCTTTGATCATGGCGATTTTGAATAGTTTCCATAAATTTTTTGTCCCTGCATTTACACCTGTTCTCTTTAATCTTGCCATAATATCCTTGGCCCTTTTTTTTGCAGGCAAAACTGAGGAGCCGGCTTTTGTTTTTGCAGCTGGAGTAGTTTTAGGGGGTGTGTTCCAACTATCGTTCCAGATACCTTATGTCTGGCGGAAGGGAATGCGATTTAAACCTTTATTGTCGTTTACCCATCCGGCAGTTAGGAAAGTTGCAAGGCTCATGATTCCGGGAATCTTTGGTGCCGGAATATATCAAATAAATATGGCTATAAGTAGAAAACTTGCCACTTCTCTGGTAGAAGGAAGCGCCGCATCTTTGTACTATGCCTCCCGGGTTCAGGAATTGACTTTAGGCCTTTTTTCAATCGCTCTTTCTATTGCTTTGCTTCCGACCCTTTCAGAGCTGGCTGTCCAAAATGATATCCCCGGAATAAAGAAAACCCTTGCATTTTCAATGAAAATGGTCGTTTTTATTACTTTCCCGGCAATGATGGGATTGCTCATATTAAATCGCCCCATCGTTCAAGTCCTTTATCAAAGAGGTGTTTTTAATGCTGAGTCAACTTCTATGACTGCTTCCTGTCTCTTGTTTTTTGCGTTTGGGCTTCCTTTTATTTCCGGAGTAAGAATATTAGCTCCAGCTTTTTATTCCCTCAAAGATACAAGAACACCGGTTGTAGCTGCCTTTTTTGTCACTGTTATTTATATTATTTTGTCTGTGATTTTAATGGGATCGTTAAAAGTAGGGGGAATTGCCCTGGCCTTATCCCTATCTTCTGTTGTTAATTTTATTTTTCTTTATATACTTTTAGAAAGAAAGATAGGTAAGATCAGAAAAAAGACATTTCTAATATCTGCAGCTAAGTCTGCCTTTTCAGCGGGGGTTATGGGCGTGGGTGCCTGGTTTTTTTTAGGAGCTTTTGATTTTTTTAAGGGTAGTTTCCTGGAACAAATTACAATTCTACTGGCTGCGATTATGATTGGAATTTTGATCTATTATGTATTAAGTTTGGTCATAAATAAGGAGGACTTATCGAGTTTCAAAATGATTATTTCTCGTAAAGGAATTTCAAAAGAGAAGGATAACCAGTGAAGATCGTTTTGCAGCGTGTTAAAAATGCTTCAGTCAGAGTTGATGGAAAAATCAAAGGCAATATAAAAAAAGGCCTCTGTCTTTTTGTCGGGATCGAAAAAAAGGATATAGAAAAAGATGCGGAGTATTTATCAAAAAAAATCGTAGAACTAAGGATCTTTCCTGACAAAACAGGAAAAATGAATTTATCCTTATCAGAGGAGGGAGGTTGTGTTCTGGTCATCTCACAATTCACTCTGGCTGGATCTGTCAGAAAAGGAAGAAGGCCGAGTTTTGATGGGGCTGAAGAGCCAAATAAAGCAGAAAAACTTTTTAATTATTTTACTGGACTGCTTCAGAATCAGGGATTAAATGTAGAAACAGGAGAGTTTGGGGCCATGATGGAAGTAAGTCTTATCAATGACGGTCCGGTGACATTTATTCTTCAATCGAATATTTCTTATGAATGATTCAGGGGGATCTGAGTTATTCACCAGGGAAAAAGCTGTGAAATGTGAATCGTGAAACGTGAAATGTGAAGAAAAAGCCGCTACGCACTAGGATGGATACTGGAAAACCCCGGAGAAAGCCATCCGGAACAACGCGGGCATGGTTCCTCGAGAGAATCTCGAGGAGAGCGTTGTGAGGACAGGAAGTGATTTCCCCGCTGGGGGAAATCACTGTCTTTCGAAGGGGCT
>Ga0190344_1001173_pt1 | contig 9978 bp, 7 predicted proteins | sample 48721323_MG_FD_161662 | JGI IMG/M metagenome (GOLD analysis project Ga0190344, IMG submission 161662) | Hydrothermal vent microbial mat bacterial communities from Southern Trench, Guaymas Basin, Mexico - 4872-13-2-3_MG | ecosystem: Environmental > Aquatic > Marine > Hydrothermal vents > Microbial... | reverse complement strand
CGATGAGGCTGCTCAAGTCCGTCTGGTTCACCTGGCTGCCGGGCAGAGCGTAGCAGAGCATCTTGCCGGAGTCGTCGACTATGCGGTAGTGGCCTTTGCCGTAAAGCGTGAACGGCTGCAGCTTGCCCGTGACCGCGTACTTGCCCATGTTGCTGACCTCGGCCAGCTTAGCGGCGCGAGCCTTGTCGATCCCTTCCTGCATCTTGCTCAACTGCTCGTTCTGGAGACGAACCTGCTCAATCACCGAAACGGCCAGCTCCAGGCCCTCGACCCTCTTGATTACTTCCTTGGCATAGCGAGCAACCTTGCCGGCGCCTTCGTCATTGGCAATCTCGGTCAGCTCTTTCTTGATCTCGGTGTAATCCTGCTGATCTGTGGGCTTGACCCGCTCGGCCTCTATTTGCTTCTGCAAAGCCTGATATTGCTCGAGCCTGGTCGCGGGCTCCGCCTTCTCCGGGACGGGCTTCGGGGCCGGCGCGGCTGCGGTAACGTCGACCGGTACGGTCGATGTGTCGATCTTAACGACCTTCGGAACGTCACCGGGTTTCAGGGGCTTTGCCGGCGGCGCGGTCTTGTCGGCGGCGACAACATCCTTTTGGGGCTTAACCTTCTTCTCCGGCGGCAGCGGTTTGGTGAAATACGTGCTCACCCAGAGATAAGCCGACGGCGGAGGAGCTATCTTGTAATAATCGTCCAACTGCTGGCCCAGCAGCTTGACTCTCTCGCCCTTGTTGAGCTTTCCAAGAAGGCTCGTGGAATAGTGTGGCCTGACGCGATCGGAGCCGGCGTAGACGCGAACTCGGTCGCCGGTCACGATGCCGAACTCCGGATTCGCCGGATCAACTCTGACATACTGCATCGAAATCCAGGCAAAACTCTTCGCCGGCGGGACTATGCGATACCAGCTAAACTGCTTGCTGACGACCTTGACCTTATCGCCTTTGTTGAGCTTGCCGCACTCGTAGAAGTTCGTGCCCGGCCCCGAGCGATAATACACGTTGTCGCCGGTTATCTCGGCCATATACGGGAAAGTCGGCGTCTTGAGTTCTTCGGGGCTCTTGGCGGGTTTGTCTGCGGCGGGCGTCCGAGCCGCAAGAGCGATCGACGTCGAACCTGCAAGAACGATGGCGAAAACCAACAGCAGTGAAACAAAACGAGATAGCGGTCCAACTTCGGCGGCGACTTCCGTGCCTTGGCGATTTGTTTTGCGGTCCCTTAACATCTCCGTACGAGCTTGCATCTTGTATCTCCCTAAATAAATCCGTGTCCGTAATAGCCCAAAACTATAGAATCGCCAAACGATTCCTTCGCTATTTTAAATTAGCACCCGTCTCAATTATTGTCAACTCTTTTTTGCCGGATTTGACGTGCCCCGCGCCGTCGCGGCCGTGAGACGGTATCCTGCCTATCTTAACTCTTGCGATTGAGCGGATTGGCGTTGTGAATATTGGCGCTTTGCTGTGAGATTTGTGCCGAGGCCTCGCTCATTGCTGCAAACCGGCAAGCTCATCCCGGCACATCTTCAGTTGGCCCGGATCGGTGAGTTTATCGGCCGCGGCCTGAAGGTGCTTGACTGCCTCCTCGGGCTTCTCGAGATAGCGCGAATACAGAATGCCCAACATCAACTCGATCTGCTCGGTGTATTCGTAATTGCCGTAGTGGGCGAGGAACTGCTCGTAGGCCTGCGCCGATTCGATGTGCCTGCTGTCGCCGGCAAGCTGGTTGGCGATATCCAAAAGTTGCTGGCGAGGTAGAAGCTGCTCGCTGTCCAGGTGCATGAGTTCGAGATAAGCGTCCGTCGCCGCAGGCAGGTTGCGCTGTGCCAGCCTTTCGCTGATCTCGCCGCGAAGCCGCCCGGCCTGTTGTTCCTTCTCCTTTTGAGCGGGAGACTTGATTATCTCTTTGACCTTGATGCGTTTTGCCGTCTTGCGGCCCGTAAACGGATTGTGCCCGCTCGACACAACGTCCCGGTAAGTCCGTCGCCGGTTCCAGCGTTTTATCATCGCCCACAAATCGAAACCGCTGCCCGTGATCAGCCCCGTTGCGAGCATAATCACCATGGCCGATACGCCCATTGCGTAACCCGCCAGATGCGCATCGTGGGCAACCAGGGCCGACCCGCGAGCGATGATATTATCGAACAGTATCATCTTGAGCAGGATAAGATACAGAGCCGGGATTTCGATCATGCCGATGAAGAAGAACCAATAGATGACGGTTATCAGGGTCTGCGGGAACAGCACGAGATATGCCCCCGTTACCGCGGCGACCGCCCCGCTGGCTCCGATGACGGCGCCGCCGCCGGTCAGTACGTGCCCCACGCCGCTGAAGATCGCCCCGGAGAAGTAAAAGCAAAGATACCCGATGTTGCCCAGCTTATCGTTGACATTGTTGCCGAACAGATACAGAAAGTACATGTTGCTCAGGATATGCATCAAATTGGCGTGCAGGAAGGCATAGCTGAGGAATTGCCACAGGTACGGCCTGCCGCTGCCGTTGAGCATGAAATGCCCCACCCACGCCCGGAACCCCATAGTGCCCGTTTCGGAGTCAATTGTGAACTGCAGCAGATAGACGATCACATTGACCGCGATCAGGGCGTAGTTTGCATAGGGTGTTCGTCTCGGCGAAATATTTGTTCTGATGGGTAAAAGCATATTGCAGAATCCCGGTGAGCCGGGATGATTTTTTTAATTCTTTGCTCTTTGATTTATGAGTTCATCAGGCTTTCGTCTGACACGGACCAAAATTCTTCTGGAAGCTGAGAACCGATACAATACGGCCGAGTTCCAGAGAGTTTTGCATTGTAGCGACATGAAGCGGTTGTGGCAAGGCACAAAAAAAGGACGGCTACAGCCGTCCTGCGCGGAAGAAATCGAATTCCGCGACCTCCCCCTCTCCCTTGCGGAAAACATCAGGCGCCGGCTTCGGCGTCTGGCACAAGAGTTTCCTCCGTCCCTTCTGCCGTCGGCTGATCAGTGTGGCCCCCAGCCGGTTCCAATATACTCAAAGTATAAGAATAAATCGGTCGCAGACCAAACGAGCGGCGGAAAAGCTTTCAATTATTGTGACATTGATGTAGATATTGGTGCAGGCGTATAGCGTACAGCGTGTAGCGTGCCTGCTTGATTGGCCATGTAATCTCAGGGAGTAGACTTAGATGGGTAGAGAAGTAATAAAGAAACGCATTCGGGCGATTCGCCGCCGGTTGAGCAAAAAGAGAATAAGCTGCCTGGTCGTGACAAAGCCGGCCAACGTGACTTATGTGACCGGTTTTATGGGAGAGGATAGCTGGGCGGTTGTCGCCGGCAGCAGGGTTTATCTGCTGACCGACAGCCGGTACACCGAGCAGGCGCAGCAGGAGTGTCCGAGCTGTAAGATAATCGACCGGGCCGGGCCGATGGCCGGCGCAGTGGCGGAGCTGGTGAAGAAACTGAAATCCGTGCGGACTGTCACCGTCGAGGAATCCACGTCCGTAGGTGAATTCGAGCAGTTGAAAAGAACCGTCAAAGCGCGATTGAAAACGGCCGAGAACCCCATCGAAACCGTGCGGACCGTCAAGGACGAAAGCGAGATTGCCGCCATAAGAGCCGCGGCGTCGATCTCATCCCGCGCCCTGCGCCAAGCACTTACGTACATCAAGCCGGGCGTCACCGAGAGCGAGCTGGCGGGAATGCTCGATTTTCAAATTCGCAAGCTGGGCGGCCGCAACAGCTTCGATACAATCGTGGCCTTTGGCCCGAACGCCTCCCGCCCCCACCATCAGCCGGGAACGAGAAAGCTCAGGAAGAAAGACTCCGTCCTGATCGACTTCGGCTCAAGGTACAAAGGCTATTGCAGCGATATTACAAGGTGCTTTGCGGTCGGCGAGCCGAGTGTGCTTTACACGAGAGTCTTCGACGTTGTGGAGCAGGCCCAGGCCGCGGCGATAGAGAAGGTCGGAGCCGGCGCTACGCTCGCCGAAGTTGACGCCGCCGCTCGCGAGACAATCGCCAAGGCCGATCTGCCCGTCTACGGCCACGGCACCGGACACGGCTTCGGCCTGGAAATCCACGAAGCCCCGTTCCTCAAAACCGACGCCAAAGGCAAACTCGAAGCCGGCCAGGTAATCACTATCGAACCCGGCATATACATCCCCGGCAAGCTCGGCGTCCGAATAGAAGACGACATCCTGGTCACCCAAGCCGGCCACAAAATCCTCACCCGAAGTTGTCCCCATTGACCCTTCATATTTTAGGCATCAGGTTATCAGGCCATCAAGTGGGTCCCTTCCTGATCCACTGATATCCTACACCCTGACCCCCTGTCTTCCGGACATCCCGTACTCTGTATTCTTCAGAGAATCCATGACAAGCGGACTCTTGTGTGCTAAAATAAGTTAGGCCTAGAGGACTTGGTTTCTTGCCTTTTTTTTGTTCTGCCCGCGTTTTCGGTGATCGGAGAGATGAATGTCAGAGGGATTGAGCTTTCACGATATTCCCATAGTTATCGATAGCTGGCAGAAAGATGAGACTTATGAAGGTGTTTATCCGTCAGGGGCCCGTGTGAAAGATGCGTACTTTTCCCCCGAAGAACCTGAGAATAGACATGTCAAGCCAGATTGGCGTTACTTGTTCAAATTATCTCGGGATAGATTCCCATGGCAGTTCTGGTGCGAGATAATAGCTTATAGGTTCGGCTGTGTTATTGGCGTGGAGGTCCCTCCTGCGCACATAGGTTTAAGTAAGACCTATGAAGTCGGGGTCGATACTTACGCGGCATTGATAGAGTGGTTCTATGATTATAAAGACGAAGGTTATGTCGCCGGCGGACAATTTATGGAAGCGCATATTAAGGATTTCAACCGGCTCAAAGGCGAAAAACATAATTTTGAGACAATCAGGAAGATATTCAACAACCGTGAAAGTTGGTTGAAATATTGGGCCAAAGTGTTGGTTCTTGATACCCTTATCGGGAATATAGACCGCCATCAGGATAATTGGGGATTAATCGGAAGAAGAACACAAGAAGCTCGCATCGACCTTAACTACTCTCCCGCTTTTGATAACGGAACAGCCTTGGGTTATGAAATACTCGAACAAAACATTGATAGATTCGAAGAAACTAACAAGCTGCAAAGTTATCTGACACACAAGTGTGCCAGACATCATATGAAATGGTCTTTAGATGAAGAAAAGCAGCTTAGCTTCTATGAATTTATGAAGAAATTTGCTGTGGAGTTTCCCGAAACCAAGCATATAATGACTCAGCATCTAAGTTTTGATTATCAACAAGTCGAAGAAGTGTTGGCACCGTTAGTCGGGGCAGTTTCTGATCCAGAGTATAGATTAACGCAGAAGAGACTGGATTTCGTTCTGAAACTGATCTTTGGGCGCAAAAGAATCTTGGAAGAAACTTTAGAATTATGAGGCATATTGAACATATAGTTGAACCGGCCAGGCTTCTGCTTTCATGGCAGACTCCGAGCGAACGTTTGAGAATGTTTGTGGCTGAATTGATACGCAATGGTGATGATGCTGATTTGGTATATCTAAACGAGAGTGAGGATTTTTCAAGGGCTCAAGACCTGGGATTTAATGGTTATCCGGGTTTTGATATTAAAAAAGATATTCACAAGAACGTTTTGACTTCTTTCATGAAGCGCCTTCCGCCCCGCAGCCGTGGAGATTTTGCCCGTTTTCTCGGTGCGTTAAGAATCAGAGCTGACGCTGAAATTTCCGATTTTGCATTGCTCGGTTACTCAGGGGCCAAACTGCCTGATGACGATTTTACGGTTATACATCCATTTGAAAATGCTTCAGTTCCTTTTGAGTTTATGTTACTCGTTGAGGGATATCAGCATTATCAGGATGAATTATCCCTTGCTGCGTTGTCGACGGATATGCAGGCGGATTTTGAAGTTGAGCCAGATAATCCGAAAGATCCCGAAGCAATAAAGATAATAATAGATGGTGTTAGGGTTGGTTATATATGTCGTGGTCTGGCCGCTTCTTTCCATAAGTGGATTCAGTCGGGTTTGACAATGTCAGCTTATGTCGAACGCAAAAACGGAACAGAACAAGATCCTAAGGTATATCTGTATGTTTCAGTAAAAAAAGCTTTGTGCACCATATAGTCAAGAGCCGGATTTTTGTCGTAAATGTCGAAGGTTATGTTTGTCTTGTTCCCTATGTGGAAAGCAAAGAAAGCAATGGAAGAAGGACTACCCTACCAGACCCTAATAGCCGGCGTCCTGCACAAGTACATCAACGGTCGCCTGGTGGAAAAGGCGTCGTAAACCTTCTGTGGCAGCGTGTCATGATTCCCACCGCAATCTCGACCGCCACCATGCGACTTTCTCAACACAGCCACTCGCCGAATATCCCATTGCCTCATCGGCTCTACTTAGACTTCTGCGCCTTGAGAAAGTCTATCACGGTTCGGGTGTCTTCGGCCGCATTGACGCCGGTGTTCTTGTAGACGATCTTGCCCGCCGGGTCCACGATGAAAGTCCATCTGGCAAAAGTAAACGGCCGCTCAAGCGTAACCTCCCTGCCCTGGATCGTTCGCCTGATGGACCCACCGGCGCCGCCACCCCACCGATCTTTCGTCGAAAAAGACCAGGCCGCACGTTGTCACTCCGATTGCATCACGTTTCCATCAGTTGCTCCAGAGAACTCAATACCGGTACCCCGCAGGATTGAAGTCTGGATTCGAGGCAGTGGCCTCCGGCAAACAGGACACAGTCGGCTCCCGCTTTCTGAGCCACTTCGTAATCGTGGATCGTATCTCCGATCAGAACCGCCTGGCCCGGCTGGAAACCGGACTCCGCCATCAGCCGGATTCCCTGCTCTGTCTTGCCGTGCGCGTGGTGATCGTCAAGACCAACCACCCTCGCGAAAAACGGCCTCAGACCGAAGAAGTCCAGCATACCTTCGAGCCGTTCCTGGTGGTAAGCGGAAAGCACCGATTGCTCAATTCCAAGCTCTTTGCAGTATCTTACGACGTCCATCGCGTGATCGTGCAACGCGCACTCGCGGCATCTTTGTTCATACCTGCCGATGTAGTCGTGGGCAAGCGATTCAAAAGGCTCGACGGAAAAACCAAATCCGACTCGCTCATAAAAATGTTTTACGGGGAAGACCAGTTCTTCCATGTACCGCTCGTGTGTTATCGTTTCTTTCCCGCGAGCGCACAGCATCTCATTTACTATCTCGACGCACAGCCTTGCGTCGTCGAGCAGCGTGCCGTTCCAATCCCAGATTACGTGCCGATATTCTTGCAGCATCGAAGAGTCCTTTTAGCATTATATTATCGGGCGGGCATTCTGCCCGAAAAGGCTCGGATCGTCAAATATTAAGTCGATATTGTTTCGATAGTGTATGTTGACAACCCGCCGGGCGCCGGTTAGAGTCATCCTGAAATCTTGTGGCATATTGAAAGGAATCATTTGTGTCGCCGCAGAAGAAGAGAGTTTTCAGGGAATTCCGCAAGCGCGCCCCGGCCTCCGGCGTGCGCACCGGCTCGCGTGCAGACGACATCAGGAGGTCGTTTCTCGACAACCTGTTCTGCGGCATGGGCCGGCTGTCGAGGTCCGCTACGCTCAATGACTTCTACACCGCTTTGGCGCTGACCGTCCGGGACCGCGTCCTCAAGCAAGGCGTCCATACGCTCGAGACCTACACCGAGCGGGATGCGCGCGTCGTGGCTTACCTCTCGGCCGAGTTCCTGCCCGGCCCGCATCTGGCCAACAACATGCTGAACCTGGGGATCATGGACCAGACGCGACAGGCGATGGCCGGCCTCGGGATGAACCTCGATACGTTGCTCGAGCAGGAGGAAGAACCCGGTCTCGGCAACGGAGGACTGGGCCGGCTGGCTTCATGCTACCTGGATTCGCTCGCCTCGGTCGAGATACCGGCTATCGGATACGGCATCCGCTACGAGTTCGGCATATTCGATCAGATCATCCGCGACGGCTGGCAGGTGGAAATCACCGACAAATGGCTCCGCTACGGCAACCCCTGGGAGATTATGCGACCCGAGCTGGCGTTCGATGTGCCGTTCGGCGGCCGAACCGAGAAGTGGACCGACGCCGAAGGACGCCAGCGCGTGCGATGGGTTCCCGATACCGTCGTCAAGGGTGTCGCCTATGATACTCCAATCCTGGGCTATCGCGTCGGCACCTGCAACCGCCTGCGCCTGTGGAAGGCCGAGGCCGTCGAGTCGTTCGATTTCGACGCATTCAATCACGGCGACTACTACCGCGCCGTCGAGGACAAGATAGTCTCCGAGAACATCACCAAGATACTGTACCCGAACGACGAGCACTTCGAGGGCAAGGAGCTGCGGCTCCAGCAGCAGTTTTTCTTCGTGACCTGCTCGTTGCAGGATATGATCCGCGTTCACCTGAGGCTGGGCCGGCCGCTCGATCAGTTCCATACCCGCTGGGCCGCGCAGCTCAACGACACGCACCCGGCCATCGCGATCCCCGAAATGATGCGCCTGCTCGTGGACGAATACTCGCTCGACTGGGACACCGCGTGGGAAGTCACGCGAAACACGTTCGCCTATACGAACCATACGCTCCTGCCGGAGGCGCTGGAAACCTGGCCGGTGTCGCTGTTCGGGCGCCTGCTGCCGCGCCATCTGGAAATAATCTACGGTATCAATCACAGGTTTCTCGAACAGGTTCGCGCGAGGTTCCCGCACGACCAGTCGCGCGTCAGACGCATGTCGCTCATAGGCGAATCCGGCCAGCGCCACGTGCGCATGGCGAACCTGGCCGCCGTTGGCAGCCACCGCGTCAACGGCGTGGCCGAGCTGCACTCGGACATTCTCAAACGCCAGGTGATGTGCGACTTCGCCGACATGTGGCCCGGGAAATTCTGCAACATAACCAACGGCGTCACCCCGCGGCGATTCGTAGCGCTGAGCAACCCGCCGCTGGCCCAACTGCTAACCGAGCGCATCGGCGACGGCTGGCTCACCGACCTCGACAGGCTGCGCGAACTCGAAACGTTCGCTGAGGATGCCGACTTCCAGCAGCAATGGCGCGACGTGAAGCATACCGCCAAGAACAAGCTCGCCCGACTCATCGAGCAGCGCACCGGAGTTGCGGTCAACACCGAATCACTCTTCGACATTCAGGCCAAGCGCATCCACGAATACAAACGCCAGCACCTCAACCTGCTCCATATACTGACGCTGTACCTGCAACTCAAGGACAATCCGCAGGCCGACATTCCAGCCAGAACGTTCATCTTCGGCGGAAAGGCCGCTCCGGGTTATTTTATCGCCAAGCTCATCATCAAGCTGATAAACGCCGTCGCCGATCTGGTCAACAACGACCCTGACGTCTCGGGCCGCCTGAAGGTTGCGTTCTTCCCTGACTACAACGTCAAGAACGCCCAGCCGGTCTATCCGGCCGCCGATGTGTCCGAGCAGATTTCGCTGGCAGGCAAGGAGGCCTCCGGCACGGGCAATATGAAGTTTTCGCTGAACGGCGCCCTGACCATAGGAACGCTCGACGGCGCCAACGTCGAGATCCGCCAGGAAGTCGGAGAGGGCAACTTCTTCCTGTTCGGACTCACCGCCGAGCAGGCCCGCAACCTGAAGGAATCCGGCTATCGCCCGCGCAATTATTACGAGGACGATGCGGCTCTCCGGGATGTGTTCGATTTCATAGCCTCCGGCGCGCTGGCCGGCGGCGACAAGAGTCTCTTCCGCCCGCTCGTGGACAACCTGCTCGAAAGCGATCCGTTCCTGGTGCTGGCCGATTACCAGTCGTACGTCGAGTGCCAGGCCCAGATCAGCACCCTATGGCGCGACCCGCAGGACTGGACGCGGACGTCCATCCTCAACGTCGCCCGCATGGGCAAGTTCTCCTCCGACCGCTCCATCAGAGAGTACTGCCGCGACGTCTGGCGAGTCCAGCCGATGCACGTAAAAATGGAAGCCATCGAGCCCTACGCCTAAGCCGAACGCGCCGCCCAGTGA
>Ga0190344_1001172_pt1 | contig 9985 bp, 6 predicted proteins | sample 48721323_MG_FD_161662 | JGI IMG/M metagenome (GOLD analysis project Ga0190344, IMG submission 161662) | Hydrothermal vent microbial mat bacterial communities from Southern Trench, Guaymas Basin, Mexico - 4872-13-2-3_MG | ecosystem: Environmental > Aquatic > Marine > Hydrothermal vents > Microbial... | reverse complement strand
ACGGAGGATTCTTTCCTTCTGTTATGATTAACTATTTTGACGGATTCTGGGCGTGGGATTCATGGAAACATTCAGCTGCTGTTGCAAGAATTGACGGGAATATGGCAAAAGAGCAGATAAGAGCAATGTTTGACTATCAGACAAAAGAAGGTATGGTCCCGGATGCCATATATACTGATAAAAGGCTGAATAATAACAGAGACACAAAGCCTCCCCTTGCAGGATGGGCAGTATGGCGGGTTTATGAAGAAACAGGCGATCAAAAATTTTTAAGAGATATGTATGAGAAACTGACTTTATATCACAATTGGTGGTATAAATTCAGAGATCATGATCATGACGGATTGTGTGAGTACGGATCAACAGACGGAACTCTTACTGCTGCAAAGTGGGAAAGCGGTATGGACGATGCAGTAAGATTTGATAATACAAAAATACTCAGAAACGGCCCTTCAAGCTGGTCTATGGATCAGGAGTCAGTATGTTTAAACAGTTTTCTCTATGCTGAAAAGGAATATCTGTCAAAGATCGCCGGTGTGCTTCATATGTCTAAAGAGCAACGGAAATGGGATAAAGAAGCAGAGGAGCTTAAAATAAAAATCCGGGAATTTATGTTTGATCTGGTAAGCGGGTATTTTTATGATTTAACAATTGACAACAAATCATTTGTTAAAGTAATGGGTCCTGAAGGATGGTCTCCTTTGTGGGCATGGGCTGCAGATGAAGTACAGGCAAAAGCTGTAAAGAAGGTAATGGAAAACAAGACAAAATTTTTAACCTTTGTTCCTCTGCCTACTGTAGCATCTGATGAAAATGAGTTTATGACTGGTTACTGGAGAGGGCCTGTGTGGCTTGATCAGGTTTATTTTGGTGTTTCCGGTTTAAGAAAATACGGATATAATAGACTTGCAGATTCAATATTCAATGCAGTAATAAATAACTGCCGCGGGCTTGCTCAAAACGGAACAATCCGTGAAAACTATGATCCGAGAAACGGCGCGGGTTTAAAAGTACACTATTTCAGCTGGTCGGCTGCATCAATTTTATTGATGTATTGGGGATTGTAAGCCAAATTACGTTAACAATTTATAAATTTCTGAAGATAAATAAAATAGTGTTGGAATAATTATTGATAAACTTATCAATAGAAGGGGTATTACAATGAAATCAAATGTAATGTTTTTAAAAATCATTCCGTATATTTTAGTGATTTTCAGCCTGTCAAATCCAAATTTAAAGGCAGAAGATGGATTGAAAACTGAACTAAAAATGTATGAGGGCAGACCTACATTATTCATCAACGGAAAGCCACATGACGGGCTTTTTTGTTCTGTGAGATCCCCTTATTTCCGGAATTTTATTGATGCTGGATTTGATATTTTTGATACACATCCTACAGCACCGCATGGGTGGATTGGTGATGGAAAGTACGATTATTCCGAAACAGATGCATACATTGAAGCTTACCTGAAACAAAAGCCTGATGCAAAGCTAATAGTCAGATTTTGGTTTGGTTATCCCAGAAATTTTTGGTGGGCAGTAAAACATAAAGATCAGCAAGCTGTTCCCAAAGTCAGGGACAAAGGCCGTAAAATGCCTTCTTATGCTTCTATCAAATGGAGAGAGGAGGCAGGTGAAGCTCTCCGACGGGTAATTGCTCATTGTGAGAAAAAGTACGGTGATAATATAGTTGCCTATGTACCTGGCGGCGGCAGCTGCGGTGAATGGTTTCAATGGTACGCTTATACAGAAGATGCAGATCGTATGACCAAAGGCTATGAGATGGGGGATTACAGTCAGCCTATGAGAAAAGCTTTTCAAAATTTCGTTAGAAAAAAATATAAACACCTCTCTAAAGTAAATAAAATTTATGGCCTTAACCTTTCTAATTGGGACGAACTGAAAATGCCGGACCCGGAAGAGAGATTACATAGCAAACTGGGGAATCTGCGAGATATTTCATCTGAGCAAATAGTTGTTGATTATTATGAAGCGCTTAACTTTCAGGTTGCGGAAACGCTCATTCATTTTGCTAAAAAAGCCAAGGAGGGATGCAATCATAAAAAGGTGATTATGTTTTTTTACGGTTACCACTGGTTAGTACAGCCTAACGGTGGTGTAGCAATTGCACGCAGCGGTCATGTTAATTTAGATAAGGTTTTATCATGTCCTGACGTGGATTACATAGTTGCTCCGTATCATTATTCATTCCGTCAGCTGGGAGGAGTCATGTCAGGCCAGGGGCTTCCTTCCAGTGTATTACATCGAAAAAAACAGTATGTTCAGGAGATAGACTGCTCCACCTATCTGAAACCCAGCTGGCCCTGCGAAGACCACGATGTACCAGCCAATCCATGGGAAAGCGAACAAATCTTGCGTCGGGATTTGAGCAAAACTCTGATGGAAGGTGCGTCTCTTTGGTATATGGATTTATTTAAAGGAATGTACGACAGCCCGGAAATGGTTCAGGCTTTGAAACGGACACTTCAGACAGGAAGGGAAAACTATTTTTCTGCAGGGAAAGACAACAGGCAGGTTGCAGTAGTGCTCTCTTCAAGAGATTCATATTATTATAGGGAGAATGAGACGTTGCGCGGACTGCTTCTTCCGCAGTTTAAACAGTTTGAACTGGAGAGGATGGGATTGGGGTATGATGATTTGATGCTCGAGAATTTAAAATATCTTTCTGCTGAAGAAACATCTCAGTATAAATTCTGGATATTCCCGTCGGCAGTCTTTCTGAATGATAATGAGATTGCCCTTATTAAAAAGCATTGTTTGAGAAACGGAAATCATGTGCTTTGGATTTATGCTCCAGACATCCTTTCTCAAAATGGCCTTGATTTAAAGAAAATGGAGGATTTAACAGGATTTCAATGCGGTTTTACTTTGGAGCCGGGAGAACTGGCGGTTTGGGTTAAACCAGGGGATAATCCTTATACTCAGGGTAGAAAATCACCAATCGTGTATGGAACCTACGGTGAAACGAGCCCTGATTTAATTAAATATCATTCATCTTTACGGCATTTTTCAGGATCAGACAAAGGTTTTAAAGTTTCACCCAGATTCTTTATTAAAAATGGCGATATTAATTTGGGAAAAATTATCGATCTGAAAGATCTTCCTGTAGGATTAGCTGTAAAGGATATGGGAAACTGGACTTCAATTCTTTCTACAGCACCTATGGTTCCACGGTTCATCTTAAGAAATATTGCTAAAGAAGCAGGCTGTCATGTGTTTACCGATTTTCCGGGGCAGACTTATCAAAGTGATGGATATGTGGGTTTTTTTGCACATGATGCAGGAGATGCTGTTTTCCAACTGCCATATAAAGCGGATGTTGAGGATGTATTTGAAAAGAAAATTCTGTTTAAAAACGTTCAAAAATTTACTTTACACGTTAAGCTGAACCAGGCGGTTTTACTACGATATACAAAAGTTCCGGGAAAATAAAAAACTATGGTTCGAGTACAAAAAATGTTTGTAATTAAATAAGGTTGTTCTGCTTTTGAAAGTAAAAGTTTACTCTTTCAACTGGTATACATTATCTATTATACAAGTTATTCCAATGAAAGGCAACAGAAATTTTCAAAGAGCATTTGCATTATCCTGAAAAAAGTTCTTTGAAATATCAGGGAAATTTCAGAGATTTAGGTATCAATTGAGGAAAGAGCTGACACCCTGATCTCGTGCTTGGTGACTTGATCACCTTGAGACTGGTGTTGTTCTTTCCTCGTTTTAGTTTGCCTGTAAGAAATTGGTGCATCAGGATCTTGTTTTTGATATCGTCGCAATTTTTTATCCATTGATCCTTTTCTTTTTTGATGACTCTTTTTCTGATTCTGTCTGTCGATTTCCGGATTAAATGGAGTATTGGTTCTCAGCATGCCATAAATAATTCGGAGCATTTTGTGCATGCAAACGCCGATTGCATCCAGTTTACATTTGCCTTTGCTTAAATTTTTTGCAAAGATTTCCTGAATGATTGGATTGTGCTGTATAGCAACCAGGGTGACCATAAACAGGATTTCCCTGGGTTGAGAGCGCCCCTCTTTGCTCATTCTCATCCCCCAGGTACCATCGCCGCTTTGTTTATATTTTGGGTGAAGACCAAAAAATGATGAAAGTTTTTTCGCTGATGCAAAACGGCTTACTGTACCTATTTCAAGTACAAGTCCAATGGCTGAGTAAGTGCCAACACCAGGAATTGTTTCAAGAAGCTTGACTTCCGGCAAATGACAACGGGATATCATAAGCTCTGTTTGTCTGTCTATCAATTGTTGTTTATGCAGTATCTCCTGTCCCAGAGAAGTTATAAGGGTTTCCGTATAAGGGTCATTTGCTGAAGCAACACTATTCTTGGCTTTCTCAACGATTTTACGGGCTTTATCTACTGTAATATAAGAAAGTTGAGCCACTTTATCAGCTTTGGCTTTAGAGAGCTTTTTTGAAGTAGGATAGCGGATAATAAGCTGAATCATCCAGTTTGGCAACTTCTTTTTCCAATAGACCATAAGTTCCGGACTTGCCCGATAGAGGAGTTTTTCCAGCTGATTTACAAGCTGCACTTTTTGTTTGCTCAACATCCGGATATAGTTCCACTGACTCCGTAAAGAAGCAAATGGATCGTTTGCCTGAAGGTTAATTTTCTCAGGATGATTGATCATATACTCAGCTATATTTTGGGCGCTTACCTTATCGGTGATTATGCGTTTCATGCCGGCTATGGAGTTATGGTGAACTCCTTTGGGGTTGAGTCTAACTGCAAAAAGATTAAACTGTGTTTGTAATTTCTGTAAAGTGTTCAGCCAATTATTCTCATAACCACCGGTGCTTTCTACAGCCGCATACAGAATATCTTTGGAATGCTTGCTGAAGAAATTACTGATTAAATCGGAAAGCTGATTGTGACCTTGAAAAGTATCATCCAATTGGAAATTCTTCTCAATAATATTTTTTTGGCTATCAAGCAAAATCAAATCAGCATATCCTTTACTGACGTCTATACCAAGATAGTAGTTCATTACGGCTTTCTCCTTTTAAAGAGTAAAAAAATGTCAGGAAACATCATTCTTGTGAGATACGGTGTCTTAAGCGCCACGTTATTCCTCGATTTTAACCTGACAGAAGGAAGAAACTTTGATACAGGCTCTGGGCCTAGAACAGGTTCCTCCTCATCCGACAGGTTATAAAATTCCCCTGACATTTAAAAGGAAAATATGTAATATCTATCTACTTTTAATATACAAGAACAGAATCTCTTTACTGCCGCGAAGCGGTTTCGTTCAACATGCAGATATACTGTAAGAATTTTCGATTATAAAACCAAACAACAGATTTGCCAGAAAATAATTGCATTGTGAGCAAATTGAAAAATTTACGGAAAGATAAACTCCCGGTATTATTTTTAATGAAGGGGGCCTTAGAATCGGTAAGATTATAAACACCTTGCCGTGGGATTACCGGAACGGTGAGTTGATAAAATCCGCAGGTTTTTATCATAAAGTAAGTATGGAAGTTAGATTTTCGGAATATTTGTACTTAAAGAGTAAAAAAAATTGAAATTAAGGCACATCTTAACAAAAAAATCTTGAATTTACAAAAAAAAATTATTATGTTAATTCGTTCGGGCCCATAGCTCAGTTGGTCAGAGCGGCGGACTCATAATCCGTTGGTCGGAGGTTCGAGTCCTCCTGGGCCCACAAAAGTTTTAAATGAGGAGTGTTTTAGTGTTCACAATATTTCGGGAGGAGTCCGGCGAACAATTCAAAAAGCAAAGCTTGCTGGAAAACTACTGATTTTTTATGCACCTCAATGGGGTGCATTTTTTACATTCTCACGTTATAGCTATTGACAGGACAGGAGGTATCTTTGCAGCAGATTCTTAAGGATTTGGTCGAGCTTCAATCTCTTGATATAAAACTGGCGGAGATTCAGAGTTTAAGAGGAGATTTGCCTCATCAGGTAAAGGAGCTTGAGAGAGAACTTGCAGTGGCGGAAAAGAAGGTTTCTGACAGTGAAAAAAGTCTTCAGGATTTTCAAGTGGAAAAAAGCAATACTGAAAGAGAAATAAAAGAACTGGAGCAGAAAAAAGATAAGTACCAGAAACAACTTTTCAGTGTTAAATCAAACAGAGAATACGATGCTGTAACCATGGAGATAGAGCAGGTTAATACTTTTATAAGCGACAAAGAAAGCCGTGTCCTGGAAATAATAGAGAAACTTGAGGAGTTAACTAAAACCATAGAGGATGAAAAACAGGTATTTGAAAAGCTGAAAAGTCAGTATAAAAGCAAGAAAGATGCTCTTGATAAAAAAATCAAAGAGACAGAAAAAGACGAAGCTTATTTAAATGACCAGATTGATAAAATTCAAAGAAAAATTCCTCCCCGTCATCTCGCTCTTTATAAAAGGATAAAGAATGCAAAGGGAGGTCTTGCTGTTGTTCCTGTAATAAGAAAGTCCTGCGGAGGCTGTTATAAAAATCTGCCTCCTCAAAAGGTTCTTGAAATACGAAAAATGAATCAGATACATCTTTGTGAAGTATGCGGCAGGATTTTAGTGTGGGACGAACATATAAACGAGGAAGTTAAATGAAGCTTTATGCCTATGTTGACGGTTCCTGTTTTGGGAATCCCGGAGAGGCCGGTTATGGATTTGTGATACAGGATTCCGAAGGGAACCCTCTTGAAGAACAGGGTGTTTACATTGGCAGAGCGACAAATAATATTGCTGAGTACAGCGCTTTGATCGGCTGTCTGGATGCGCTGATTAAGTATAAACCGGACGAAGTTACTGTTTATTCGGACAGTCAGCTTCTTGTAAATCAGATTAACGGTGATTATGCTGTAAAAAAAGATCACTTAAAGGAACTTTACAGCAAAGTTATGCATAAAATTAACAAGCTTTCAGCACCGGTAAAAATTGTCCATGTATTAAGAGATAAAAATAAAAAGGCCGATTCTTTGGCCAGGAAAGCTGTTCTAAAAAAGGAAAGTATAACAATATAATATAGATTGTCCTGAAGGGCATAACGGGTAATCGCTTGTTCCGTTTACGGGATGAGAGGAAAGTCCGAACTCCGAAGGGCAGGGTGCTCCGTAACGCGGAGACATTCCGAAAATACCGGAATGATGGCCAGTGCCACAGAAAATATACCGTCCCGATTTATCGGGACAAGGGTGAAAAGGCGAGGTAAGAGCTCACCGGTCTGATGGTGACATCGGGCGCATGGTAAACCCCACCCGGAGCAAGGCCAAATAGGCAGGAATACTGCTTGTAAAAGCAGTAACGGATCTGCCCGATCCGGTTGACCTGCGGGTAGGCTGCACGATTCTGCCGGCAACGGGCAGAACCAGATAAATGATTACCGTCCGTCAGGGGCCGGACTCGTCCGTCAAGGGCCGGACTCGTCTGGCAACTGCCGGATACAGAATTCGGCTTACAGTTATGCCCTGCAGAACATCGTTCTTTTAATGGAGGTTAAATTTTGTTCAAGTGGGTTCTACGCGACAGACCGAACACAGATCAGACAGTGCTCCTTCAAGACGCTCTAAACATACCTAGAATAATATCAGAAATTTTAGTTTCAAGAGACATAAAAACACCTGAGCAGGCAAAGAAATTTTTCCGTCCTGACTGGTCTCATCTTCATGATCCGTTTTTAATGAAAGATATGAACCTTGCAGTTGAGCGTATTATTTCTGCGGTTAAAAAACAGGAAAAGATTTTAATTTACGGAGATTATGATGTTGATGGTATTACAAGCGTCAGCACACTTTATCTTTTTCTGAAGCAAATAGGAACAGAGCCCCTTTTTTACATACCTGACAGACTGCAGGAGGGTTACGGACTATCAAAAAACGGTATAAAAAAAGCACACGAAGCAGGTGTTTCGCTGTTAATTACTGTGGACTGCGGCATAACAGCAGTGGAAGAAGTCGCATTTGCAAAGACACTTGGCATAGATGTTATTGTCAGTGATCATCATGAACCTGCAGAGACAACACCGGATGCCTCGGCTGTTCTGGATCCCAAAAGAAAAGACAGTACATATCCCTTTAACGAACTGGCAGGTGTAGGAGTTGTATTTAAGCTGATACAGGCAATCAGCGAGACTTTGGGGTTAGACCATGAATCTTACCGTCAGTTTATTGATCTTGTTGCACTTGGGAGCGCTGCAGATATTGTCCCTTTGGTAGATGAAAACAGAGTATTTGTAAACAAGGGATTGGAAAAAATAAACAATGATTGCAGACTTGGAATAAAAGCAATGTTTGAAGCTGCAGGATGGAAAGGGCAGAATGTAAGTACGGGAAAACTTGTGTTCATTATTGCGCCAAGAATTAATGCAGTGGGAAGACTTGGAAATGCGGAGCGGGCAGTCAGGCTGCTGATCAGCGAATCTGAGCAGAGGACATTAAACATTGCAAGAATACTTGAGTCTGAAAACCGAAACAGAAAAACAATTGACGAAGAAACGTATAAAGATGCTCTTGATTTATTATCTCTTGAGTTTGATATTAATACTGATAAAGCTATTGTACTTGCAAAAGAGGGCTGGCATTCCGGAGTAATAGGAATAGTTGCTTCAAGAGTTGCAGAGCACAGCCACAGACCAACAGTAATGATTTCCGTTGAAAACGGAATAGGTAAAGGCTCTGCAAGAAGTATTGCAAGCTTTGATGTTTATTCAGCAATAAAGAAATGCTCGGATAAATTAATAGGATTCGGGGGGCACAGATATGCAGCAGGCCTGACAATTGAACTGGATAAGATTGAAGAATTTAAAGAAGCATTCAAGAAAGTTGCAAGAGAGCTGCTTACAGAAGAAGATCTTGTAAAAAAAATTGTATATGACGGTGAACTGGAACTTTCTGATATTGATGACAGATTTGTAAAAATATTACGATATTTTGCTCCGTACGGGCCAAAAAACATGAGGCCTGTATTCAGAACTTCAAGACTGAATGTTGTGGGCTCTCCGAGAATTGTAGGCAGGAATCATCTGAAATTCAGAGTTGCCCAGAATAATAAAATGTTTGATGCCATTGGATTTGACATGGGAGAGTTGATATACAGAGTGAGCCCGGGGGAAAACAACCTTGACATGCTTTATGTAATAGAAGAAAATTTTTGGAACGGAAGAACAAAAGTGCAGCTTAGAGTTAAGGATTTACAATAACAGGGGAGCCAGGTTTATGAAGAAAAGAAGATTGGCTCGCAAGCTTGCTTTACAGGCCCTGTACGGTCTGGAGATTTCTGGAAACAATGTTGACTCCGCATTAAAATGGGTGGAACAGGAATCTCAGGGTGTGGAGCAGGTATATCTTTTTTGCGGTGATTTGGTAAAAAAGACATTTACCGGAAGAGAAGATCTTGATAAGGAGATAAGTACTGTTGTTAAGAATTGGGACCTGGAAAGAGTAGCTCTTATTGACAGAATTGTTTTACGACTCGCTTTGTGTGAGTTTTTGTATTTTGAGACAATTCCGCCAAAGGTGACAATAAATGAAGCAATTGATCTGGCAAAAGAGTTCAGTACAGAGCAGAGCGGAAGATTTGTAAACGGAATTCTTGATGCCCTGTACAAAAAATGTCTGAACCAGGGAAGAATAAAAAAGTCCGGAAGGGGTTTATACACATAACAGCGGTTTTCCTCCCGGAAACAGGAACACCTGCGTAGTAGAAGCGTTCAACAATAGAGATTAATAATCGGAGAATATAAATGTTTGGTAAAATTTTAGAGCTCGTTCTTGGCTCAAAAAAGGAAAAAGACATTAAAGAAATGGAGCCTGTTGTTTCTGAAATTAACAGAATCTACAGCCAGCTACAAAACCTTACAGATGACGAATTAAAAGCAAAAACCGAAGAATTCAAGTTAAAAATATCAGAAAGAGTAGATAGTATTCGTAAGGAAATTGAGGAGCTGAAAGAGCAGCTTAAAAATCCTTCTGACAACACAAAAAGTTTAGATGAAATCCGG
>Ga0190344_1001171_pt1 | contig 9990 bp, 9 predicted proteins | sample 48721323_MG_FD_161662 | JGI IMG/M metagenome (GOLD analysis project Ga0190344, IMG submission 161662) | Hydrothermal vent microbial mat bacterial communities from Southern Trench, Guaymas Basin, Mexico - 4872-13-2-3_MG | ecosystem: Environmental > Aquatic > Marine > Hydrothermal vents > Microbial... | reverse complement strand
CTTTGTTTTTCCATGAACCGTTATCAGTTATCAGTTCCACGCAAAAGTTTTGCGCGCAAAACTTTTGCGTGGAAATCAGTTTCACGCAAAAGTTGCGCGCAACTTTTGCGTGAAAATCAGTTATATTTTTTCAGAAAAATAATTTCAATTTGTGAGGTATTTTTTCACGCAAAAAACGATAAGGGCGAACACGCAAGGGCTACATACAAGTGTATATGTAGGAGCAAACCTTTGTTATCGCCCTTTTAATATATTTTTCAAAAAAATAATTTCAATTTGTGAGGTATTTTTTCACGCAAAGAACGATAAGGGCGAACACGCAAGGGTTACCCCTACAAGCGTATATGTAGGGGCAAACCGACGTGTTCGCCCTTTTGAAATTATTTTTCTTAAAATCTAGCACCTTTGCGCCGCAGCGAAAAACGTGAAATTGGTTTTAGAACGATCCCGCCTTTGGCGTAATGATTTGAATTTATTATATAAATCCTTTAAAATAAAAAACCTTTAAACCAGTAATGGTTTTATTCTTGAAGTGCAATGGGCGGAAGCCTAAGCGACTTTTATTTGTCATTATAACCTATATTGTATTGACAAAACGGATCAAAAAATGCCTTTGCGGTGAAAATTTTATAAACTCAAACGAAAACTCAAAAATCCAATGACAATATATCTTGATTGTAATGCGACGACACCGATGGAGCCTAAAGTGCGTGAAGCGGTGTGGAAATATATGACTGAAGAATGGGGTAATGCCGGCAGTCGTACCCATGAATTTGGCGCGAGGGCAAAACAAGCGGTTCAGAAAGCGCGTGATCAAGTGGCAGAGGTGGTGGCATGTAGTCGTGAAGAGGTGATTTTTACCAGTGGCGCGACTGAAAGTAATAATCTAGCGATTTTAGGGTTAAAAGCTTATGGTGAACAACAGACTAAACGGCATATCGTCAGTACCCAAATTGAACATAAAGCCGTGCTTGAACCGTTAGCCGTTCTTGAAAAAAGTGGTTTTGAAGTGACATTAGTGCCGCCCACAACAGGCGGTTGGGTTGAACCGACTGATATCCTCAATGCCGTTCGCGATGATACCTTATTGGTTTCAGTCATGCACGTTAATAATGAAACCGGTGTCATTCAACCCATTACTGAAATCGCTGAACAACTGGCCGCGCATCCCGCTTATTTTCATGTCGATGCCGCGCAAGGTTTTGGTAAAGAGATACCGACACTGCGCCATCCACGTCTTGATCTGATCAGCGTGAGTAGCCATAAGATTTATGGGCCTAAAGGGGTAGGGGCATTGATTATGCGTCGTCGTGAGTACCAAAAACCACCGCTGACACCCTTGATGTATGGGGGTGGACAAGAACGCGGTTTGAGGCCAGGCACTTTACCCGTGCCATTGATTGTCGGATTAGGCCTCGCTGCAAAACTGGCCTTAAAACACGCTAAAGAACGGGCCGAAACCTGTCTTGATTTTAAACAAACCGCTTTAGGCTTTTTAGCCAGCTTAAAGCCCGTGATTCATGGCGAGTTAACACGTTCTTTACCCCATGTCATCAATTTTTCAATTCCAGGGCTTGATTCAGAAGCGGCCATGTTAGCTTTAAAAGGACTTATCGCCATTTCTAATGGCGCAGCTTGCACCTCTTCCTCCAGTTATAGAGCAAGTCATGTATTAAAAGCGATGGAATTATCGGATGATGACATACAAGGCGCCTTACGATTTTCTTGGAGTCATATGACAGAACCCGTTGATTGGGTAACTGTGGTGGATCGTTTAAATCAAATTCTGTAGGGGCAAACCTGCGTGTTCGCCCCTTACCACCTATCAGTTTGACCCGATTTTTTTTCTTTACGGCGAACACAGAGGGCCACAGAGGGCCACAGAGAATAAGTAATTCACGCAAAAACTTTTGCGTGAATTTGAATTTGATTTTTATTAATATTGTGATATAAAAAACGGTGTATTTAATCTGAGAATATGATTTAAAAATCATAGACTTATTCTCTGTGGTACTCTGTGTTACTCTGTGTTACTCTGTGTTCGCCGTAAAGAAAAAATTCTGCTTAATTATTCGTTTTCGACAAATAAATCGGATCGCGTTGCTTGATGATGAGTCGCCCAATCTTTTCATGCCGAGATTCTATCATGGGTTTGATCACAATCCCTTCCCGCGTCGTTTTATGTAATTGGGAAATACCGTGTGAAGCTTCTACCAGCGTTTTACCATTCAACCACTCATCTAAAATGACATCAGTCGCCAGAATGGGCACATGAATATCCAAATTACCAAAATGTTTTTCGATAACAGATTGCCGAATGTCAGGGGTTAGCCATGCTTCATTGATCTTGATATCGAATAATTTAACCTCAAAACCCTTCAATTTGTAAATGTTGGATTGCACTTTGGGGCCGATAAATTCACCATAAACCGTGATATTTTGTTTGGGATAATCGGCCTTTAAGGCTTCCACAAAGTTGATAATACCCTTTTCTTCCGCCACTTTCCAAAATTCATGCACTGCCCCTTCAATAGGTTCAATAGAAAAATTGCGTTGATTCACATAGATTCTATCCTTCAAGACAGAATAGGTTACCGAAAAATTCATCCCTTCAATTTTTTCAGTCATTTCAACCCGTAGCGGCATCAACACTTCAGCCACATCGACATATCTATCCGCGCCATCAATATCGTAGGCTGACAATCCAATCGGCAATCTGACAAGATTAGCCGTATTACACGGGATAACAGGCTGTTCGTATTTTTCAACACCAAGAAATTCCGTTATCAACTGAGATTCAGTCTCTTGATCGCTTTCAGCTTCAGGCATCCCTTCTAGCAAATCAAGATTGGCAACAATGCCTTGAGAAATCTGGCCTCTGAGCCTCACCGTCTTGACTCTATTTTTGTTAGAGCCACTTAATCTACCCACTAAACCCAGCTTTTCGAGTACCCATTCTGGTATAAGCGAATCAATGGGAAAATACAACACCGTATCGCCTTGTTTGAATTGCCCCTTCCTGATGACAAATTCAAAAGTCGAACCAACCAACGTTGCGCCTTCAATAGCATCCGCATTTTCAATTGGAAACGTTGAAGCAATCACTTCTTTTGTCACACCGAAAAAAGCCATTTTGAACTCCTTGTGTGTTATAGTATCCCAATCTTTTTCAATGGGTTACGTTATTTAGGGAAAAGCATAAGATTTTGATTCACTATCCATAATTTACCCTTTACAATTACTATCTCTGCATGTTTTGTTTTTATTAAACATTTTTTAATCAACAATACCTTCGCCAACGCTGAAAATTGAGATTTAACAACGAAAATGACAAAAATCTTTAAATTGGCGAAGAGTATTACTATGCTGAGCTTTGTTAAATTCTAAGATTTGTCATGCTTTACTAAAGGCAACATGGTATTCGTTAAACCAACCATTTTTCCCGTGTAAGACACAACCAAACCACCGACAATACCCAGATGGAATAAAAATACCCCGCCTAAACAAATCACTCTGGGTACCATTGAGGTAAAAATTAAGTACTGAAGCATAAATTTTCGTGTATTTTGAAATGGGGCAACCACAAGGGATTGCCCCTACGCAATGCCATGTAGGGGCAATCCCTTGTGGTTGCCCTTTGCGCAATTAATTATTTTCTGAAAATATAATAAAATGAGAATATGCTGATGAATTTTCAAGAAATGCCTTCTATCCATCTATTACCTTCATTGGTTGCAAATCAAATTGCGGCCGGTGAAGTCGTTGAACGCCCCGCTTCGGTAGTGAAAGAATTATTAGAAAATAGTTTAGATGCCAAGGCGAATACGATTGAAGTCGAAATTGAGCAAGGCGGTATTGCCTTAATACGTGTCCGTGATAATGGGTTTGGTATCCGCCGTGATGAATTGTTATTGGCTCTAAATCGCCATTCTACCAGTAAAATCAAAGATTTGGATGATTTAGAACGCATTAATAGTTTAGGTTTTCGCGGAGAGGCGCTTGCCAGTATTGCTTCTATTTCCAGATTAACGCTCAGTTCGCGTTTTTATCATGAAGAAATGGGGTATTGCATCCGTTTGGATGGAACGGATACGCCAATTTTCCCTGAACCGGTAGCTCACCCCACTGGCACGACACTTGAAATTCGTGACTTGTTTTATAATACGCCAGCACGACGTAAGTTTTTACGCACGGAGAAAACAGAATTAAGTCATTTGCATGAAACGATTAAACGTTTAGCGTTAAGTCGTTTTGATGTCAGTTTTAAGTTGACGCATAATCGCAAAACCTTAATGGCTTTAAAGGTAGCGCAAACGGCAGAAGATCAATTGCAACGGGTAGCCATGTTATGTGGCCCCGATTTTGTTGATCATATATTAAAGCTAAATGAAGCTTCTGGCGAAATGCAATTATGGGGATGGATTACGCAGCCCACTTATTCGCGTAGCCAACCGGATATGCAGTATTTTTTTGTGAATGGGCGCATGATTCGGGATAAAGTGATTAGTCATGCCATACGCCAAGCTTATGAAGATGTCTTGTATTCGGGCCGCCATCCCAGTTACGTTTTGTATTTCACGATTGACGCAAGTGAAGTTGATGTCAATGTGCATCCGACTAAGAATGAGGTGCGTTTTGCAGAAAGTGGTTTAGTACATCAGTTTTTAACAACAGGCGTGCAAAAAAGCTTAGCCCAAACTTCTCCTAGCCGTGTTGCTGGCGCACCAGCCACTTCACCTTCTCCTTCAAAGGAGAAAACATTCAATCAGAAATCATCCGTTGAAGAGGGTACGAGGCTTGGGTATCAAGCGAAGCGGAAATCGAAAAAAGGCGCAACTGATCATAAAAATGTGAAATTTATTCCACCCCCTGCACCCAGGCTAAGCATACAAGAAACGAAGCAGATTTACGAAGCATTACAAGCGCCGCTATTGCCCCCAGAAGGGGCTATTGAAAAACAGATTCCTCATGAGAATACTGCTTCCATTCCCCCACTGGGGTATGCCTTAGCCCAATTACATGGGGTATACATTCTGGCAGAAAATGCAGACGGTTTAGTATTAGTGGATATGCATGCGGCCCATGAGCGAATTACTTATGAACGTCTGAAAACGGCTTGGGAAACAGATAATTTGACAGCTCAAGTGTTACTGGTACCGATCACCGTTTCTGTCAGTGAACAAGAAGCCGAAATGGCCGAGCAACAAATTGAATTATTTCATAAAATCGGTTTTGATCTGAACCGTGCAGGCCCGACAACCTTGATTGTGCGTCAAGTACCCACACTGTTAATTGATGCCAATGTGCCCCAACTGGTGCGTGATGTCTTAGCCGATTTATTACGTCTTGGTGTCAGCACCCGTTTGCAAGAAAATCAGTATGAAATTTTAGCCACATTAGCCTGTCATACTTCAGTTCGGGCTCATAAACAATTAAGTATCAAAGAAATGAATACCTTATTGCGCGACATGGAAAAAACGGAACGGAGTAATCAATGCAATCATGGTAGGCCAACTTGGACAGCTATGAGTCTGAAAGAATTAGATAGCTTATTTTTACGAGGAAGGTAGGAATCAAAGACATTGTTTATAGCTTTAAGGTCATTCAAAACCAAAATTGACGTGAACAATGGCGGTTTTATAAGCGCACAGGGCAACCACAAGGGATTGCCCCTACAGACCACCCCGTAGGGGCAATTCCTTGTGGTTGCCCCTCATCTTGATTGTTTCTATTAATTAAAATACCTGAAAATTTATGGTTCAGTACTTAACAAGTTTTGCGCGCAAAACTTGTTAAGTGAAAAAATAAACGCAAAAGACGCTAAAGACGCTAAAGACGCTAAAGTACAGCGAAGCTAAACTTTAGCGTGAAAAAGAACGCAATTTCACGCGGGAAGGCTAAAGTACAGCGAAGCTAAACAACGCGCGGCAAAAGTTTTTGCACACAAAAACGGGGGCAAAGAGATTTTTATGCATCGAAAGCGTCCTTTAGCGTCTTTAGCGTTATGTGTATTTAGTCATCGAAAACCAGACTTAATCTTTCATTATTTTGGTACCTATACAGCCTTGACTTTCGCTTCACAACTCACAATTTGTTTCTTGTCCAATTTCAGCCAATTTATCAATCAAGTTTGAACTGATTCGACTAAAATCGCTTCCTAGCTGCATTCTAGCAATCGCTTCGCTTGATTCTCCTGTTAAGGCTAAATGCAGTATATTAGCCGCTTCTTTATGAAATTCACCATGTAGTTCAACCAGTTCTAAGTAATTAGGTAAAATGATCCCTTCAGCAGAATAAAGCCATTTTCCAAAGGAACACAGAAGCGGATTTTGAGCCTCTTCAACAAGAATATGACTTTGGCCCGTTGCTATAGCCTGTTTCAGATCGAATTTCCAGCGATTGTGCATCACAATCGCATCGCCCATTTTTTTGTTCATCGTCGCTAATTTATCAATTAACAGTGAACTCAGTTGACTAAACAGACTGCCTAATTGCATTTTAGCTATGGCCTGACTGGGTTGTCCGGTTAAGGCTAAATACCGTATTTTGCCCGCTTCATGATGAAATTTTCCATGTAATTCAACTATTTGAGAATAATCCGGTAACCTTTTACCGTCTACGGTATCAAGCCATTTCCCAAGTGTACAAAGATGGGTATTTTGAATCTCATCCACTGTTAAACCACTTTGTCCTGTTTCTATCGCATTTTTAAGATCAAACTTCCAATGATTATGTGTCACAATGGCTTCGCTAATTTTTGTATTCATCTTAAATTCCTTCATGCTATATCAATGATCAATGATCACATCAGTTATCAATACATTGATATTCTTGATATTTAATGCTGTCTTATGTTAGCCCATTCATCTGAAAACGCTTTTTGGATACAAGGGGTAGTGATGTAATGTGGGTAATGAAAGTTAAGCTTTTTGGATACAAGGGGTAGTGATGTAATGTGGGTAATGAAAGTTAACAATAGAATACTGTAGACACTGATGATCATGATTAACACTGATTAAAAACGAATTAAAAAAAATCAGCGTTCCACGCAAAATTTTTTGCGTGCAAAAGGCAAAGAAATCATGAGCATCAGTTTAATCAGCGTTTTATCATATCATCCCTCATTACCCAAACACTTTAGCCTAGAGGTGAGCATTGATAATTGACAATTGCTCATTGATCACCGTTTTTCTTTCCAATGTCAGCTAATGTATTAACCAATCTTGCCGTCAGGTGACTAAATTCACTGCCTAATTGTATTTTGCTTGCCGCTTCATCTTTTTGTCCAATCAATGCTAAACTCAGGATTTGAGCGGCTTCTTGATGGAAATTTTGATGTAATTCAACGAGTTCAGAATACTGAGATAAGGTTTTGCCCTCTTTTGAATCAAGCCATTGTCCAAATGCACAAGCATGGGGGTTTCGCACCGTTTCCACGTTGAAATCACTTTGGCCTGTTTCTATAGCCTTTTTCAGGTGTACTTTCCAGCGACTATGTGCCCAAATAGCAGGATCAATTTTGTCGTTCATATTGCCTCCATTTTTAAATAAAAGTCATCATTCCTGAAGTAGAACGCAGCGTGTTATGAGCGAACAGATTGAATGCACAATCAATTTACCAGTCTTGATCATCATAATAATAGTCTCCTTCTTTGTCATCTAATGCTGCACCGTCGTTTTCGGTAAAGAAACTGCTAAAAACTTTGTCTAAAGCTTTTTCGGCACGCAAAGATTTTTCAGCCAGAAATTTATCCTTTTCAGCCATGCGTTTTTCTTCCTCAATCAGACGTTTTTCTTTCTTAAGTGTATATAATTGAGCTTCCATATCTTCAACGTTTTGAATACTCTCATGTAATTGAGCTTGCATGGTGTCCAATACTTTTAATAATTCCCCTGATTCAGTACCATCACACTTAATCCGCTCACTGACATTACCTATTGCCACGGCATCGGCAATCTCAAGAGCGATCTGAATGGTTTGGGCAAGATTGCGGGAAATGATAAGCGCAAATACGCCACCAAAAATGATAGCGAAGATCATAAAAGCACATATCCATAAAGACTGGCTGAGATAAGAATAGGTTGTCTTTAGAAATTGCTCTGTTTTTTGATCGATAAAACCGGTTAGCTGCTGCAAAACGTTTTTTAATTTCACAAGCTGTTGTGAAGCCTTGCCTGTTAAAAGAATGGCTTTATCCACATTGCCTTTTTTAGACGATGCGATAATTTCATGAATAATAGATTGCCATTGCTCAAATAATCTGATGACTTTGTCAAAGTAGCGCTTATCTTCAAAAAAGTGTTTTTCAATCGTCTCAAAATCTTGAGATATCTTTTTTTCATAAGACTTGATCGTTTGCTCAAAGACCTTTAAATCTGTACTGTATTTTATTTTCGTTATTTCTTTGATACTATCTTGCATCTTGACCAGATTAATATTAATATCACGCACTGCATTACTGACAATGACAGGCGGGTTATCCAACTGCATCTTAAGTTTGAGCAAGGTATAAGTTTGAAAAGCTGCAAATAAAGCCACTAAAATGGTAAAAATGATAATAATCCCAAAACTGAGGGATAATCTGACACTGATTTTCATATTTGAAAACATGCTTAATTCCTTCTTATTTAATTAGATTTTTCGATAGGGTAGAGACACAATTTTGCCACAGTATTTAGCACAATGATGTCATCATCGTAGGGGCGAACCTGCGTGTTCGCCCTGTTTTATCTTTATTGATTTAAAAACTGAGATTTTAACATTATTCAATTTTTGAACAAAGACATTGCTAAACGATTAGCAATGAATGATACGTTGTACTCAATGGCTAAGACTAGGCGCTAAAAAATCCATCATCTTGCCCAAACTCACACCTAATTCATCATAAACCGCCGTATCATCAGTAGGCAACTTATCGAGGTGTTTTTCAATCTCGTTCAAAAGGGATAGCAGTTGTTTTGCCTCATTATTGGTTTCTTGTCGCGCAGAAAAGACGGCGTGCAACTGAGCAAAAATTTCCTTTTGCTCATCCCAAAATGTGTTAGGCATATCGCCCTGAAATTGAGACACCGTCCATAATAAAACGATCCAACGGCCTAATTCAAAATCAGGGGCCCATTGGGTTTTTAACCAACTGTCTGCGGGGGGCAAAAATAATGTAGGCAATGTGACTTCGCTATAGCCTAACAAAGCCTCTCTAGCCGTCAACAAAGCGGCACCAAACGCTTTTTCAGATTCTGACAGGTTGGGATTGAATTCATAGTCATGCTCATTAGCAGAAGAGCGTTCCCAAGAAAATACCAATTGACGCAATGCTGTTTCTATATTATTCATTCTATAGTTTATTCAATAATCGGTTGTTTTTAGACATCATTATTTTTGTAAGGGCAAGACTGAAGGCTAAAAGCTTCGATACGATTCGTAGAGACGCGATGCCTCGCGTCTCAAATATTCGACACGATTTGTAGAGACGCGATGCCTCGCGTCTCAAATATTCGATACGATTTGTAGAGACGCGAAGCCTCGCGTCTCAAATATTCGATACGATTTGTAGAGACACGATGCCTCGCGTCTCAAATATTCGACAGGATTCGTAGAGACGCGATGCCTCGCGTCTCAAATATTCGATACGATTCGTAGAGACGCGATGCCTCGCGTCTCAAATATTCGACACGATTTGTATAGACGCGATGCCTCGCGTCTCAAATATTCGACACGATTTGTAGAGACGCGATGCCTCGCGTCTCAAATATTCGACAGGATTCGTAGAGACGCGATGCCTCGCGTCTCAAATATTCGACACGATTCGTAGAGACGCGATGCCTCGCGTCTCAAATATTCGACACGATTCGTAGAGACGCGATGCCTCGCGTCTCAAATATTCGACACGATTTGTAGAGACGCAATGCCTCGCGTCTCAAATATTCGATACGATTCGTAGAGACGCGATGCCTCGCGTCTCAAATATTCGACACGATTCGTAGAGACGC
>Ga0190344_1001170_pt1 | contig 9994 bp, 5 predicted proteins | sample 48721323_MG_FD_161662 | JGI IMG/M metagenome (GOLD analysis project Ga0190344, IMG submission 161662) | Hydrothermal vent microbial mat bacterial communities from Southern Trench, Guaymas Basin, Mexico - 4872-13-2-3_MG | ecosystem: Environmental > Aquatic > Marine > Hydrothermal vents > Microbial... | reverse complement strand
TCAGGGGCATGGATTAAGAAAGCTTGTATTTAATACATTACATTGATGTTTTCAAAATAGACACCATAGTCTTTCGATGACTTTGTTTCATTATTTTCGCTTGGATTTGGCCTCACTTGGACAAGGGCCCTCGGTATCACCATGAGCAAGATGGGCCAAAAGCGCATTCTTGGAAATGGTTATGGTATGGGCGGCCTCTGGATTTTTGCGTGGAATATGGCAAAGAGTCACTTTTTTCTCATCCACGGCGACAAAACCCTCGAATTGGTTAGCACGATAAGCTTGTGTCTCGGCAATGGTGCCACTGTAAGCGAGGTTAGGGCCAGTTTGACCATAAATAAGCAATCCCTGAACCTCAAAAGGGCCATCTATGCCATTTTGACCAATTAAATTGCCATCAAATAAAAACTCTATGCTTGCTGTTCCTTCGTCTAGCAGTGATGAACCATAATCCGCGTCGATTCTGGTACCATTCGCATCCATCAGACGAGCACTCCACTCGTAGAAATCTGTGGTCGTCAGTTCCAAATCGACTTTAACATGTAGTTCATCAAATAGCCTATTGCCATCAATATCAATACCTTCATCGAAGGAAGTGCTGGTCAGTGAAATTGCCGGAGGTGGACCACCAAGCGGTTCAAATTCAGTAAAAGCATAGGCGGCAGTCCTTGGCAATCGTATAAAATCCAAGATTTCAAAGGTATCAGGATTCTGTACAATAACCCCTACTTCAAATGGGCCATTCATTTCCATATCATGGATCAAAGGCCCGTGAAAGTTAAGCGTGAGAGTGTTTGAACCTACCGACAATGTGAGCAAGTCGTCTGTATAGACGGAATGTTTTAAATCGGTCAATTCCCCTTTAAGCCGAAAGGTACCGGCTTCAATGAGATTAGCTTCAAAATCGATCTGTAACAGATCAAATAATCCATTGTTATTGGTATCAATGCCTTGATCGTTGAACGTAGCATCAAGCTCTAGCAATGTTGAAAAATCAGCAGAATGATAAGCTTGTGTCTCAAATTCAAGCCCGCCTAAATTACTTCTATCCGCATTGTAAATGCTTATACCTCCATTATACGGTCCATCTAAACCAGAGCGTCGAAGGGGTTGGCCTGGAAATCGTAAGATTAATCTATGTGTTCCCGGCGTTAATGTGAAAGTGTCTCCAACATCATCAATGAAAAAATGTCCGTTTTTACTAAGGCTACCTTCAAGATAATACTGTCCGGCTTTGCGAATTTCTACCTCAGTGGTTACTTCAATAAACTCAAATTTACCCTCACCGTTGTCATCAATAGCAGTCTCGGTGATATCTCTGACGAAAGCACCCATTTCACCAAAGTATGTATGATCATAAGCTGGTGTTGGAACAGTGAGAGTTGTTGCATTACTAACCGTATAAAGTACTAACTCATAGGGACCATTTTGACCAGACTGAAAAATTTGCTCACCCGAAAACCGCAAAGAAATGGTGTAGATTCCCGGGCTTTCAGTTATAGTCGCTTGGCTAAGAATAGCTCTATTAAAGGCTGGTTGATCGGCAATCAATTGCCCATTTTTCCGTAAAATACCATCAATAGAGTAGTTCCCTGCCTTTAGAATTTTTACTTCCACATCAGCATCAACCGCCTCTATAAGATTATCGTTATCTTCATCAAGTAAATTAAAGCTGACATTACCCGTGAATTGTATACCTTGAATATCCATAGCGGCATTTTCAGTATGCTTTTGGGAAACCCTAGAAACTGGCGGAAGAGTATACTCATATTGCTTCCAGTGATCATAGGCATTACCACGCAAATCTTCTATTTCATAGATTCTCGCACCTTCATCTGTGGGGTAAAAAAACAAGCCTTGAGCATTGTCAAAAATTTTATCGCCATTTACATTATAAGCAATCAACTCAGCTTGATTGAGATGGAAGTTATAAATCTTCCCGAAAGTGGCATCATAATAGAGAGAATGCCCAGTAGATTTTCGCAAATTGTGATTTTTAAATCGGTAACGATTGTAAATGGTACTTCCCATAAGGCGAGCATTACCAGAAAAAGCCTGATCAAAGGCAGAAATGCCTTGCTTGGTAAGAAATCCTTGATTATTAGAACCCCAGACTGGGAAATCTAAAAAAGAACCGATACCCAAGGTTGCAGCCATCATTTCAAAAACATGACTAAAAATATTACAATCGCCGTAGTTACAAACCAATGGTTCAGCCACTAAGCCTTGCCATTGACATACCCATTGGGGAGAACTGGGGGTACCTATGCAATGCTTATTTTCTATTGTTCCTCCAAAACAGTATGCATAGTGCCAGTTGTTTTGCCCAAAAGTGTATAAACTACTAAGGAGTTTTGATAAAATTGCCTCTCTGTCTGTTTCTCCTGTAGCCCAACTTGTTGCATTTTCATACCAAATACGCATGGGTGGACTCACCTTTTTTAGAGGTGCTTTTTTAGTGACAAACAGTTTACGTGAAATAATACGTTCAGAACCATCAATGATATACGTTAATCTAACCGTATAAAACCCGATATTGTCCGGCATTTTAATGGTTACATCACCCTCAAAACCGGTCCAATTTTCAGTACCTTGTAGTGGGGTATCCATAATCTGCCATTCTATTTTTACATCTGGCTGTAAAATGTTGCTAGTTGTAGAACAATACTCAATTTTGGTATGTAGTGTGACTGTCCCAGCTACCTTTATAAGCCCAAGGAAACGTGAGGTTATGGCGGGTCCTGAAAAGGGAAATTCATCAAATGCTCCAATTTCTTCCCTTATGTTGCAATCCGCATCAAAAGACTGCTTGTAGATGGTATCAATAAGGGCTTCTGAATTTGGGTCGTTGACACGAATTTCATTATGACCCTCCTTAGGGGCTAACGTCAGTGCGAATTCAGGCTTTATTGGTATTTCAAGGGCCACCCAATCAATGGCCGTACACCAATCACTGTTGCCTAAAACATCAACATTGATCTGCACCCGATTTTCAACTGGAGTTGGTAGCGAGCCTTCGGCGGGTTTGGTTGGAAATTTGATCTTTGTGATATCCACTACAAAAGAATTGTATTCCCAACGACTATTGAACCCGATTAAACTACCTAGGTTTTCTCCATTAAAAAGAACATCATCACGTTCCGGTGGTGATTCGCCATCCAGATCAACATCATAAGCCGGCATAAGGATTGACACACGGGCAGGAATAATGCCTTTGTCAATCAAGGGCTGTGGATTCACCAAAAAACCGTCAGCATCGACTTCGCCCACATAACGATCAACAAGAACGTCGATGATCAGTGGATGTTCAGGATCGTCGTTAAATGTACAGCCGGTATCTAATCCCGGCCCACTATCAGTCACGAAAACATCCTTTGTCGGAGGATTATAGGGCGAACTCCGGGGCCCTGATGATGTGAATCCCTGAGATGACATCAATCTCTCTGGCATGGTGTTTCGATTATCGCCAGCGTGTACTCCTAAGGGTATCAAAAAACTACACGCTGCGATTAAAGTGAGGACAAATAAATTGTCCCAGGCTAGCTTCATCATTTGTCTCCTACTTAAATTGCGATGGTAAATAGCGAATTGGACTATTCATTAGACATTATACCGATTAAATTTAATGATTTCATTGCTTTTCCAATCCAAAAAAGAGAATAAAATCAATAATTTATGTTAAATAGGTCTAAAATTTTGTTACTCAAGTCAGGCATTATGTCAAAAAATCCCCCCTAACCCCTACTCTATGCACACAAATCGTTTGTAAAACTAAAAAAAACATTTTTCGGCTGGGATTCCACAACTCATTTAGGAACACTATATTTGGCATTAGGAATTTTTTTGTGATAAATTTTTAATCTTTGGTGATACACTACAAAACACAGCGAATAACGCCAACTTATCAGCAAATTATTTACAGCAAATAATTTTTTTTTTAATCCCTTTATTCATTATCCAATTGCTTTTTTCTAATGAGCAGTGTTAATGACTTATGGCCTGTTTTCGATCTAGATTAAGGCAATGGTTATACCAAATTGGGGTGTTTTATTATTATATTTTTTATATTCAATGACTTAAAAAATAGGGGTCCTCATGAATACGACATGATTGAGTCCCATGAGACAGTTTTGAGTGTCTCATATTGTCTCATCTGTCTCATGAAACGGTCTCAATGAGACAGTTAGATTATTTGTTCAAAGAAATGTTATACGCTTTTAAGCGTCGATAGAAATGAGAACGGCTCATTCCTAATAGTTGTGCGGCACGAGTACGGTTTCCATTCGCTTTTTCTAAGGCTTGACGCAAGCGAGTTTCTTCGTCTCCTTCAAACTCAATCGTTTCATCTGGTGGTGGCTCCGTTTTGGATTTGTGATTAATTGATTCTAGGATTTTAGGTGGGAGTACGTCAGGCCGGATAATGGCTTGACGACTATGGATAATGGCATGTATTATGGCATTTTTCAGTTCGCGCACGTTGCCGGGCCAGTGATACGCTTGAAGACAGCGCATGGCTTCTATGCTGATTTGATTAACGACTTTGCCAACAGATACCCGTGCTACAGCCAGAAATGCCCTCACCAGTGATGGGATATTTTACAAACTTAGTCATTTTTTTCATTCGTATTATTTCCTTTATTCTTATCCAAACCTCAGCAATGAGCTTTAATTCTTCCAGATACGAAAAAAAAGCCCCAAAACCGAAGTTTTGAGGCTTTTTTTAAAAATAGCAGAGTTTTTTAAACCCGCGGGGATGCTACGGTATGTTAGCCTTGGCTGAACAACTTTGAATCATACCCTTTTGCTGACCAGATAACACCTTGTCTTTTTTCAGATCATTAGTCAATTTCGAAACACAACTCACAAATTGACCCTGATTTTTACTTCCGTCAGCACAGTTGCTAACTAAATCGGAAATGCTACACCCATTTGCAAAGAGGGTATTTTCAACGTTAGAATCACACTCATCAATGATAATGGTGCTTTCTAAGTTGCTCTCTTCGCATTCATCCTCATCGTCGGGAATGCCATCATCATCACTGTCATTATCTCCTTCAACTTTGAGAGAAACCATTGCACTATTTCTGACAGTAGCGATATTGACATCTTGGACAAAAATAGTAATGCCAGTTGTTGTCCCAAGTTCAGCATCAGCGGGTACTTCAACCTCAACGGTGAAGGTTTGGTTTTCACCAGGTTGAACCACAATCGGCGTTGAGGGTGTATTGACTGTCCAATCTAATAAAGATGAACCAGTTGCTACATAAGTGGCTGGATTATCACCCGTATTAGTCACAGTCACGTCAAACACTGCAGTACTCTCCGGTGCTGTTGTGGCAGAAATAGGCTCTACCTTGATTCCCACCGTTTGTGGCATGAGAATCATTGGACTTTCACGATGGAAAGTACTGCCTTCTGCCGTTTGTCCACTGAATTTAATCAAAAATGGCTCGTTTGGCACATTAAAAGTGGCTTGAAAACGGCGTACTCCATCGGTTGAAGTGACGGTGGGTGTTGAGATAACACTGCCATCAGGACGTTGCAGTGTCATAGAGACACTGGTTGGTGCAGCCGTAAAACGTATTTGTGCCACAATCTCCGTATTGCTAATGGGATCACCTTCAATGGGGATTAAATCCATCTCCGGTCGAGGTGGTTGAAGGGTTTCACGCATCAAACGTAATCCATTGAGTTGGAAATCCGTTTCACCAAATGCGCGGACTAAGAAATTTCCATTGCCGGAGAGTTCTACTCGCCAAATGCCCACTTCTGGATTGTCAATGGCATAATTAACCACCGAACTCAGTTGGGTCAATGTTACACCAGTGTCACTGCCATTCACTACGCTACCATTGGGCCGTTTGAGCGTGACAGAAGGACGGGAATATCGTACTGCACCAGTTATCATAAAGCTTACACGAGTGGATAAGCTATCATCGACCGGAATTTCCACTATGGTGGTTTCACCGTAAGATAGGGCTACTTTTTGTGAGGAAAATACCTCGGTATCGGGTGCCCCAAATTCTAACAAGATTGAGGTAACGTCATCAACTTCATACCGTGTCACATTGAAACTGACTCCTCCTGTTTGGTCAGCCAGTGCATGATACAGAATTCGTCCCGAGCGAGAAGTTAGCGGATCGTCATCCAAGCTGCTAACTGAAGGCAGAATCTGGTTAGGTGTCTCATCTGTTGAGATTGTGTTAACGGTATTAACCGGGTCATTATGCGAAATTTCAACCGTGGCTACTTCTTCTAAAGGTGCTGACAGCGCACTTCTTGCACTACTGCTACTTGAGACACAATCTCCGGTAACCACAGAGGTAATTTTAAATCCTATTCCTACAGCGAATCCCTTAACTTCAGGGCCTAAATCGGGGTTACGTGCGGAGGCATCGGTATAAAGGATAAGATTGCCCCCTCTTGCTACAAGATTATTCTCATAGTTGTGGCCCCCAATATTAGGTTCATCGGGATAAGTAGAACCCATTGCTGTCATTAAAGCCGCTCGCAAAGCAAGAAGTGATACTTCTGGACAATCACCACCCCCGGAAGCATATAAGGCGTTGATTTTAGGTCTTAGCTCCTCAACATCACAAAATAAAGGAGAAGGATAGACAGTGTCTTTAAAGGTCACTAAGCCTAATGTCGGTGCTTCATCACTGATAACTAAGCTATCAATGAATTGATTGACTGAGGCTTTGACTTTACTCAGATCAGTACCCATGCTACCGGTGTCATCGATCACAAAGATAGTGTTACGTTGTCTTTCCCGCAACCGTTTAATAAAATAGGTAGCCTGATCTGAGGTGGTGGCGTTGGAAGTAATATGGTCCTTAACCAAGTTCCAGTAGGTCAGGGTAGCCGCTTTAGCTTGCCGACGTGCTTCGGGGTAATTGGCCCCATTTAGTTGCCCATCCTCGTCTTTGTTTAATTCACGGTGGCAACACATGTGTCCTGGCATTCCGGTACATTCATTATGTTCCACACGACAACGGAGATAAGCAGGCATGTTAATAGGAGGACTCAGATGAATAGCTGCACAGGGATATAAAAATTCCTCCATCTTGAAATAACCGGTTACCAGTCGTTCATGAGGCGGAATTTCTGTCTCTACATCCGTAAAACCATTCTCAGCATCACAATGGGCCTTTCCCTTTTTCATACCCAAAAGATTAGGAATGACAATATTGTTATCAACCGCATTGGAATGTGCATAAATATCTTGCACAGTATGCAGGGCAGCACCGAAAGCCTTTAGAGCATCACCGCGTTTGCATGCCTTTAAAGAGGTGAGAATAAACTTCATCTTCGTATCAAGACGTTGCGAACCTAAGTCAAGCCTGTTATCATCTACATGAGCACCATAATCTGTCGCTTCAAATAGATCAGTGTAAAAGTTTGCGTCACTCACTTCATCGGTTGAATAGACACCAAAACCACATTCTCCTGCTTGGAGTTGCTCGTCAGTGATTGCTTCATGATTCCAGACTTTAAAAGCCCATGTTGTCTGGGGATGAGGTAAAAATACTACAAATAGCAAAAGGGATAGGAAAACAAACTTTCGTTTTCCAATAATATTTTTGAGCATTGCTTCCTCCGCAATAAAAGGGTTAGGGTAAAATAATGTAATGCACAATAATGTGTTTACGTTTACTTTGATTACGATAAGACATCGCTACATGACCTTGTTTGCCAACAACAATAATCGGTTCAGAACAACTACAGTCATTTTCAAGACGTTCCTTAAACACGGTTCGTTTTTTCTCTAAATCAAATATAGCAAACTCGACATGAGGAGGACCACGTGTTTCCCACATTTGTGCTAAAAAAGCGAACCTTTCATCTTCTGACAGGGCTATATTTCTTATCTGAAGATGCCTCAGTAAACTTCGTTTGCCTTTTTTAACGAGTTCTTTCACCTCCTGTTTTGAACTAAATAAATATAAACCACCTTGAGTAGAAAATAAGAAATATTCTGCATCGAATAAGACAAAATTTTTCGTTTTTAATCTAAATACCGTTGGGTTAGACAAACGAGAAAAACTATATTTTGGTCTTTTTCTTCCGTTAGAGTTTATGATAAACGGTTCTATAATCGTTCCCGTTTTTGGATCAATGACTTCGAGAGTACCTAAAACGATAGTTTGCAACGTGACCCCAATAACATCTTCATCATAACGCTTTAAATCCCGTTGCCAAACCATTTCTTCCTTATCATCTAACCCAATGAGTGTTTCAGTGGTACATAAGTTATTAGGACAACAACAATAGTCAACACGAGGTTTAAGTAAAATCACCTCATGATGACATTCAAATTGTGAAGAGGCTCCACATATACGGGAATTTTTCTGGTCACTGTTCCACTGTAGCTGGTTTCTCTCGTCAAAATAAGGACGATTGACACGAGAAAACGGATAAATTCCTGGTCCGGGTGGAAACTCAATTTTCCTCACTTCCACTTTTTTAACTGTTATAGTTGGTCCTGATTCTGTACACCCGTTCATTCCTATCAAAAATAGGAAAGTAAATATTAATTGCCATTTAAACATTGGAATGGTAAAGGTAATCTATTAAATATTAGGTTTCTCCTGTATAGGGTGAAATCATATAATGCACAATAATGTGTTTACGCTTCTTACGATAATAAATCGCTACGTGTCCTTGTTTTCCAACCACAATAATTGGATCACTACTACACCCATCTTCAAGGCGTTCTTCAAAAATCGTTTGCTTGGTTTTCAAATCAAATAGAGCAAACTCCACCTGTACAGAACCGCGTGTTTCCCATGACTGTGCTAAAAAAGCGAACCTTTCATCTTCTGACAGAGCTAGATTTCTTATTTGAAGAAGCCGGTTTGAAAGAAAAATCAGGAATGGAAAAGGTGAAGCTTGTTGAGCTTTTTTAATGAGTGTTCTTACCTCCTGTTTGGGATTAAATAAATATAAACCACCTTGAGTAGAAAATAAGGAATATTCTGCACCGAATAAGATAAAATCCTTGGTTTTCCTTCTAAATGCCGCCGCCGTGGCTGGATGAAAACCATATTTAGCCCATTTTCTATTAGGTTCTGTTATTAATGGTTCTAAAACCGTTCCCGTTTTTGGTTCAATAACTTCAAGGGTACTCAACACAATCGCTTGTGGTGTGGTACCAATGACTCTTTCATGGGATGTCCCTTTTATTAACTCCCGTTGCCAAACCATCCTTTCTTGTTTATCTAAGCCAATCAATTTGTTTGAAGATAAACTTTGATTCTGACAACCACAAAGATCAACACGAGGTTTAAGTAAAATGACTTCATGATAACGAACTAATACTGGAGAAATCATACAAGTACAGATATGAGGATTTTTTTGGTCGCTGTTCCAATAAAGTTGATTGTTTTCATCAAAATAGGGAAGATTCACACGGGAAATAAGATCATTTACTCCACCTCTGATTATTTGAAATGGGATTTCCCTCACTTCTACTTTTTCAACGGTTAGAGTTGGCTCTGATTCTGTACATCCACTCATTCCTATCAAAAATAGGAAAGTAAATATTAATTGCCATTTAAATATATATTCTAAATTCATTAGGCGATCTATTAATCTCTTAAATTTTGGTTTCTCCTTTATGAGGTAAAATCCGGTAATGCACAATAATGTGTTTACGTTTACAATCACAAGACATAGCCACATGACCATTTTTCCCAACGACAATAATGGCATCGGGATGAAAACAATCATTTTCAAGACGTTCCTTAAATACGGTTCGTTTTTTTTCTATATCAAATATAGCAAACTCAACATGAGAAGGACCGCGTGTTTCCCATGACTGTGCTAAAAAAGCGAACCTTTCATTTTCTGACAAAGCTATATTTCTTATTTGAAGAAGCCAGTTTGAAAGAAAAATCAGGAATGGAAAAGGTGAAGCTTGTTGAGCTTTTTTAATGAGTGTTCTTACCTCCTGTTTGGGATTAAATAAATATAAACCACCTTGACTAGAAAA
>Ga0190344_1001158_pt1 | contig 10097 bp, 5 predicted proteins | sample 48721323_MG_FD_161662 | JGI IMG/M metagenome (GOLD analysis project Ga0190344, IMG submission 161662) | Hydrothermal vent microbial mat bacterial communities from Southern Trench, Guaymas Basin, Mexico - 4872-13-2-3_MG | ecosystem: Environmental > Aquatic > Marine > Hydrothermal vents > Microbial... | reverse complement strand
TCAGTCAGTTTTAAATAAGCGATCCGGAGAACGAAAAAATCAACTACTCTGACCCCTTGATTTACTCTGACCCCTTGATTTGATAATAATAAAATTAATGTTACTCTGACCCCAATTATTTCCCTGACCAAACGGCCCTTGGCATCATAACCTAATTGGAATCCGCTTGGATTAACCGATTGCGTGAATCAAACGCAAAATTCACCAATTCACCCGAGAAATGTTGGACTTCGCAAGCTCACTCCAACCTACCAGATTCACGCAAGCGAGCGAGCCTCTTTCCGTCCTGAGATTCTTCCTTGAGTCTCTCGAACCAATATCTAGCCTTATCCTCACCTACAACTTCTGCAAAAGTTTCTTCAAGTTCCTTAAAAATTCCAGACTCAGACCACCTACGTCCATTTAATGTTGCCAAAATATATTTAGCTATATCATCATTCATAATTCTTATTCTACCAATTGCCTCTTCTATAACTCGTATTTTAGTATTGGTATTCTCTACAGTTTTCAGTTGATATGCAAACTCCAGCTGAACCATTGCACAGTGGCGCTGAATACACATTAGATATCGTAGTTCATCTTCATCAATCATAAATCAGACTCCCTTCATTTTCCAGTAGACAGTCTTGCATAAAAATGCTCCTCGTGATGAGATATATTCAAAAAAAATTTCACTTTTTTATATATTAGCACAAAAAAAAGCCCCAAAACCAAAGTCTTGAGGCTTTTTGAAATATCGCAAGAATAATTGGGGTCAGAGTAAAATTCATATAGAATTAATGTTACTCTGACCCCAATAATTACCTGGCTACCAGGTTCATTTGGGAATACAATCCCGCTGAGATTCTTCCTTGAGTCTCTCGAACCAATATCTAGCCTTATCCTCACCTACAACTTTTGAAAAAGTCTCTTCAAGTTCTTCAAAAATCCCAGGCCATCCATGCCCACATGATGATGCCAAAATATATTTGGCTATATCATCATTTATAATCCTTATTTCACCTAACGCTACTTCTATAACTTTTATGTGAGTAGTTATATTCTCTACCGTTTTCAACGGATGTGCTAAGTCCATCTGAACCATTGCGCAATGACGCTGGATACACATTAGATACTGTACATCACTCATCTTGAGGCTACTCGAGCAAGTTCTTTTGGGAATAAAATCCCCTTTAGATTCTTGCTTGAGTCTCTCAAACCAATATCTAGCCTTATCCTCACCTACAACTTTTGAAAAAGTCTCTTCAAGTTCTTCAAAAATCCCAGGCCATCCATGTCCACATGATGATGCCAAAATATATTTAGCTATATCATCATTCATAATTCTTATTCTACCAATACCTCCTTCTATAATTCTTTTTTGAATCTTGATATCCTCAATAGTTTTCAGTTGATCTGCTAGATCCATCTGAACCATTGCACAATGGCGCTGGATACACATCAGATACTGTAGTTCATCTTCATCAATCATCATCCTTCTTCTGTTCCTAAAAAGTTATACAAAGTTGGACATTTTTAGGTCATTCTCTCTCTGTTGAGAATTCCGAAAAATTGCAACTAGAGTCCTGGTTTTAAGTCCCAACCGCTGACATCAGTCCCGCAAAAACGGTCTGATATCACCATGTACTTGACGACCTGAAGGTAGTCCTGGTTGGGTCAAACAGTGCTTCAAACCAAGATTTGAAGCACTATTTACCGACCTTTATCTCGAAATACCAGGTACGAGAAAACCTTTATCGTTATAAGTTAACCTGACTTATGTATTTGATTATAGTAGGACTATTTAGTTTTATTTTCAAGTCATGAAAATTGGTTAGACAAATTGTACAAGAAAGTCTAACTAACTTTGTCCAATTTTTTGGTAACCGTTAATTTACTCCTTTTCCCAAGGGGCAATATCCTCAGCTTCTGATCGTTTATACAGATTTCTCTGTGTTAAACGTTCTTTTATTTTTTCCATGTCATAATCACGGTCAATTAAAATGGCCAGTCTTTCATTTCCTTTCCACACAACTCCATCTTTTCCAACCAAAAGAGGTTCTTTATCGCTAAATAAACTCTCTATAAGTTTCTCATTAGACAAATGATTAAATTTTTTCTTTTTTAGACCCTCATGTGCAAATTGAAAATCTTTAAAATCAAACACTTTAGCTACTTTCTCTGCATGAGCCCAAAAGTCATCTGGTGTAATACTGCACCTTTTGGCTATTTTGAATTTGCTTAGTGCAATATCCAAAGTGGTAGATAGTGTAAACTCTATTACTTCTTCAGATGTTTGAGGTAATCTTGCTCCATCATCATACCAATCTAACAATGTATCACCTACCTCAATAGCAGTTATAGCAGTCATTGTCCAAGAAAGTACTACAACTACAGGTACCCACCAAACTTTTCCTTCTGGGTCTATACGATTTATTGGGTTATTTCCCGCATATCCAAACAGATTCAGGCTTTGCCCACTAACAACACCCCCAATAAGAACATCCCGATTAACAAAGCGTCTAATTTCCGGACTATAAAACCTCGCCCGCATATAATAAAGGCCATTCGCATCTGACATCACCCCATACATACCATTAAACAGGAATGGTGTTGCCGAAGAATCCCCATACATCAACGACCCATACGGCGAATACTGGAACCTCTCAATTACCTGCCCAGAAGCATCAGACAAAGCAACGGTACTACCCCGATAATCAAAATGATAACTAAAATAATTCCCAGCACTTGCCTCTCCAATTAAGCCTAAACCATAGACATAATAGGTGACTTCGCCATTGCCTTTAGTCCGAACTAAGACTTGACTCAAAGCAGGCTGCGAATTTACCACAAACTGAGTTTGGTTCACGCCAATGCGTTGGTTTTCGGCATCATAGCGATAAACCGTTGAATCAGCTTGAATTAAGCGATTCCGCGAATCAAACTCAAAATCCACCAACTCACCAGAGAGAGGTCCTTTGGTCATATTACCATCAGCATCGAATTGGACCACATCGCCGTTGTAAGTGGCTAACCGGTTGGCTGCCAAGTAAGTCATCTCAAAGGGAGCGACTTCAACTGTGGGTTCTGGCACGATTATTTCTTGGATGATATCACCAGCCGCGTCGTAGCTGAAATCAAATTGACTGATAATTTCGCCAGTCGCAACCACGATATCCTTCTGCTGTTTGAGTTGTCCTGCCTCATCATAGACACGGGTCATCTGAGTACCATTGGCCCGCAAAGTGCTGATTAAACGACCATTATCATCATACCCATAAGCAGTTTCACGATTAGCCCAATCAGTCACAGTAATGAGTTGGTCAGCATTATTATATGTATAATGGACTTGCTTGTCATCCGGATAAGTCAAAGTAGCCAAATTGCCAACTTCATCATAAGCATATTGTAAAACATTGCCTCTGCTATCAGTATATTGAGTCACACGGTTGAGCTTATCGTATTCACGGGTAATGGTGCCATTGGCATCAGTAACCGTGAGGACATTGCCATTGTTGTCATAAGTGTAAGAAACGGTGCCATCCGGATCAGTCCAACTCGTCAAACTGCCCGCCGCATCATGCACCAATTGGCGTTGTTGATTGCGTCCATTCGTAGCTTGGGCCAATAAATTTCTGGCGTTGTAGGTGTATTTAACCTGATCGCCAGTTGCTAACGTTTCTTGAACCAAACGGCCACTTAAATCAAAATCAAACTGCGTTTCGTTGCTATTGGGATCGGTTAAGCTGTCTCGATTGCCATCTGCATCAAAGCTTTGGTCCGAGGTACCAGTCAACGCATCGACACTTTCCACTAAACGATTAACATCATTGTAGCGGAATTGGGTAACCGCTTCAATCGGATCAGTGGTTTGGACTAACCGATTTAATTCATCGTAGTCGAAGGTGCTGCTATTTGCTAAAGCATCTGTCACGCGAGTCGGATTGTTCAACTCATCATAGTTGAGCGACATAACGAGTTGACCTAAGGCATCAAAGCGTTTGAGCAGGTTATTGGCCGCGTCATATTCCAAAGTCTGGGTTTGCCCTAATGGGTTGGTGATACTGACCAAACGGCCCTTGGCATCATAACCTAATTGGGTTATACGCTCTTTGGCATCAATGACATGCGTTAAGCGTTCTTCCGCATCATATTCATAGCGGGTTTCTTGGTTTAAGGCATTGATTTGGCGGATTAAGTTACCATTGCCATCGTAATGGCGCTCAGTGACATAACCGTTGGCATCGGTGAAAGTCAGCAAGTTATCACGGCTGTTGTATGTCATGCTGACCGAGTGGTTCAACGGATTGGTCACTAAAATCAGGCGGTTATTACCATCGTAAGCGAGCGTCGTGGTATTGTTGTCAACGTCGGTCAGGGTGGTCAAACGGCCAATCGCATCATAGCCCAAGGTATAAATGATACCTTCCGAATCAGTTATCTGGGTAGGTAAGCCGTTAGTATAGGCATACGTTGTTACCCCTTGACGTGGGGTGGTTTGAGTAACCACTTGTCCTTGACTGTTATAACTGTAACTGGTGACGTTGGAGAGCGGATCGGTCAAACGAGTTAAGTTATGCTGATCATCATAAGCAAACTGAATTTGCTTATTGAGCGCATTCGTGACCGAGAGTAAATTGTGTTGATCATCATAAACCAGTTGCGTTTGATGTTGGGCCACATCAATGATAGTAGTCAAATTGCCATTGGCATCGTACTCGTAAGACGTGGTATTGCCATTAGCATCGGTGGCACTGGTGCGTTGGCCCTTGGCATCGTAGGTGTAGGCGATACTGTGATCTAACTCATTGGTAATATTGAGTAATTTATCATTGTCATCAAAGGTATAGACACGAGTCTCATCCAAACGAGTTGTCAACGTGGTAATGCTTTGATCCGGTTGGCTCTCAAAATCATAGGCCAATTGGAGGGTTTGATTGAGACTGTCAGCTTGGGCAATAACACGATGGTTTTCATCGAAGGTGTTGCTGAACAGTTGCACACCATCCGCATTGGTGCCGGTCAAAATTTGGCCCCGGTTAGTATAAGTGTAAGTGGTCGTCTGGCCAGCCGCATCCGTGATGGTGGTCAAATTACCCCTTTCATCATAATCCAACGTCACTTGATGGCCCAAGGGATCGGTGACGGTTTCTAAAAAGCCTTCACTGTTGTAGGCATAATTGAGAAACACGCCAGAAACCGGTTCGGTGACTTGGGCCAGTTGGCCAGCATTGTCATAAGAGACATTTAAAAATTGCCCATAACGATTGCCTTGTGCTATCAGTTGTCCGTTGGCATTGAATTGATACACCACTTGTTGGTTTTTGCGCTCTAGGGTAAAACTGCCATCGGCATTTTCGACTAGCGTATCGAATTGGCAAGCAGAATGAGGACTTTCAAATTGTCCATCGGTATTTCTGGTGAATATGTTGTAACGATTGGTACTCCAATTGACTTTGACATCACCATTGTCCAATTCTTCTAAACTGGCACTAAAACGTTGGTCTTCCCAACCGCGTCCGGTGGCTCTTTTCTTCAGGAGCCGGGAGTTATATTGCAAACCAAAGGAAATGGGTAATACGCCTTGAACCGTCAAGAAATCATGTGCCAGGGTCTGTGCGCCACCGGCGAGATTAATGGGATCACCGGCTTGTCCTTCTGAGTCAGGGCAACTATTATTTTGCGCTTCGTCTTCGTCATAGATAATGACCAATAATTCCAATTCGCCAACGCATCCTTCCCAAATGGTTTCTTGATCGCCGCGCCCACTGAGCGTGATTGGGAAAGTTTCAGCCAACTCACCAAAGAAATAGAGGTCTAAGGAAGCCGGGACATTGGTTGGATGGGGAGGTTCAGAGTGCCCACTATAATACTCTGCCCAAATGGCGTAGGTACAGGGATTATTTTGGCGTAGGCTATTTAAATCCACGGTGATTTGTTCCGCATAAGGAAAAGGATCAGTACTCTCGCGGCCGCCATAATTGTCATAATTATAGACACAGCCCCATGATGTCGTTGGGTTTCCATAGTAACAGGTTGCCCCGTTGGAATTGCTCATGTACAAATCCAGATCGGCATAGTAGCTCTGCCAAACCATTTGGATTTCAATACCATCACTTACAGCAGAAGCTGAGGTAGTGGTCATTAAAAACACCAGTGAGATGATCAGGCGTAGCATTTTAATGCCTGATGAAATGACACTAGGTGATTGAGAAGTTGGGGGTCTTACGAACATATCAAATTTTCCTCCATTGGGATGGTCTACCTCATGGGTAGTTTTGACAAATTAAGCTTGGGAAATCATTCCACTTGTTATCATAACCCATTATTGCTCAACGGGTATTTCAACAATTTCTTGCCCTACCGCTAAACTGACAACGCCGCTTGTCTCAGTGCCTGGAAAATGAGTGAGCAGTTGGCCATTATGGTCAAAAATGCGAATTTCGGTACCATTGGCTTCACTAACGACAATTTCAGGGAGTGGGCTACCCATCACGTTACCGGCCGTAACAATCAGGCCATTTTGGTTGGTAAATGCATTAAACCCATTAATGAAAGTGCCATCGCCCGTGTAAATTTCTATACGGCTCCCTTTCTTGGCCATAGCCGCAATGATTTCTGCCTGACCATCACCGTCAAGATCACTGACCGCAACATTTACGCCATAGACTGAAGAACAGTTTCCCAAAGTATCACCGTGATTCAAATGGGCCTTGAGTGCATTTTCTGAAATGGTAATGGTGTGGGCTGCCTCCTGATTGCCGGGCGGATTATGGCACACTGTTACTTTCTTATCCTCCTTATTCTCTTGGTTTGGTTTGCCCGATCCTTTACGAGGCTGATGACGAGTTTGAGAAGCTGAATCAAAAACCGTAAAAGTGAAAACACCATTGACACTCACTTCGTTAGCTTCTAATGAACCGGCTATGATATCATCATGGCCATCATTATCAACATCACCGGCGGCCAAACTAAAGAGCGTGTTAGCATTGAAAAGTGGTATCGGGTTTAGGGTATCCCCTTCAATGGTGTACACCGAGGCATTCATACTGGGAAAGACTTGGGATGCGAGGGCCAAATCTGGTTTGCCATCTTGATTCGCATCACCAACGGTTAAAGTGGCATTTTGTTCCGTGACCGGAAAAGTTGTTATTTCCGTTCCATTGAGTTCATGCAATGTCACCGTGTTATCCCTAGCAACCACGATCTCTGAAGTGTTATCGGCATCTGAGTCGATAGCGGCAAGCGCAATGCTGTTGCCATTGATAGGGAATTGGTATTCAAGGAGACCTTCGGGAGAACGAATAAGCACTTCGTTGTGATTGGTTCCTATGATAATGCGATAAACCTGAGAAAAATGACTGGCGATCATATTCAAGAGATTACCAGCTGCATCATAGTTATAACGCAGGTTATAACCAGAATCGTAGGTTACTCTAGTAAGACGATGAAGTTTATCGTAGCTATAGACAGCAGCAGGGCTAGTCGTTGTAATGGCCAAACCAATCGCTGTCGCTAAGGTCATTTTGTAAATTTTAGAATGCATGGTTATCACCTTGTTGGTTACTGGTCGGTAGTACCCGGCAAGTATGGTATTTATGTATTAAATACATTGTGTTACCTACATTTTTAAGATTAAAAGAAAAAGTCATTTCTGATGGTACCCAAAATGGCTCGTGTTTACTGATTTTTATCAGCCTATTTTCAGCTAATCCCTGTATAATTTAATATCACTATTTGATTATAAAATAAAAATAATATTTTTGTTACTTTACTAAAGCATTCACTAACTATTTTTATATAAAAATATTTTACTTTCAATTCAAATACTTATGATATGCTTTCGTAAAGTTTTTCGTAAAAAAATTATATTTTTCAATAATTTAAAAACAGTGTGACTGGGATTAGCTGGCCTATTTTTAATAACTAATCTGATAAGTTTTAGTTTGATATGGCTTTCTAAAAACCGCTATTACTTTAATTCAGGTCTCGTTTCTCCTTTAGATATTTGGAAGCTAAATCAGCCGGTTATCATCTACATGAGCACCATGGTCATCAGTTTCAAGTAAATCAGTGTAAAAGTTTGCGTCACTCATTTCATCGGTTATTTCTAATTTCTCAATTGGTATATAGCGTTTCCCGATTGAATAAAGTACACCTGTGTCAAGTAGCTATGCAAAGGGCGTATTCCACAAAAAGATTCATTATCAATCGGGCCGAAAGCAAAATAAATTTGGAACGAAAATCGGGCTGAAAGCAAATAAATCATTTGGAACAAAAATAAGTCAGAAATAAAATAAATTTTGCACTCCAATTGGGCCCAAAGCGAAATAAATTTAGAACGAAAAATTTGTACTTCATTCAATCGGGAAACGCTATAGTAGGCCCTGATTCTGTACACCCACTCATTCCTATCAAAAATAGGAAAGTAAATATTAATTGCCATTTAAACATTGGAATAGAAATCTTCTATTGATTGCTTATAGTAGCCCTAAATAATTTAATAATATAACGAAAATCCCCTAACCCTTTTTCAAAAAGAAAAAATGCCACAACTCATTTAAAACACACTCTATTTAATAGTAGGCCTTTCCAAATTTGAAAATCCCTTTATTCATTATCACTATTGCTTTTTTATAATGAGCAGTTAATGACTTATGGCCTGTTTTCGCTCTATATTAAAGCAATGGTTATACCAAATTGGGGTATTTTATTATTATCTTTTTTATATTCAATCAGTTAATAAAAATAGGCTCTTATCATATGGACTAAAATTGCCTACGATGGGACACTTTTGAGTGTCCCATTGTGTCCCACTGTCCCAGTGGGACAGTGGGACACTTAACTTAAATTAGGGAATTGATCTAACAAATTCCTTTACAGAAGTATGGACTTCCATTTTTCGGCATCTGGGGGAGACTTCGGTTCGAGCCAAAAGGGAAGGTTGGGATTAGGGAGATTTATTTTTGACGGGTTTCTGATTTGCTGGGAGAAATGCCACACGCCTCCAAGTGTCGATAAAAAGTAGATCGGCCAATTCCTAAGAGTTGTGCGGCACGAGTACTGTTTCCATTCGCTTTTTCTAGGGCTTTAAGCAGCCGAGTTCGTTCGTCTCCTTCAAACTCAATCGTTTCATCTTGTGTTGGTTTTGTTTTGGATTTGTGATGAATTGATTCTAGGATTTTAGGTGGGAGTACGTCAGGCCGGATAATGGGTTGACGACTATGGATAATGGCATGTGTTATGGCATGTTTCAGTTCGCGTACATTGCCGGGCCAGTGATACGCTTGGAGACACTGCATGGCTTCCATGCTGATTTCATTAACGACTTTGCCAACAGATACCCGTGCCTCAGCCATAAAGGCTTCCACCAATGATGGGATATCTTCCAAACGTTCACGTAGCTTCGGTACTCGAATTTGGGTGACATTTAGTCTGTAAAATAAATCTTCTCTAAACCGCCCTTCGCGGATTTCTTTCTCAAGAACTTTATGCGTGGCTGTCAAAATTCTTACATTAACTTTACGGGGTTTTGTTTCTCCAACTCTTATTATCTCCTTTTCTTCTAAAACTCTTAGCAAACTGCTTTGCATATTCGCTGAAAGCTCCGCGATTTCATCAAGAAATAGGGTACCCCCAGCGGCCGCTTCAAAAAAACCGATGTGATCAGTATTTGCACCAGTAAAGGCCCCTTTGCAGTGTCCATAAAGTTCACTCGCTAATAAGGATTCATTCAAGTTGCCACAGTTCACGGCAATAAAGGGGCCCGATTGACGAGTGCTTGCCGCGTGAAGGCCGCGAGCCACCAGTTCCTTGCCAACGCCCGTTTCGCCTTCGATCATGACAGTCCATTCGCCTTGGGCAATACACTCAAATGTCGCACATTTGTAACATGGCTTCACTGTTGCCCACCATCTGTCCATAATGTGTTTGACTTAATTGCTGGCGTAATTGATAGATTTCGGACTGGTCGTAGAAATAAAAGATATGCTGCTTCGGTTCTCGCGGATCATCGCGGATGTCGCATTTAAGCCAGTAATGTTGTCCTGTCTGATTTTGCCAAGTCAGAGAAACCGGTGTGCGTTTCACTACGGGTTTCATCATCATTTTTTGAAGTT
>Ga0190344_1001156_pt1 | contig 10125 bp, 4 predicted proteins | sample 48721323_MG_FD_161662 | JGI IMG/M metagenome (GOLD analysis project Ga0190344, IMG submission 161662) | Hydrothermal vent microbial mat bacterial communities from Southern Trench, Guaymas Basin, Mexico - 4872-13-2-3_MG | ecosystem: Environmental > Aquatic > Marine > Hydrothermal vents > Microbial... | reverse complement strand
ATGGAGCATGGACTGTATGGCTGGGTGAAACCTGTATTGCCAAACACTCCCCAACTCCTCTCAGAGCTCCCTTTCAAAAATGGAGACCCCGCAGAAAACAAGATGACCCAAGAGCTAAGCATATCCCCCAAGTCTATCTCGAAACCACTCCCGCCCACCCAAAAAGGGGACATTCTTGCTTTGCAGATAAGGGGACATTTTGACTTTGCTTAGACACAAGAAACCCCCAACAAAGAAAAAACATCAGAAAGTCAGCGGAATAGTGCCCCGCAAAGAATAGAGATCCTCCTTGCCCCTGAACAAGGGGATTAGAATATCATATATATTCTGATGGTTCCTGTTCTCATATTCCAGACTAAATTTGCAAACAGTAGTTTGCATCAAAAAGACAGAATAGGGTTTTTATAGAGCCTGCAGCTTGATTGCCATCCTTTATTGTTCTGTCGGATTTTTTACATACTTATCAAACCATTCCACCCACCGGGTCCAGAGGTCCATATAGGTCTCGATGCATTGGGGCCCGTGTGATTCATAGGGGTAGATATAAAGCACTGCGTTTTTACCCAGTCCGGTCAGAGCCTGCATCATGCGTTCTGACTGGATGAGAAATGTCCCTGAATTGTTGTCCTCGGCTCCGTGATACATGAGCATGGGAGTGTTGATATGGTCAGCTTCGAAAAAGGGCGACATCTCGATGTAGATATCCTGTGCATCCCAGATGAAGCGGTTTTCTCTCTGGAAGGTCATGGGTGTCAGGGTGCGGTTGTAAGCTCCGTCTCCGGCTATTCCGGCTTTAAAGAAAGGTGTGTGAGCCAGTATGTTTCCGGTGGCAAAGGCTCCATAGCTGTGCCCTCCGTGACCGAGCCGGTCCACGTCCACGTATCCCATGTCATCCACTTTTCTGATAGCCGCGTACATGGAATCCACGAGATGGGCGATGTAGTGGTTGTTGTAGGCGTTGCCTTTTCCGATGATGGGGATATCAGGGACCACCACAGCATAGCCATGGGCCAGCCAAATATCGGATGCATTGCGGTCGCTTAAGTGGGGAAAAGCATTCTGGTTGCGGCTTCGGATAGCAGCCTTTTTGTATTCTTTAAATGACTGGTATTCGCGGGGATAGGTCCAGAAAACAGCCGGAACTCGCTCTCCTTCTTTATAATCCGGAGGAAGTGAGATCTGGCCGTAACAGGTAAGCCCGTCGCGCCGGGTGAATTCAAAATCGATTCTTTTGCTGACCTTAAATTCAGGAAAGGGATTTTTATTGTCTGTGAGTTTGGTCAGGGAGCCGTCATTTTCTCTTAAATAGCTTTGCGGGAAAGTATCTTTTGATTCTCTGCTGATGATCAATTTTTTCATATCTTTATCCACTGCTGTGAGCGGTTCTTCATACATATCCGAAGACCCTTCAAAAATAAGCTGTTCTTTTCCTGTTTTTATAAGGACCTTTTTGATAAAAGGCTGGGGCTTGAAGTTTTCCTTATACCCTTCTCCTTTTAGATAGATGGATTTTCCGTCACTGGATGTCAGCGTGTATGCAATGCCGTTTCCGGTTCTCCAGGTCATGATGTCTCCGGGGAGGTTCAGAATGTCATCAGTATCGATATCTTTTTTGATGGTAAGGATCTTGGGTTCTTTTTTGGTGAGGTCGATTGCGAGGATTTCCTGCTTGCCTTTATCTGTACGGGCAGCAAAAGCATATTCTCCATTTGCAGAGAATGAAACATCATTCAATCTGTTTTCACTTTTGATAAGGATAAGGGGATTTTCCATATCAAAAGGAGGGGGAAGGAAGATCAATCGATCCATCTGTTTCTCATCTTTGGCTTCTTTTTCTTCATCATTTTCTTTGCCTTTTTTTTCTTGCTGAAGGAAAAAGAGTCCTTTTCCGTCAGGCCGCCAGGCCACTTCTCTGGGAAGAGATCTGGCCGGACCGGAGCCGCGGCTCATGGCTTCGCTTAAAGGAGTTTTACGAATTGTGGAAAGGATTTCTCCCTGCTGGTTCATCACTACTAATTCTCTGGGGAATTCTCTGTAGCTTACGATGTATGAGAAAGGTTTGACCAGTTTTTCTGCGAGTATGTATTTTCCATCAGGACTGAGTGAGATATTCATATACATAGCGGGTTCGCCCAAATTTTTCGCTGTGCTGTCAGGCGAAAGCACGGCCAGTTGGGAAGTGGTGTAATATTCAAACAGCTTTTTGTCATGAGGGGTCCGAAGGAGAAAGGGATAGGTCCTTGTGGGGGTCTCTTTTTCTCTTGTATGCCTGATGATAGGTGTTTCAGGGATCGGATTTTTTTTTGGTTCGGGCCCTCTTTCAGAGGGAACGAGAAGAGTGATGATAGAACCATCGGGAGTCCACTGGATCATGTTTGAACTGGATGACCTTTGCCAGTAGCTTCGCACACCTCCTAATGTGGCCATAACAAAAGCCTCTGCAAAAGGGCCGGCTTTTCCGGTCTCCACATCCGCGGTCCAAACCTGTGAACCATTTTTGAGATGAGCGAGAAAGGCGATTTTTTTCCCATCAGGGGACCAGGTCATATCACTGATCAGGATGTCTTCCGGGAGGTCGATCATCCAGGAGTCTCTTTTTTCTAAGGAATAGATTTTGAGTCCCTTTGTTCCGGACGTTGACAGCCGCCACTCTCTATTGACATCAGGGCAGAATTCGAGCATAGCCAGCCTGTATGTTTTTTGTGACATCAGCTCCAGAGAAGAAAACCTCCTTTGTATGGGGATCATAAAATGAATTTTGTCAGGGCCCAGAGCCTGCAGTTCATCATAATGTTTGTCCCGGGTGAGAATATCCTGTATGGACTCATCCGGTTTCAAATAAGTCTCTTTGAAAGCATTTTTGTCCTGAGAGAAGGACAATCCTGTTACAAGGGTTATTGAAAAGAGAAAGAAAAATGTTTTAAAGAATGAATTTTTCATAATAAACACCTCCAGCTTTCTTATTTACGGGCTTGATTCACTTCAACCCGCTGTAAAAGATGCCGTTGAAAAGAAATTTGAACGTACCGTGGGGCTGGCCGCGGAATGTGACTTCCGGGCCGAGCATAAGCAGTCTTCCTTTCCCCACTTCAGCATCAAGGACAGCAATGCCTCCATTAAGATACTGCTGACCTAGAGCCCAACCGCTTACCAAAGGTTCCTCCGCATCAAACCAGGATACAGGCTTAAAGCCTGCAAACATCGCTTCCGGGAGAAGGCGGAATACAGGGCTTCTGTTGAAATACACATTGACTTTTTCAGGCATGCCGTAGGCAAGAGGATTTGAATTATTCACTTTGACTTCAAGTATAGAGCCTGGAATAAAATATTTTTCCATTGGGAGGGGGTGTGTTTTTCCATCCTTTGTTTTTTCGGTTAAAGCGTTTTCTACAGGGAGTCCCAGATGATAGGCAAGGTCATTGGCGCTTCCTATGGTTATGATATGTCCGCCTTTTTTGAGAAAATCTTCAAGTTCGGGAATCGTCTTTTCTTTGGTCACACGGCCCAGTCTGTCCCTGTATTCTGCGGGGATGGTCTCCGGGTCAACAGGGCCGCTTCTTCTGTAGAACATTCCTTCGCGCGAATCCAATCCGGGTATGGACCGGCTGACAAAAATCAAGACGTCAAATTTGTCATTCAGGCTGCCTTTATCCAGTTCCGGAGCAAAAACCAATCTGAAGTCGAACTCAAACTGTTCTAAAATCCAGCGGATCCATCCTGAATCCATGGAGCCTCCGTACTGGTCCCAGAGCCCTATTCTTACGGGACTGAGCTTAAAGGCCTTGTCAGCCAGCTTCAGGTTTGTGCCCGTGAAATCGAGGCCTGTATCAGCACTGATTTTTTTCAGAGCGTTCGCAGTGGATTTTTTTGCCCGGATGTACATAGTGCCTGCCGGATAAGTCTTTTTGCTGCATTCAAAGGGTTCTTTTATCCAGAAGACCTCTTCTCCGGATTTCAGCAAACGGTTTAGGGCTGTAAAAGAATCGTTTGTTTTGTGGCTTAGAAGAAATCCTTTTGAGCCCGAGTTTGATATTCTTCCCGGAGAAGGCTTGATCACATCTTCTATTTCCTCAAAAGGGCCGTCAAAGCCATCCATTATTCTATCGAACTGAACTCCCATTTGAAAAGCCAGTGTGTAGCCGGCGCTGTCATAGGGAGCCAAGGGAGGGCCTCCAGGGTATTGAAAGTCATCCGGATAGTACTGCGGTTCGAACATGTCTATCACATGAGGCCTGAAAGCCTGTGCTGTTTTCACGACCAGAGAGCCTTCCGGGTATTTTTTCCCTGCCACTTCAAAGGGGGCTGAAGCTGTATACACAGTGATTCCGTTTTTGATAAGGGTGTTGACGAATTTTATGGCCGTGAGAAAATCATGCTGGTCGGATGGAATGATAAATCCGCGAGGGTCTCTGAATTCCGGTTTATGGAGCACCTCTTCAAAGTATTTCACGGGATATCCTCTGGAGCGCCCGGAACCGGTCATATCCGGTTTGTCTTTGTTTATGGCTTCCCTCACTGCGTTTGTTTTCTCGGGGGTTATGGTCCAGTGGTCTTTACTTCCCCGCTCTATGGAATTTTTTCCCATACGGAATATATTGAACAGAAAATCTTCCTTGAGTTTAGATGCCAGATCCAGTATAGCCCTGTCAGCACTTATGGAGTATTCTATGGATTGGCGCATATGCCATTTTCGCGGGGCTATGGGATAGGGATTGTCTCCGTCCGGGAGCTGCCGTTCTATAAGGAATGGGATCTCCATAGGAGTCGGATTTCCTATCATCTCGGTTAGGATTCCGATCATATTGTGAAAATACGGAGTAGTACGGAGTCCGCCGTTCCACCAGGTCTGATACCAGGCGCCTTTTCTCATGGTCGAGCCGGGTTTCCCTTCTTTCACAAACCGGCTGTGCATGGCGTTTCCAACAGTGGTGATCCCAAGAACCAGCAGGGGGTCCAGATTGTAGCTGTGGGGATCCTTAAAGGGAGGGGCAAACAGAACGCATCCTGATGGGCCTGTCTGGTGATGATTGTAGACGATCTGAGGGAACCACTCTCTGTAGATGATGTTGCACACAGCTTCTGTTTCTTTCTGGGTCACCATATAAAAATCTCTGTTGTTGTCATGCCCGATGTATTTCTGGTAGAGCCGGGGAAGATTTCTTGTAGTCCTTTTTTCAGGCTCTTCTTGCCGCATGTACCAGTTCCCGACTAAATCCATCCCATCCGGATTGGTGATCAAAGCAAGAAGGATCACATTATCCAGGATCCTCAAGGTTTCAGGGTCATTCATGCTGACCATTTGATAGACCAGTTCGATTTCCTGCTGGGCGCCCACCACTTCTGTGGAGTGAAGCCCTCCGTCTATCCAGACAACGGCCTTTCCTTTGCGGGCCAGTTCTTTGGCTTCTTCCCCGGTGAGGTTCTCTGCAAGCGCCATTCTGCGGGATATATCCTTATATGATTCGAGGTTTCTATGGTTTTCCGGGGAGGTGATGATGGCCATGACCATGTCTCTGCCTTCTTCGGTCTTTCCAATGGTCTGAAGGATCATCCTGTCTGATTCCTGAGCCAGTTTTTCCCAATATTCCGTAAGCTGCGCATAGGTAGCCAGCCAGTAGTCGTCTCCGATTTTATGTCCGAACTGTTCTTCAGGCGTTGTGATATGACTCTGACTGAAAAGGGGAATCAGACTGAAAGAAAAAACAAGTAAGAAAACGGATATCTTATAAAAGGGTGGTTGTTTTGTCATACTTTCCTCCATTTGAATTTACCTTTATATTGAAAGATAAGGTTTGACCTTTGTCCAGATGTTTTTTATCGCCTCTGTCATAGGGGATTCAGTGTATTCTACTACGGAAAGTCCCTGCATTTGAGCATCAGTGATAGACCTGTCATAAGGAATTTTTCCCATGTATTCCGCATTGTAATCCCGGATCAATGTCTTTATCTTCTCTGTCATTTCCAGGTTGATGTCATATTTATTCACCACCACGCCTGAAGGGATTCCGAAATGGGCGGTTACATCTAAGATGCGGCTGAGGTCATGGACACCGGAGACAGTGGGTTCTGTGACAATGAGGGCATAGTCTGACCCGGTTAAGGAAGAGATCACGGGACAGCCTGTGCCCGGAGAACCGTCTATGACGGCCTCGGATAAGGAGCTTTCCTGCCCAAGTTGGTTTAGTTTGTTTCTGACTAATGTGACCAGTCTTCCTGAATTTTCTTCAGCGATCCCAAGCCTGGCATGACTCATAGGGCCGTGCCTGGTCTCTGAAAGGAACCATTCTCCATTGAAAGCATCTTCGATTTTCACAGCGTTGTCTTCACAGACAAGATGACACACGCCGCAGCCTTCACAGGCAAGTTGATCAATGAAAAAGGAGGACTTTCCCTCTGAAATTTTTTCCTCCACTGCGGAAAACCGGCATTCTTGTTTGCATCTGCCGCACGCTGTACATTTTTCCTGGTCGATTTCAGCAAGGACGCTTCCGCTGAAAGTCCCTCTTTCCTTTATCTTAGGCTTTAGAATAAGGTGGAGGTCAGCCGCGTCCACATCACAGTCGGCTATGAGGATCCGGCCGGCCAGAGCTGTGAATGAGGCTACAAGAGAGGTCTTTCCGGTTCCTCCTTTCCCGCTTATGACCACAAGTTCTTTGGGTTTTCTGCCGGAAAAAGTCCGGTCCTGTTTTTCTTTATCTATTTTTTGTTCCATATCCGTGATGTCTTTGTCTTTCCTTTTTTTCACCACTCTTTTTTGCCGGCTTTTTTTTATTATTTCATCGGCCATTTCTTCAAAGAGTTTTTTGTATTTGGGAAGTTTCTCCACCGCCAGGTCTCCTCTGGAATAGGTCTCCGCTATGCTCCGGTCGTCAGGTATCTCTCCCACAACCTCTATTTTTTCCTCTTTCAGATATTTTTGCAGGGCATCGTTCTTGTAATCAGCCCGGTTCACCACTACAACCGGTTCTTTGCCTATTTCTCTCGACATATCCACAGCCAGTTTTAAGTCATGGATGCCGAAAGGAGTGGGGTCTGTTACGAGAACGCAAAGGTCTGCGTCTTTAATTGTTTCTACGACCGGGCAAGTGGTGCCGGGCGGAGAATCTAAAATATTGATTCCTTCTCCAGCATGTTCTTTTACTTTTTTGACCAATCTGGGGGACATGCCTCCTTCCGCGGTTTCGAGAAGCGCGTAGTGAAAGGAGATGGAGCTGCTTTTTCCATGCTTGAGAACACCTATCTTCCTGTTTTCTTCAACAATAGCATCCACAGGACAAACCGCTTGACAGGCCCCGCACACATGGCAGAGTTCTTTGAAAAACAGGACTTTGTTTTCAATCACTGTGATGGCGTTATAGTGACAGGCCTCCGCGCATTTGCCGCAGAAAATGCATTTTTCCTCATCCGCGCCCACAGGAGAAAGAAGTGTCACATCCTCCTGCTCATGGATGAGGGGATTTAGGAAAAGATGACCGTTAGGTTCTTCGACGTCACAATCCAAATAATGGACCGGCTCTCCTTTCTCAGCAAGGACTGCGGCTATATTAGTGGCAATAAAGGTTTTTCCGGTTCCTCCTTTTCCGCTTGAAACAGCTATTTGTAAGGACATTTGATATTTCCTTTGTGTTACTTTATTTGATTTAGCCTGAACTATTCATAAAAAAATAGCGATGTTTATATTATTCATTTTGTTTCAGCGATATACAAGATTTTATCAAGAAGCAATCTCTGCACATTTTTCTTGTTATGATTTTTATTTTCAATCGCCATTTTTTTACCTTTTAGGCGAGCCGATCTTACTGCATCTGCTTTGTTACAAGGCATTCGCAGTGAAGGACCACACCTTCATGCCTTGTGCCTCGCATCTGCAGCAAGCTTGACTCGTGAATAATCCAGGTTACTGGACCTTGGCTCCGGCCGGGATGTCTTCCGTAAAGAATGGGATAACGGCGGTTCCGTCATCTTTCATTGCTGCCAGCAGCATAGCTTGAGATTCGATTCCATGTATAGTGGCCGGTTCGAGATTGGCGATAACAACGAGTTTTTTCCCGACAAGGTCTTCAGGTTCATAGGTTTCCAAGATGCCGGCGACCATCTGTCTTTTTTCATCTCCAATGTCAACCTCCAGCTTTATGAGCTTTCGGGTTCCTTCCACTTTTTCAGCACTCAGAATTTCAGCGACCCTTAGGTCCATTTTTTTAAATTCATTAAAAGATATTTGACTCATTTCTCCCTCCTTTTTGGATGTTTCTATATCGCTTTTTTCTTCTTCCTTTAAAAAGTCTTTAAGATCTACTCTGGGAAATATGGGTTCAGGGTTTTTGATTTCACGGGAAACTTCGTAGTCCTCAAATTTCAAGTTGTCAAGTTTCTCATCTTCTATCTTTTTTTCTTCGCCCAGAAGATCCCATATTTTTTGGGCTGATTCAGGCATGACCGGATAGAGCAGGGTGCTTATTCCGCGTAAAGCGCAGGCTGCCTGATACAGAATGCGTGCTAGCCGCTTTTTTTGGGTCTCGTCCTTAGCCAAACTCCACGGTTCTGAATCGGCCAGGTATTTGTTCACAGAACCGATGTAACTCCATATCTCTTCAAGAGCCCTGTTTATGGAATAGTTGTCATAATGTTCCATAACTCTTGACTTTAAAACATCGAATCTTTTTCTGAGACTGATGTCGTCACTTTTTTCCTCTCCGAGAGTATCGATTTTTGCATTAAAATATTTTCTGATCATGATTAGTGTTCTCTGGACCAGGTTTCCCAGGTCATTAGCCAAATCAGAATTGCATCTGTGAATAAATCCTTCATGGGAGAAATTTCCATCCATTCCGATAGGGATTTCCCGGAGGAGGAAGTATCTTAACGCATCTGTCCCAAAGCTTTTGAGTATGATGTTCGGGTCAAGGACATTGCCTCTTGACTTGGACATTTTTGTTTTGTCTTTCAGCCACCATCCATGTCCGTATACGGTTTTTGGAAGAGGAAAATCTCCGGCCATAAGAAAAGCAGGCCAGTATACCGCATGAAACCGGAGGATATCCTTTCCTATCAGATGGATATCCGGAGGCCAAAAGGTCTGATAAAGCTCTTTATCCCAACCGTATCCGATCCCCGTCAGATAATTATTCAGGGCATCGAACCAGACATAGATGGACTGGTCCGGGTCATCCGGAACAGAGATGCCCCATTTCACTGTGGAGCGTGTGATACTCAAGTCCTTGAGCCCTTTTTTGACAAAACTTCTGATTTCATTCAGCCGGCTTTCAGGTCTTACAAAAGGAGGATCGTCTTTTTCATAAAGTTCCAGGAGCCTGTCCTGATAAGCGGACAAACGGAAAAAATAACAATCTTCAGAGACTTTTCCCGCTTCTTTGCCGCAGTCAGGGCAAATCTTGTGCCCATCCTTTTCCAAAGGCACATCTTCAGAAAGAAAATTTTCACAGCTTACGCAGTAATATCCTTCATAGACTCCCTTGTAAATATCTCCTTTTTCCTTGAGCTTACGGAAAAGGTCCTGCACTCCATTCTCATGCCTTTTTTCCGTGGTCCGGATAAAATAATCATAGGATATATCCAACTCTTCCCAGAGGCTTTTAAACCTTTTGACCACCTTGTCAGCAAGTTCAATGGGTTTGATTCCTTTCTCCTGAGCGCTTTTTTCTATTTTTTGTCCGTGTTCGTCGGTTCCCGTCAGGAAGAAAACTTTCTTCCCGGCCAATTTATTATACCGGCTTAGGGCATCAGCGATAATGGTGGTGTAAGCATGCCCGATATGGGGAACATCATTCACATAATAGATGGGGGTGGTGATGTAAAAAGTCTGTTTAGGTTTCTCGTCCACTGGTCAAGCCTCCTCTGATTAGAGTCATAGCCTCTGTTCTGGTGGCACTGGAAGTGCGGAAAGAGCCTCTGACCGCCGATGTGACGGTCAGGGATTTCGGCTTTTTAGCTCCCCTCATGGACACACACATATGCTCGGCTTCAATAACCACCATGACTCCTAAAGGTTTCAGGTTCTCGTTTATGGTATCAGCGATCTGCTTTGTGAGCCTCTCCTGAACCTGGAGGCGTCGGGAAAACACTTCAACAGCCCGGGCGATCTTGCTCAAGCCCACGATGCGTCCC
>Ga0190344_1001154_pt1 | contig 10130 bp, 10 predicted proteins | sample 48721323_MG_FD_161662 | JGI IMG/M metagenome (GOLD analysis project Ga0190344, IMG submission 161662) | Hydrothermal vent microbial mat bacterial communities from Southern Trench, Guaymas Basin, Mexico - 4872-13-2-3_MG | ecosystem: Environmental > Aquatic > Marine > Hydrothermal vents >... | reverse complement strand
CCCCCCGAGAGACTCCTGAACGTTTGATTCCGCCGGTCCGCCAGACCCAGCTTGCTAATCCAGGCATCGACAATTTCATAATCCGCGGCGTTCATCCGGCTGAGCAGGCTCTTTACGCCCGTTCGTCCCATCGCCACGACCTCGCGCAGAGTAAAAGGCAACTCGGCGTTGTACTCGGCCGCCTGCGGGATGTAGCCGATGTGCTTCCTGAGGTTTGCTCTTCTCCAGGCGCCGACCTCGGCCAGATCCCGCCCGTCGAGCTTGACCGTTCCCCGGGTCGGCCTTATCAGGCCGCAGCAGACTTGAAGCAAGGTGGTTTTGCCCGCACCATTGGTCCCGATGATCCCGACGAACTCTCCGCGTCGAATCTGCATATCGTGGGCGCTGAGTATGGCTCGGCCGCCTCGCCGAACCTCAACGTCTGACAGACTCAAACATCCGCCCATCATTGTTTCGCCGCCTCAAGCAAAGCCTGCACGTTCGCTCGAAGCAGCTCATCGAAGCCGCTCGCTCGGCCCGTAGCCTCCGGAAAGTTGCCGAAGACAACCGCTTTGGCGCCCAGTCGCTCTGCCAGCGCCTCGGCAATTCCCGTGCCCTCCTGTTTGTTGGCTATGACAAAGCGCACATCTCTGCCTTTTGCCTTCTTGATGCAGTGATCAATGCCGGCGGCCGTTTCAATGTCACTGCCCACGAAAGTCGCTACCGTCTCAAGGCTCAGCCACCTCGCAAAATCCGCCTGATGGTTTGACGTCAAGACCTCCGCCGACGACAGGCCGGCCTGCTGCACCTTTCCCAAAAGCTCCTTCCGCAAATCCTGCAAACGCTTCTCTATGGTATCTGGCCTTTGTTGACGCCCGGATCTACTTTTCGGATATTCGGCTGAAAGGATATCGTTGACCTGCCTACAGGCCGCAAGGTAAGTCTCGGGAACGCACAAACCGCCGCTCTTGGTGACCGAAGCCGTCTTCAATCCATTTTCCTTCAATCGAGACAGCGTCCCTTCGATCCGCTCCTGGAAGTCGAACAGCAGCAGCATTCTGCAATCACGAAGTCGTCTTACCTGAGACGGAGAAATATCGAAGTGTCCCGGACACATGCCCGGCGGCGCCAGGCACAGAACTTCTTCGTCGTCACCGCAAAGATCCCGGACCACGCAGCCCAGATACGAATTGGTCACGGCAATCTCCGCCCGGCTTTCGTGGCCGGGCTTGTCCTCGCACCCGGCCCAAAGCAAGCTGCATATCACCGCCGATACCAATGCGCAACTGAGTCTGCCGTTCCTCATTGGCTAATTCTCAAACGATCCTGTCTGTGACCCGTTATTCAAACGCATCCGGACTATGATCCCGCTGCCAGTCTGCGGATCATACCAGGTCTGCTTTGGAACGGGATATTTCGATTCTTTCATGCGGGCCAGGTCAAATTCGGGTCCTTCGCTGTAAAGGACCCAGCCCACAGGCGAGTCTTTGAGATCGTCGTACGTGTCCCCTTCCTCCCGCTCGTTGTCGGGAAATCCGTCGGGGACCCAGAGATAAGCTCCGTTGCTGACGACGACCGTTCTGTTATAGATGAGCGTTCCGACCGATCTATATTTGTACGTGTGGCCTCGGCTAAATCGATCCTCCACGCCCGCGGCCATGAAAGTGTCCTCTCCGGGCGCCGGCAGAAATTTGCCCTCGACCAATTCAGTGGGAAGCTGATAGAAATGATCGCCGACCATGCAATCGACCCGGGTCGGCGGATACCGGCCGTTGTTGTCGAACGAGTAGGCCTCCAGCGCCATCCCGATCTCGCGCAGTTCGGCATCGACGGTGAGGACCTTCGCCTGAAGGCGGGCCTTGCCCATCGCAGGCAGCAGAATCCCCGTCAACACCGTGACAATCGCAATTACCACCAGCAATTCAATCAGGGTGAAGCCGCCTCTGACGGACCGGGGTGTATACCTGCTTATTCGACGCACTATTGGTTCCAATCCTCCAGCAGCTCTTCTACATCGTCCAGGTCTACGACGCCGTCCAGATCGAGGTCGCCTGGTTTGTCGGCCCTGCGATGCTGGCGCTCGGCCAGCACGTAACCGTTTCCGTCGTAGTTCATTACGTACAGCCGGTAACCGCCGGTCAGATCCGTGCTTTCCTGATCCATAATTCCAATAACGTCGAAAGGCTCGGTCAGGTTGTTTGAGCCGGCGTAGATACCGTTGCCGCGCCCCAGCTTGAGTGGAAAGGTCTTTACACCGTCGGTTATTGTCAGCTCCGCGCCCGGATTCCAGCCGCTCGCGTCACCGGCGAAATAGACATCCTCGATCTTCACCAGCCGGGCCTGATAACGCTCGCAGCCGGCCTGACGAGTCGAGTCAAAGATGAAATCGTCGTTGTCGTTCTTGAGATCGTCGAGAGTGACGAGTTCGGGCCTGGGCAGACCCGCGCCTCGCTCGACAAGTTCAATGGCGAAGTCGTGGTCGGGGTTTATGTTGTGTTGTTCATTAACGTTCAGTTTTCCCTTGTAGGATAGGAAGTAGCCCGTCACTCGTATTCTGTCTCCGGGGCTGAATTGCGCCGCGTTGAGACGGCCAAGCTCGGCTGCGAATTCTTCGTTTGTGTACCCTCCGTCGGGCGATACCCACGGTAGATTATTGTAGAGCTGGCCAAGGAAAACCGCCGTTCCCGAATGATCGTCCCCTTCACCCTGAAAGAATATCTGCCAGGTCCCGCCGAGATTGAACATCTGAGTTATCGTGTCGTCCGGTGTCGGGTCGAGCATATCCGCGGGATTGTGCAGAAGAATCCCTTCGAGCACGACCTTGTCGGTTGCCGTGTACGTTTGTTCACCTGAACTGTTGACCGCTTGAAACTCCGAGTGGGTTACCGCCGCGACAGTGGGGTTGGCTCCTGCAGTGGCGCCGAGTGCCAAATTAAAAATTGCTGCCGAAACAATGAATTTTTTCATGACCGATGCATCCAAAGGGAATTAGAAAATTGTTGAACTCTATGCATACACTACACACACTGCTCATATCGTTTCTATTCTATAGCGCATAAAATTATCATATTCGTGTTATCTAATCAAGTAAAAATCGCAGAAAAGGAAAAATCCTTTCGCCATGAGATTTCTATGGAAGCTCCGAATACGGCCTTCACGTTTTCCGGAGTAAGAACCTCTGCGGCAGGACCGGCGGCGTGAATGCCTCCGGATCGCATCAGAACTGCGTTATCGACAAACATCGGCGTTATGAAAATGTCGTGACAGGCCATCAGTATCGCTTTTCCCTCATCGGCAAGCTCTCGAACCAGTCGGTAAAGCTCTATCTGATGCGAAATGTCCAGATGAGTGTTCGGTTCGTCGAACAACATGATCGGGGCCTGCTGAGCCAGGGCGCGGGCCAGCAAGACACGCTGACGTTCGCCCCCGCTGATGCATCCGAAAGGTCGGTCGGCAAAAGCCGTTGCATTCAATCGAGCGAGAGATTCCCGCACGATGGTCTGGTCCTCCGGCATTTCCTGACCCCACATGTCCCAGTGCGCATAACGGCCCAGCATAACCATTTCGCTTGCCGTCAGAGGTACGTCTGCAGGGCAGTCCTGCGGCACAACCGCTATTTGCCGTGCAGTCTCCCGACGGCCCATCGAATGAATCTCTCCGCCGTTGATCTTTACCCGGCCTAATTGAGGCTGAAGTATTCCGTTCATACAACGCAGCAGCGTGCTCTTGCCGCTGCCGTTCGGGCCGAAAAGTGCCGTGGCGGTTCCCGGCCTGATATCCAGAGTAATTTCTTGCAACACAGGCTGTCTGTGCCGATAGGAGAATGTGATGTTCTCGGCTTGTAGAGTCATGACAATCCTTCCCGAACACCTCGTCGCTGCAATAACCACAGAAATGCCGGCGCACCTACCACAGCGGTGAGTATGCCGACGGGAATCTCTACGGGAGCCGCCAACGTACGCGCCAGCGTGTCGGCCACGATCAGCAGTAATGCCCCGCCAAGCGCCGTTGCCGGAACCAGCCAACGGTGGTCGGCGCCGACAATAAGACGAAGCAGATGGGGAACGATCAGCCCGACAAATCCGATGACGCCCGTGAGGCTCACAGCCATAGCAGTTTCGACTCCAATGAGAATGAGAAGTAACTTCTGCAGCCTGCTTATGTTCACGCCCAGGTCCTGCGCGGACCTGTCGCCGACCAATGCTACATTCATTGCCGGTGCGAGCATTATCAGCGCAACAAGCCCTGCCGCCGATACGGGCGCCATCCACAGAGTCTCCTGCCAGTTGGCTCGCCAGAGCCCTCCCATCAGCCAGAATACGAGGATTTGAAGCCTCTCACCTGCCAGGTACAAAGCAGCCGCCGTAACGGATGAGCATAGCGCTCCAATTGCAATCCCAGCCAGTAGCAGACCGGAACCTACGTTGTGGCCCCTGCGCCCCAGGAAGAATACGATTGACGTGACTGTCAACCCGCCGACCACGCTGAACACAGGAACCGCCGCGAATGTAATTGCCGCTACTTTGCTCATAAGCAACATCGCGGCGACGGCGCCGACAGCAGAGCCTCCTGAGACGCCAACGATGTACGGACTGGCCAGAGGGTTGCGAAACAACGTCTGGGCCGCCAGCCCCGCGGTTGCCAGAGCCGACCCTACAGTCGCAGCCAAGATTATCCTCGGAAGTCTTGTGCCAAGTAGAATTCTGTCTGTCGCATCGTTCGAGGCCTGTCCTTTCAATGCCGTCAAACAACGTTCGAGAACCTTGGGCGGCGGTATCGTGACGCTCCCCGACATCAGGGAAATCAACACGGCAATGAGTGTTGCCGTCAATAGAAGGCCTATCAACCATTTTGCCCGCGAGGCGGATGTCATTCGTCTTTCCACATTCGACTCATGCAATGCGTTTGACCTCAAAGCGGTCGTCTCGCTTGGAAAGGGTTAGTGCCTGTTCACTACTCAACTGGGAACTGTTGACGTATGTAAGATATTTGCGGCACGTTTCGACCGTTTCGGACATCTGTTCTGCTGTGGGACTCTGGAAGTATTGGCCTGGAACAGGGATATAGGCCATGATATGAAAAGGGATTTCAGGGCTCAGCTCGGCCAACCACGCCGCTATCAACTCGATCTGGTCGCAATCCACAAAACCGGGGATATATACGACGTTTGCCTTTAACTCGATCCCAGCGGCGTGAGCTTCGGTGAAATTGTCAAAGATAGGTTTCTTCTCACGGCCCGTGTACTCAAGGTGCGTCTTCTCATCCCAGGCTTTGAGGCCGACGTTGGCCCCGTCCAGATTCGGCATCGGCAAACGCGATCCGTTGGTGTGGCCCAGGAAGGTCCGGACTCTTAAAGTATTTTTGGCAAATTCAAGCAATTCCGGCAGTTCGGTAGCGACGGTCGGCTCACCGCCCATGAAGAACAGAGTTTCAATATCCACCTGCATCAACTTTTGCTTGATTTGGTCATTGTCGAGAAATTGCTCCGGTTTTGGATACGCATGACCCGCCATGCCGTTTTCTCCGCTGCGAAGTTTGTAACTGCAAACCGGACAACGAAACGTGCAGCCGTAATTGTGCAATGTTGCAAATCGGTATTTCGGGTTGTGTGTTATCTTGTAAAATGCCATGCTATTGCCTTTCCTGGACAAAATGAGAGTTGCCGTTTAATACTCTTCGAAGATTTTGCTCGGCGTCAGGCAGGCCCGCCCCGGCGACAAGCCAGTACCGGTTTATTGGATAAACGCGCCCGGTTTTTGCCGCCGTCAGCTCCCTCATGACGCTGCGCCTGGTGATCGATGAGACCGTTGAAAATCCTTCCACGAACAAAATTACATCGGGATCGGCCTCGATAAGATGCTCGGCTGAAAGTTGAACACTTCCGGAAGCATCAGCGGCAATATTGCTGGCGCCTGACAGCTCGATAAGGTCGTTGATATACGTGTCACCGCCCACAGTCCTCAGCGGACTGTAAAGTTCAAGGTATACCCGTCTTCTGGAAGTTGCCGACATCGAATCGGCTTTTTTCACATACTCCGCGACCTCACCTGCCAGACTTTCGGCAATGTCCGAGCGGTTGAGACATTTGCCGAGCAGTTGGATCGTTGCCGGCACCTCGGTAATCCTGCCGCTGCGAATCCGTACTACCGGAATTGATAATCCCTCAAGCAGAGACGACGCGTCGTCCTGATACCACCAGATGATAGCCAGATCGATCCCCAAAGCGATCACTTGCTCGCGGGAGATGGCGCTGCCTTTGCCGATGATGAGGATGTTTTTCGTACCGGGCACGATACGACTGTACTCGTCGATTGCGGCGAGCCGATCAACCGCCCCAAGACGGACAATTGTATCCGTTGCCGAAGTGCACAGGCTCAGTACGCGCTGTGGTTCGAACGGAATGTGAACCAGCTGGGAAGTCATGTCTACAACCTCCCGGCAAACTTCCGAACCATGGCCTTTCGGCTCATTAGCCGCTATGCAAAAAGCGATTGCTACGCCCACCGCTGCTGATAAAACCACCGCAGCAATTTGGACTTTTCTGTTCATCAGTCTGTTTATTTCCAGCAGGCACTCTGGGGCTCGAGGTTACATTCGAGCCAGTGAGATATCATTATTTCAAAATCAAGAAGATCGACTCTACAGTCGCCGTTGGCGTCTCCCGGCACGGGCTCTCTGCAATAAGGACGACTGATTTCCAGAAGTCCTATTTTTGCTCTTAGAGAGAATTCCGACGGAGTGCCGACCACTGTTTGATCCACGGTGTAGAGAACTGTCGAATCGGCAAGCAATAGGTCGGTCACGTCAAAACTCAGCACGTCCGGCCCGTACTTGCCCATTAGTCCGGCGGCGGTGTCGTCACCGTCCAGTTGCGTGCCGTTAAAGTATATCCGGTCGAACTGGTCCTCTGTGCCGTGAGTGTAGTGAGCGGTATAAACGGCCTCTATGACATCGTTTACATCGATTGAATTGACGTCGAGAATTCTCTCTGGAGGCGAATCCGGAGTCCCCGGCGTGCGCCGCATGTAGCCATCCGCTTCGGCGAGATAATAGTCAAGAGCATGGTTTATACTGGGATCTCGATATACGGTCACAAGAGTAACGTCCACTGTCCTGCCGTCGAACTGGCCCGTCGGATCGGAGATGGTTACGTCCACGAAATTGGCGGTCCCATCGAGATTCAAAAGCTCGGCCACGCCGCTGTAGGCTACCTGCCAGGTGCCGTAACCGGAACCGTACACGCACGTCTGATTGGCATCGTAAACGGGATTGGAATCGGCGATACCGCCTATATCGATTACATCGAGAGCGGTTCCATTCATAGCCGTATCAATCCGGCAGGTATATTCGTTTGTTCCTCCCCAGATGTTCAGGTACAGCCGGGAGAAGAGCACCTCGTTGGCGTCGGGCAATGTGAAACTCGTTGTTAAGCTGTACGGTTTTTCGACAGTGGCATCGATCCAGACGGGATTCGTCAGAAAGCTGACCGCAGCGTTAGGTATTGCCCGACCGGATTGAACTACCTGCAAGTCATAGCCCGGCAGTAGAAAGCCCGCCAACGCCGAAGAAAGCTGGAGTGCTCCAATAGCTATAATTAAAGCCAATCCCATCGGCACTTTGTTTCGTTGATTTTTCACGTTTGTTCCTCCTCGAAGAGAGTTAGCAGATTGCGGCATGCTTTATTTTAGATACTCATCGTGCCGCATCCCAGAGTTGTTCTGTTGTAGTCGTTAATGTTTCAGCATGGCCGTCGGCGAGAACCGCGCAAAAGCTGTCGTTCGGATGTCGGTAATCGACGCCGTTGACAGGCTCTTTCCAAGGAAGCCATCCGCAGTAATACTTGCCCGGTGTGCAGTCCGCGAATAAGATCGTCGCAGCGGGCCTGGACACATCACAGGCTTTAACCGAGTACCAGAAACAATACTTGTCCCCTGTAAAATTGAAGCAATTGATGCCGTAGCTGAGAATAATTTCCGGATCCCACTGTACAGGTTTTTGCAGGCGATCGGAGGGGCAGCCGTAAACCTTTGATTTCTTGGTGATAAAGGGCTTTACCATATCCATCCACCGACATTCACTGTCAATCCAGGCTCTCGGGTAGTACTCATATTCGCCCACATATAGCTCAGTCGCCAGGCCGATTTGTTTGAGATTGCTCAGGCATGTTACCTTTTTGGCCGATTCCCTGCACCGCCCCAGTACCGGCAGCAGAATTCCAAACAAGATCGAAACAATAGCTATAACCACAAGCAGCTCGACGAGCGTAAAGCCGTACTCCGGCCGTACGCTGCCGTAACTTACGCCAAGCCTCTCTTGCGGCTCAGGGTATCCACTCAAATGTTGTCTTTCTTTCCGAGGCATAAGTTCAGTTGGCCCTAAACAGTAGCACATATATGCAAATCGTGCTACTATACATAAGAGTACACAATTCGTGCTACCGCAGCAAAGAAAAATTTGACAAAATCCATGATTTTCTGAAAATATCGGAATAATATACAAATCCTTTCTTCAAGGAGAAACAGAATGAGCCAGACTGAGCGAGTCGGTATATCGCTTGATAAGAAGCTTCTTTCCATGTTCGACGAGCTGATTGCCGGGCAGGGCTATTCGAATCGCTCCGAGGCGATCCGCGATCTAATCCGCAACCGCTTGTCAGAGGAGCGTTTGGCAAAGTCTTCGACTAAGGCGGTGGCGGGAGTCTTTCTGGTCTATGACCATCATTCGACAAAATTATCAGGAAAGTTAGTTGAGCTTCAACACAGCCACCTGCTGCAGGTGATTGCCGCGACACATGTGCATCTGGACCACCATAACTGCTTGGAGGTAATAATACTCAAAGGCAAGGTCGGAGAAGTCGAAAAGTTAGCAAACAGCATGGCCTGCCTGAAAGGCGTCAAACTCAGCAAAGTAAACGTAATGACAACCGGCGAAGACCTCACGTGAAATCCTGCCTTTGTCTTCGGACAGCTACACACGAAACGATCGGGATCCCCGGATTGTATGGCAACGAACATGTCGCTATCCTTTTGTCTGCAAGCAGATTAAAACAGTCGCACCGTGGTATCTTTCCGGTCCGAACTGAATGGAATTATCTTTATCGAGCATTAAGCCTGAATTCTTTATCTCCGGCCTTTGATCTATTATAATCTGATATTCGGATTTAACCTGTTGGAGAAAAGGCATGTTTAGACACAATTTTACCAACTAACTGGACTTTTGCAAAATTGAAGTTAGGCATACTTTTGAAAAGAAAAAATCTTGTCTCTCGATTTTTTCTTTGAAGAAAAGCTATGCTTAAGACCTAGATTAACAATATGTTATGATCGAGAAGCCCAATTATTCTCAGAAAATCGTGAAACCGATTTTCTGAAATAATATATGCCTAACTTCAATTTTGCAAAAGTCCAGTTCTAAATTCGACAATCCGCCTGCAAAAGTCTACGTAGTCTTTTTCGAGCCGGTCGTAATCGTCGCCGACGTAGCACTCGAATAATAACAGACCGACGACATGGTTCCACAGAATATTTCGCCGAATTCTTCTGTCTGCCGCGACCTGCGCGCTTGCTTCGTCGAGCGGCCACTTGCCGCGCAGGCCGTCGGCGAGCAGCCGGTGATATGCGGCCATATACCGCCCGGAATCCGCTTCGCGCAGAAATCGAACGAGCGAATACGACTGGCTGTAAAAAGCCATCACCGCTTCGGTCCGGTCGGTGGCAAGAACGTCGCCGGGATTCGATCCGATCAGGTCTTTCAACGGGATCATCCCGTCGTTTGCCAGCGTTCTGCTCAGTGCGCCGAGCCGATAGGCGTTTTGCGCCGGCGTCGGTCGCAATGTCCCGGAACCGGCCTCGTGTGTTTCAAACAGCATCGCGACGCCTTCGTCGAGCCAGCTTGGAAGTCGAAACTTGAAATGCTTGTCGCTGAACTGGTGCCATCCCTCGTGCCCCAGGACCGAAAGTGTTTGCTCGCGCCCGATATCGTACGCCACGCAGGCGCCATTATGGTAGTATGCACCGGCTTTGATCCTGCAGAAGGTCTCGGCCTGATCGCCCGCGAAATGCCTCGTGAAATCTTCCCACTGCCGACGGTCGGCAAAGAGATAGATGGTGAGCCTGGTCTGCGTCTCGACCCATTGCGGCAACTGGGTATTA
>Ga0190344_1001153_pt1 | contig 10134 bp, 11 predicted proteins | sample 48721323_MG_FD_161662 | JGI IMG/M metagenome (GOLD analysis project Ga0190344, IMG submission 161662) | Hydrothermal vent microbial mat bacterial communities from Southern Trench, Guaymas Basin, Mexico - 4872-13-2-3_MG | ecosystem: Environmental > Aquatic > Marine > Hydrothermal vents >... | reverse complement strand
CAAAAAACATATATTCTGAAGAACTAAGTGGAAAAATCACGGAAATGCAGATTAAGTATGAAACCGAGAAGAAAGAAAAAGAAAATCAGACCTATAAACTCAAATTAGAAAAAAACCGTTCAGACCGGATGCAACTTTATTTGCTTTTAACAGCTGCCTTATTAACCTCCTTCATCTTTTATTATCGCTATCGAATAAAGAAAAGAGCTGCTTTATTATTGGAAATTTCAGTGGCTGAACGGACACAAGAATTGCGGCAAAGTTTTAATGAAATTGAACAAGCAAAGCTGCAAATTCAGAAAGAACTAAAAGAAAAAGAAATTCTCCTGCGGGAGCTTTACCATCGAACAAAAAATAACATGCAGGTGATTTGCTCTATGCTTAGACTGCAAGCCTCAAGGCTGAAAGATCATGGTGTAAAAAATATTTTCAAAGAGATAGAAACTAAAATCCATTCAATGGCTCTTGTTCATCAGAAATTAATCAAGTCAAAGGATTTGTCTCACATAAATTTGAAAGATTATTTTGACAGTCTTATTCTCCTAATTGAACATAGTTATATTGAATCCGATCAAGATATTTCTTTTCACACAGATATGGAAAATATAAATGTACTTATAGACACGGCTGTTCCATTGGGTCTTGTTTTTAATGAGTTGATCTCCAATGCAGCGAAACATGCATTCCCTGAGAAAACCCGTGGTGAGATAAAAGTGCATCTTTATTTGGGACCCCAAAAGGAAATTGTTCTGGAAATATCAGATAACGGAATTGGTTTGCCAAAAGGGTTTGAAATCCCAAAAGATATACATTTGGGATTGGAAACGGCTATTGATTTGATTGAGCACCAATTGGATGGCAAAATTGATTTTAAAAGCCGAAACGGTCTGCATTGTAAAATTGTACTTAAAGAAGAATTATATAAACCGAGGATCTAATCATGCAATATAAATTTAAAGTATTGATTGTTGAAGATGAATTCTTAACAGCAATAAGTTTAAAGATGGACTTGGAAAAATTAGGCGTTGATGTCCTCAAGCCAATTGCAAAAGGCGAGGATGCCGTGCCGGTTGCCATTCAGGAAAACCCTGATCTGATTTTAATGGATATACGGCTTGCAGGCGGGCTTGATGGCATCGAGGCCGCAGAAGAAATACTTATAAAAAGGAAAATTCCAATTGTATTTATGACTGGCTATGCGACAGAGGAAATAAAGGAACGTGCATTAAAAGTGAATCCTGTTGATTATCTTGATAAACCTGTAGATATAAACAGGATAAAACAGATAATAGATACGCTTAAAAATGAGTGAAGCTTTAATAATCAAAAATCACTATAACCAACGCATGAACACGGATTGAAAAACGTTACATCTTTTCATTAATTTTGGCTTTGTGGAATCACTTCTTTTACTAATGTATCTTTTGGTTTTTCAACCGGTTATGCACGCGTTAACAATACACAGTTTTCATAAATGAGATGTATGTGAAAACATATGCAATCAATACCAATTCTCAGGAAAATGATGGTGCAATAAAAAATTGGTAGCATGTTGATGAGGTGATGCCCAATGTGGATTGTATAGATGTAAACATTATTGCCTTAGTTCGAAAAAGACGTTAGTTCAATGAAATGAGAAAATGAAAGGTCTGAAAAAACAGTAAAGATGATCCTTTTTTTTGCAGGACGGTAAAAAATAAGGAGACAGTACCATGAAAAAATTTTCATTAATACTGTTGGTCATACTTTTTAGTATGAAGGGTCTATACGCAGCTGATGATGTACCTAAAGATGTAATTCAAGTAGCACAGACATGGGCTTTTGATCATTATCAGGGCACAATAGGGAAAGGCACCCCTTTTTACAATTCAAAGGTAACTATTTCTGCATGGTGCTTTAAAGTCTATCGAGGATTAGGGGAATCACCATCACCCAGTGAGATAATAAAAAACATCGGTGAGTTAAGGGAAAAACGTCTTCAAGCAGAATATGATTTAGATCAATATTTTTTAATGAATGACAGGGAAAAAATATCCGAAACATGGAGACTTATTGCGAATCTTTGGGCATCAATGCGAGATGCAGAATCATATGCCACAATATTTGTAACAATGAGACCATATCCTCACGTTGCCATGGCATATGAAGGTCTGCCACCATACTATGTTTTTCTACATGATGCCAAAGAAAAAGCAAAGGATCAGTTACAAACAAGCGAAGTAGAATTGGAGCGGTTGTATTTCTTAGATCCTGTTAATGTCTATGCAGAATTTAAGGCAAATAATAAATCGATATATATTAATATGCTTTTGGCTGATAAAAAGCCCTTATCCAATCTGATATCACCTCAATTAAACAGTGATGTTAAAAAATCACAATACTTTGACCGTCATTCAAACTTAAGTAAATCATTCACGACTATTGAAGAAATAATTAGTGGTGTGCCTGCATATATAAGCAGCCCAAGCCCTTCGGGTTTCAATGAATCGGGTTACTGTCGGCAAGTATCAGCCGCAATGGTATTGGGTTAGTGGGATGATATTGGTTATAGTTTGTTAATAGATGGTGGTGGTAGTAGCTATACCGGCCAAAGGTACGTAGATGGTTGGCTAAATCTTATAGAGGAATTATCAGAAGGTGGGATGGGGTATGGAGGTGGTTCTATATATACTGTTGATGATGCTATCGAGAAAGTATGTAATCACGCTGATTACAACAACAATTATGATTTCCAATCAACATGTTATTACTATAATGATGCAAGCGGTATACCTACAGATTGGAACGTTTATACTTCTGAAATAGAAGATGGCAGGCCGTTTGTTTATCAATTTAGGGGGTATGTAACAGTTGATACAAGCGGGGGCACACCAGCATATTGGTGGACAGATCATGCCGTTGCAGGTATTGGGTACAAAACGACTGGAAGTTCATCAACACAGAAATGGCGGATTATACACTATAATAGTTCCATCGTAGATGATCCCTGCTATATGTGTGAAGCTGATATGAATATTCAATATTCACATATAGTAAAGATAGTTCCTGGTGGAGGATTTTCATTAACCATGTCGGGGCCAACATCTCTTGATGAATATGAAAATGGTACTTTTACCGCTAATGTGTCCGGTGTAGTTTCTCCTTTTAGTTATACTTGGTACCGAATGGAAGGATTTGATGAACCTGATAAGGACGAAAAACCAGATGACACTAAAAGACCGCCTGTAGGAGTTTGGATTTATCATTCCAGCGGATCAAGTTCAGCCGTCAGTAATGGAGTTTCACCCGGCTTTAAAATGAAATGCGTAGTCGAAGATGATGTCGGTTATGAGAAAGAAGTCATTAAAACAATTCATGTTTCTAAGGATAAGAGTAAAAAGATAGTTTCTGACTCAAACCAAGGTATAGCATCGCCATCAGAATATATTTTAAGTCCTAACTTCCCCAATCCTTTTAATCCGGAAACGTCAATTCATTACTCTCTGCCGAAAAAGACTTTTGTAAATTTGAGTATTTACGATGTTGGTGGAAGATTGATATGCGTGTTGGTAGATGAGGAACAATCAGCTGGATTCTATAAATGCACTTGGAATGGAACGGATAATACTGGAACTCCTGTGACGAGTGGTTTATACATTGGCCTGATAAAAGCAGGTGAATATACTGAAAAAATAAAAATGATGCTAGTTAGATGATGGCTGAATCCTTTGAGTAGTAAGTATGGCTAAAAGCTAATCAGAGAAACAATTAACGTGAGCTTTTGAATGAATTTATATATAAAATGCTCACGTTAAACTAAATATAAGTCAGTTTTAAAAAGGATTACAATATCATGACTAAGTTAAAAAAATATGTAAAAATAATTTTCTCAAAAATATTCTGGGGACAATTGAAACATTTAATTGTTTTATTCATTACTGATAATGTCTGGGGCATTATCAATTTGGGTGCTCAAGGAAAATCATGTATCATTCGCCCAACGGTGATTTTCGGACATCCTGAAAATGTACATCTAGGAAATGAAGTAGAAATTCAACGATATGCCTATTTAATTGCGGGGAGAGAATCAAAAATAATTATTGGTGATCATACAGGAATTGGTCCATTTACCTTCTTAACATCCGCCAACCACGGTTTTAAAAGGGGTAAATTATACAAATATCAAAACTCAGTTGAACAAGACCTTGTAATTGGGAAAGATGTATACATTGGTGGACATGCTATTATTTTACCTGGTGTAACTATCGGTGACGGTGCAGTTATAGGTGCAAATGCAGTAGTCACGAAAGATATTCCTGAAAATGCAATAGCGGTTGGTATTCCCGCTCAAGTTGTTTCATATCGTAAGTGATTTGGTGGTGTAATGAATAGAATTAATTTAAGAAAATTTCCATATCCTTTTCAATCGGCGCTGACAATATGCAGTGATATTGATGGAACCCCATTTAAAAGTTTCCTTGAAATTCATAAATTTTTAAATTCCGATAAGAATACTTCTTTAGGGAAAGGATTGGAACTGCCAATAGGTGATTCATTTTGGATGTATGATAAGTCTTACTTGCCAAATTCTGCATTTTCATATTTCAAAGGTTATTCTAATGTTGAATCAGATTATGCTCCAATTATACGTGAATTAATCCAGGCCGGCATAATTGATGTAATGCATGGATACGGTAATTTTAACCTCTCCAATCAGTTCAGTCGTCGTTTAGCGGAACAAGCGGTAAATGAACTGGATAAGAGGAATCTTAAGCTGTTTACTTGGACAAATCATGGTGGAGCTGAAAATTTCCAAAATATCGGAAGGCAGTCTTTTGGCAAGGGAGATCAAAAAGATCAAAATGAATACTATCATGCAGATTTATTAAAGGATTATGGCATTACATTTTACTGGGACAGTGAAGCATTGGTGAGCAATATCGTTGGTCAGGATAGAGACAACTCCTTTGTTGAAGCATATTTTAATAATCCTCTTTTTCGTGGTCATAAACAAAATATTAAACAGATGATCAAAGGTTTATTATCTGTATATGATGCATTACATTACAAATTGAAAAAACAATATAAATTTATCTGGTCTGAGGCGAACTCTGATAATAGGCTGCTAACCCAAGACACATTGCAAGATGGTACAGATCTTTTAAAGTTCAAAAGATTTGGGCATGGTAGATATGACTGGTCGGAAGATTTCAGTATGCTCACAAATGAACATGTACTCAATAAGTTAGTGCAAAAGGAGGGTTACCTAATTTTATATATACATTTCGGTGACAGAAAAGTAAAAACTGATAAAATATTGACCGATAGTACCATTCAATCGTTAAAAAGAATTAAAGAATTTTATCGGTCTGGTAAAATTTGGGTGGATACAACAAGTAATCTATTGTCTTATAACAGGATTCATTCAAATTTACATTGGTCAGTAGAAGAGTCAGAATTCTATTATTTAATAATAATCGACTCTCTTGCGGAAAATTACGGTACTCACAAAGAAATAGAAAAATACTTGGCAGGAATTACATTTATCGTTCCTTTGGATAAAGATGTAAAGATAATCTGTAATAACCATGAATTGACATATAGAAGTGCTATTGTCAATAATCACAAGCTTGTATATTTTCCACTCAAAAAGATTGAATGGCCATTGAACATATGATGCAGATATTGTTAACCCCAAAATGCACCGGATAAAAACGTCACGTGTTGTTTTCAGATTAACATTCAACCAACGAACGGTACAAGCGTTGAGTAACAAATTTTGTTATGGGAGCGAATTCTCTGCTAAGGAAAATTTCTTAACCGGTGCCCCGGAAAGTATCGGTTGTTTTTACCGGTGATTTAATCGTTATGCTTCTAAAAAAAAGCTAGAGGAAAAATAATAAAAGGGTACACATTTACAATATGATATCTAATTATTAGAGTGTACCCTGATAGATTTATTTGTTGAATCATTCTATTTTTTTTGCTGATATATCTCTACCGCCTTGATGTAGAATTAATTTCTCAACAATTTTGTTTTCATTTCTAATAAAGGTAATATGTGCACCTACTACTTCTTTAATAAAAAATCTTGTTGCTGATTCCGGGTAAATCTCAAGTTTTTTCTGACCGGTAGGCTGACAATAAAGATGTGTGTTTTCTTTCGTAATTATTAAATAGAAATTTGGTTTTAGTTCATATTTTCCTACATAATCAATTAGGATGTTTGGATCAACGTTAACAATTTTTTTAATTTTTGGTATTTCATATTTTTCACCAAATAGAATTGCGGCCAAATCAATGCTTATTCTACCAACAGGAGTTTTATCAAGATTACTCAAAATGATTATACAGGCATCGTCATTTATAAAGCGAGAGATGTTGGCTCTAAAACCTTCAGTTTCACCATTATGGCCTACCATTTTTCGGTTGAAGACATCAACGATGCCCCATCCATATCCGTATTTATCTTTAAATGGAGTAAACATTTTTTCTAAAGATGCTTTTTTGATTAATTTTTCAGTATATAGAGCGCGGTCCCAGAGATACAAATCCTCAGTTGTTGAATATAATGCACCAGATGCATGTGCGTTTGCCATGATTCGGTATTTTGCATTGACAATCTCATTATTTTTTACAGTATATCCATTAGCACGATTTTTGATAATTTTATCTGGTTTTTCAAAACCTGAATGATACATTTTTAAAGGTTTAAAAATATTTTGATCAATATATTCTTCATACGACATTTTAGTGATTTTTTCTGTTATATAACCCAATAAAATATAACCAGAATTACTATACTTAAATTTTTCACCGGGTGAAAATTCTAAAGGTTTATTTTTAAAAGTCTCAATTGTCTTGATTATATCATATTGATATACACGTCGTTCTTTATTAAAATCAGGGAATTCAGTATGATCAGGAATTCCTGAGGTATGTGTGAGCAAATGTAATATTTTGATTTTATCACCGCTTGGATAATCCGGTATATATTTGGTCAAGGGATCATTTAAATCAAGCAGACCTTTTCCTTCAAGCATTAATACAGCCATTGCTGTAAATTGTTTTGTTAATGATGCGATTCGAAACTTTGTTTCTGGTGTATTCGGAATGTCATATTCCCAATTTGCCATCCCATAACCTTTATTGATGATGATATTGCCATTTCGAGCAATTAATATTGAACCGCTAAATTGATTCATTTTTACATAAGCTTTGATATATTGATCAACCTTATTTTTGATGTCCTCACCCTTGATATTTGCCCAAAGAATGGATGACATAAACACAAATATTTGAATGAGGATGTAATAAGAGAATAATTTTCGTTTGCTTTGGTATTTCATTTTTGTTCTCCTAAGTAATATGAATAGTTAAAAGTTATGAGCCGAAACGTTATTTTTTGGCTAATTTATCCGAGATGAAATAGGAAATAATAAAAGCGATACCAACAAAAATACCGGTAATTCCTATTTTCAATTCATCGGAAATATTATTGGGAATAACACTTAATAAAATTAAGGACAAACTAAATGAGATAATTACAATACCCCATTTTAGCCATGAAAACTTGTCAAACTCCAAGGCGGATAAATCCGGTAACTGTAAATTATCCCTCAAAAAATTATTTTCAATTAATTTACTCCAGATTCTACCATTAATTAAGAGTTTTATAGTGATAACAATGGAGCTAAAACAAATTAAAACAATTGCGATAATACCTAAGTCACTTTGCATTTTACTTCTCCTTTCATGTTATTGAAATTTCAACTATCATATAAACGGACAAGAGAAACTATTATTTGTTACAAATTTTGGTAACATTTATCAATTTCTTTTGTATCTTTTAATGAAAGGAGAAGTATGAATAGAGAAAAATTATTGATAAACAGGATAATCAAAGGAGACAAAAATAGTTTTTGTGATCTCGTAGAGAGTTACAAAAGGTTGGTTGCTCATATTGTTTATACTAATGTAAAAAACCAAAATGATAGAGATGACCTTTGTCAGGAAATATTCCTAAAAATCTATGTTAACCTATCTACCTTTAAGTTCAGATGTAAATTATCAACCTGGATTGGAAAAATAGCTTACAACTCTTGCTTAAATTATTTCAGTAAAAAGAAAATAACATTCGATGACAATTTTGCAAATACAGGAAAGGATGATGAGCATGCCAATACTATCGAACAAATTGAATCGGATGAAGATAATCCGGCCTTATATCTTCACAAGAAAGAGATAAGTAAGATAATTGAGGATAAAATTCAAGAGTTGCCTATTAAGTATCAAACTGTTATCACCCTTTTTCATATTGATGGATTAAGTTACAACGAAATATCGGAAATACTTAATTTATCAATTGATAACATAAAAGTGATTTTGTTTAGAGCCAGAAAAATGCTGAGAGAAAAAATATTAGAAGAATATAGAAAGGAAGACCTATGCCTTTGAAACATTTATCTCAAAAAGATATTCATAATTGTATTGATGATAGTGATTATGCAAGAAAGAATGATGATATTAGACAGCATTTACTTGTCTGTGAAGAATGCCGCCAAAAACTTAAAAATTATAAAGTAATGATCTCAGAAATTAAACGAATCAAAATTTTTGAACCCAACGACGAATTTGTTAGCATGGTAACTACAAATTTACCTGATAAATACACCAAAAAAGAAAAACCTCTACTTGAAATATTCTCAATAATTACAATATTTATTCCATTCGGTATTGTCGTAAGTTTTTTATTTCATAGTAATAAATTAAAACTTTCCTCTTTAGGAAAAATAGTTGATACAATATCTTCACTAACTTATACAATTTATAACAGTTTAAATTCCTTTCGATTTATTCATGACAATATCGATACGCTTGGGTTACTTGTTTTTTATATGCTTGTTTTTAGTATTTTAAATTGGTTATTTATATATAGCAAACTAAAGAAAATATATTTATAATTCATGTAATAATAAATATATAAGCATAACCAAGGTATCAAGCTGAATTTTACAGCCGTTGGTTTTTTAGAGCTGGGAGCGGTTTTGGTTAAGGTTCTAAGCAGTAAATCAAGTAAGTCTCCTGCTGTAAAATCAGCTTATACCCAGTCCGTTAGGCGAATATGAGACAGGAATAGCTATGAACAATAATAAATTTAATAAAGGATTATTATTATTAGGTTTAATATTGACAATCTCATCAGTTATTTTAAGTGTGCTCTTAAGCTGGATGAGTGATGACACTTTTTTAAAATTGGAAGAATATCTCGGCTATAAATGGATGTTGGCTTTTTTCTTAATTATAGTATTAATATTAATGTATATGTTAGTATATTTAAAAATATTTGATACTCGAGAATCAAAAGATATTCCAGAAAAAGTTTGCCCCTCTTGTGGAAAGGCAACTTTAGTAGTTGTAAAATCGACTATTCGGAAATTTACATATAAGTGTAAATCCTGTGGCTTTGATCATTTTACTCTTAAAAATGGCCAAACGAACAGGCTCAAAAACTAATATTTTTAGGAGGGGACAATGTCGTATATACCAAAATCATATGAATTGCAGCTTATAAAAAATGAAAATATTGGTAAACTATTGACACTATCAGACAATTCAGCATGGAAAATTGATATGCAATCAGCTATTAAAACTTCGCTATGGCTTATTTCTGATAATGTTAAAATAACTCTAAAGAATATGGTGTTTTATTTGAATAATTTAAGAACAAAGGACATTGTTCCGGCGCAATATATTGAACCAGAGCAATAGAACATATTTGCATATGATTCTGTAGCCAGAATGTTTTTCTATATATAATATGTGCTTAGATTTTTAGTATAATAGAATGTCGCCTAACCCCAGGCTGCTAAGGATGCGGCCTTAACGGTTCTTTTTCATTTTTCAGTTCGGCTTTTGATGGCTTTCGCCGTCCATAAAAATTAATGAAATGCGGATGGTGAGCCGCGTGCAGTTTAATTTCTATCGTGGCTTCGGGACGGTATCAGTTGGCCGCACCTCAGAGCAAATCGTTGGGCGGATAATTAAAATGTACGAAAATTCTTTTTTTCTTCCACAATTATGTGTATATTATGTCGTATTTGTACACATTATTGGAGGGCAATATGAGAACTAATATTGTAATTGATGATACGC
>Ga0190344_1001151_pt1 | contig 10157 bp, 10 predicted proteins | sample 48721323_MG_FD_161662 | JGI IMG/M metagenome (GOLD analysis project Ga0190344, IMG submission 161662) | Hydrothermal vent microbial mat bacterial communities from Southern Trench, Guaymas Basin, Mexico - 4872-13-2-3_MG | ecosystem: Environmental > Aquatic > Marine > Hydrothermal vents >... | reverse complement strand
CAAAGTCTCACTATGCAATCCAGGCTCTTGATGCAATCTTTAATTTTCCGTTTTTTCAGACGGTTACCTTTATTCGATCATCTGGAATCCCCAGAGAATCAGCCGCCAAACTGCTCAGGAGGCTATGCGATAAAGGAATTATCCAGCAGATTCTTGAAGGTCGAGGTAGCCGCTCCGCAGTATATCAATTCTCCAGGCTCATTGAGCTTACCGAGGTGTAATTTGTGTGTACAAAATCGCGAAATAGTACACACAAATCTTTTTGTGTGTAACAGACCACTCGCAAAGTGTGCACTATTAGACACTACACTCAACTAGCTCCCCTCATAGTTCCTCCGTCTTTCTTGGCAGAGGGGCTGTTCTTTGCTATAGTGAACTTGTCACTGTTCCCTCGGAGTCGTCGTGAAAATTATGCCAATCCGCCACAGTCTGAGCTTAATCCTCCTCGGCAGCTTTATCTTTGCCACCACCGCCCTGGCGATGCCCGGAATGCCACCGTCGGTCTATGAAGCCCTGGAGCTGCCCGCTCCGGCGAGCTTTACTGAGCCAGTGCGCCCCGAAGGCGTGGACATCCCGGTGCCGCCATCGCCAACGGCAAGCGTTACCGTGCGCCCCCTAGTCATCTTTGTGGACTTCGACGACAAGCCCGCCGATAGCGACCTCCACTCACCGGAAGACTACGGTCGGCTGCTCTTCCGGCAGAATCAGGAGCCGGGGAGCTTCGTTGATTACTGGAATGAGGTCTCCGGCGGGCATGTGCGAGTGATTGCCAGCGAGGATGAGGATGTTGACTCCACCTGGCTGCGCCTCTCCGGGGTTGATGACACCAGCGGCGACCCGCTGAACTACGCCTTCTACGCCAACGACAACTACGGCTACGGTGCGTATCCCCGGAACTCCCAGGGGATGGTTAACGGTCTTTTGCCCCTGGTGGATTCGCGGATCAACTTCTCCGCCTACGACAACGACGGTCCCGACGGCATTCCCCGCTCCGCCGACCCGGAACACTCCGACGACGACGGCTATGTGGACGCGTTGTTCATCGTCCACGCTGGCTGGGGTGGGGAGCAGAGCTACGACCCCATCGACCTCTGGAGCTGCAAGTGGGACCTGACCAGTGCCGGTGGCCCCGGCGACTACTCCACCGACGACGGAGTGAAGATTAACGACTTCATGCTGGTTCCCGAAGAGCTTTACGACGATGAAAACGACGGCGATGAGCTGTTGATCACCATCGGAACCTTCTGTCATAACTTCGGTTATATACTCGGTTTGCCTGCTCTCTACGATACCACCCCGGAGCGTTGGTCAGCGGACTCCTACGGCATCGGACGCTGGGGACTGATGGGCTACGGAGCCTGGACGGGCATAGTTGTGCCGCCGGAACGCTTCGCCCTTCCGGGCAACTGTCCGGTTCACCCCTGCGCCTGGAGCAAACACTACCTCGACTGGGTGGAGATCAGCCACGCTACCCAGGGGCGGGAACAGCCCCACGTCATCTACCGTGCCGAGAGCACCCCTCCCGCAGGAGCCACCCGCTTTTTGAAGATTACCATCGCCGGACCGGAGGAGTATTTCCTGCTGGAGAACCGCCAGCAGGAGGGCTTCGACCGCGGGCTTTCCTTCCTCGAAAGCGTGGATGATCAGGAAGAGGGCGACCACTCCGGGTTGCTGATCTGGCACATTGACGAGAACCTGATCGCGGCGAACCTCGCCACGGGTACTGTGAACTCCGACCGCCTGCACAAGGGCGTTGATTTGGAAGAGGCCGACGGACTGAGCGACCTCGACTACAGGGAGAATCTGGGAGACGACGGCGACCCCTTCCCCGGCTATACTGACAACCGCACCTTCGGACCGACTACCACGCCGAACTCCCTGCCCTACGACTCCAGCGGTTCCACCTGCTACATCGAGCGCGTCTCCGACTCCGCCAATCCGATGACCCTCTACGTTACCAGCATCCGCAATCCGCTTAACGAGGGAACCATCGTCGGCCCCAATCCTTTCTATCCCGACGAAAACGACCACCTGACCTTCTTCTTCCAGACCGGGCTTCAGGTAACCGTTCGCATCTACACCCTCGCTGGCGACCTCGTCCGCACCATCGGGGCCGATGAGGTTGACGAAGCGTTTGGGCAGGCAATCTGGGTGGGCGATAACGACGCTGGCAATCAGGTCGCCACCGGGCTGTACTTTTATACGGTGGACTCCGGCAACCACCACGTCGGGCATGGTAAGTTCACGATAGTCAGGTAGGCAGCTTCTGAGCCGTTCCCCCTCTCCCCTTTGGGGAGAGGGCTGGGGTGAGGGGCTAATACCGAGAGTTCAGATTTCCCGACAATTTCCCTTAATGTTCTCACTATTTGCTTCAAATCGAGGTAAAGATGTCTCGCCTACTCCTTAGTTCTGTGCTTGTCGCCCTGGTGTTTGGTCTGACCCTGCTGGTGTGTATCCCGATTGAGTCTGAATGGATGGGCAATGTCGGCGATGAGTTCCAGATAACCGACGATGCCGTTGTGCAGCATGATCCGGTTTTCTACAACACGGTGGATTACTATTTCATTGAAGAAGCCCAAATTGCATATCATGATGGCAGCTCTATCTACGTTTACGATATTGCCTCAAAAAGCACAGAAATTCTCTACTCATCCCCGGTTGAGTACACGATTACAGCGATGACTACAGTATTTCAATCCCTTGAGGATTATCGAGATCTGGTCTTTACCCTTAACGGAAACAACGAGAATCTTGTCATTAGAGAAACAGACGGTGAGTTCGAAGAGATATATAGAGATAGCCAGAGTAATATAGACAACATATGTGCTACTGGAGACTATGGCTATGAACCTCGCTTATATCTGGAAAGAGACGGGGAAATAATGCTAGTTGAAGGAGGCGCGATTATTGATACTTTTGAAGGTATTGAACCATGTGAGGATAGCCACGAGTATGGCATCTTGTTTATTAAGGAGAAATCTGGAAGTAGTGATCTATACAGTATCACCCATTACGGAGGCGAAACCTACGAAGAACTGGTTTTCAGCAACGATAGTAACCTTCATAATCCTGTATCTTGCTACAGCATTGGCAGAATTATGCCTAGAGAATACTACTATATCGTCTCTGACTACGAAGGAGATATAGATATCTGTGGTTTACCGGGTTGCGACAGGATATTCCTGATAAGCGGTAAAGATGGTATCGAGTCAGACCTCCACGCCTGGCATGATTTTGTTGTCTATACAAGAACAAGTAATGGTAAAACTGATGTTTATTTCATGCGGGGAGGGGACGAAGACTATTAAACAGCGTCGTATCACAATCGGTTTTCGTCCCTTGCGAGAGTTTAAGCTGCCCTCATTTTTCATTCAACGAGTTTACCCAAAGGCGTTATCATGAATAAAACCGTCTTGATTCTGCTCCTCGTCGCAGGTTTCGCTCTGGCTCAGGGAGGTGCGGGCAGCTCTGGTGCCGACTTCCTCAACCTAGGAGTCGGAGCGCGCGCCCTCGGTCTTGCCGGAGCCTACACCGCCATCGCCGACGATGTTTATGGCATGAGCTACAACCCGGCGGGACTGAGCCAGATTCTGAAAGCCGAGCTGGGCAGCTACTACGCCAACATCCTCGCCGATGTGCATCAGGGCTGGATCGGCTACGCTCAGGAGGCGGGGCATTTCATCAACTTCGGTCTAGACCTCAATCTGGTCTATGCCGAGGAGACCCGCCGCAATTCCTACGGCGACCCCATCGGCATCTACTCTAACTTCATGGGCAGCTTCGGCGGTGCGCTGGCACTGGAGCTTACCGAGGGGTTCTCGCTGGGCATTGGAGCCAGATACATTTTCCAGAAGTACGACTACGACCTGGGACACGGCTTCGCCGGGGACTTCGGGCTGCTCTACCACACCCGCTTCAACGAGTTCCGGGTCGGACTGGTGGCGGAGAACCTGGGACCGAATGTTACCTTCCGCAGTGCTGGCGATCCGATGCCGATGGGGCTGCGCCTCGGCGTGGCGAGCAGCCTCTTTCGCGAAGACCTGACCCTGACTGGGGACTTCGCCTGGCGGTTTGAGGGTACGATGGAAGCCAACGTCGGCGTGGAATGGTGGGCGGTACAGGGCTTCGCCCTCCGGGTTGGCTATCAGATCTTCGACGACCATGACTCCTGGTCTGGTCTCTGTCTGGGAATCGGCTTCGACGAGCTGTCCGACATCATCGTCGGCGGGCTGGACTACGCCTTCGTCCCCCAGGAGCCGCTGGGCTACCTCCACCGACTCAGCTACACCCTGAAGTTCTAGAAAAGCCTTACATCTCCGGCTATACTTGAGCAATCGATCAAGCCCACCCAGGAGGTTCCAGATGTTGAAACGACTGACGATTCTCGCTCTTCTTGTGATTGTCTCTTTTGCTCTGGCGGTGAACGGCAGCCCCAGCTACGATGTCTGGGGACCCGACTCCGGTGATTCCGGTTCGGACGACGACGACGATGATGACGACGGCGGTGTCTGGGGACCCGGCTCCGGCTCGGACTCCGATTCTGTTGATAATGACGACGACGGCTGCCTGCTGATCGATATCTTCATCGGCATCTTCTGTAGCTCCAACTCCGATAACGATCACGACGATGATGACAGCGACGACGACGGTGGAGTCTGGGGACCAGACCCGGATCACGATTCCGACGATGATGACGATGACGACGGAGGCGGCGGTGTCTGGGGACCAAAGCCAGACTAGCCAGCCAGGCATTGCATCACGCTGACTCCCTCTCCTCCCGGTAGTTGGGGAGACAAGGGGCTTTTCAGCCCCTTGCGGGGTTGGGGTACGCCATAAGTTAGGTCAAGGGGTTAAAACCCCTTGTCTGATTGCGTATTTTGTAGGTAACCCACACTTCAAAGGTTTCGATGCCCTATCCGGAAATTGACCTCTCCGCCATCACTACCCAACCGATAGCCCGGCGAGCGAGCAAGGTAACGCTGGGCGATCTGGTAACTCCACCCAACCGGGGGGAGTCTGCTCTCTTCGAGAGATTACCGAACCTGCTGTCGGTGAAGGCGGTGCGGGAGCTTGCGAGCAAGGTAGCCTCGGCAAAGCGTCGGGGCTACCCGCTTATCTACGCCGCCGGAGCGCATCTGGTCAAGGTTGGTCTGGGACCGTTGCTCATCGCTCTGGCGCGGGAGGGGCTGCTCGACTGCCTGGCGGTCAACGGAGCCTTCGTCATCCACGATCTGGAGCTGGCACAGTTCGGCAAGACCTCCGAAGATGTGGCGGAGCAGCTTCCCCGGGGTCGCTTTGGAATGAGTGCCGAGACAGCGGAGCTGGTCAACGGCGGCTTTGCGCTGGCGATCCGCGAGGGAATCGGTGCCGGTGAGGCTCTGGGGCGACTCGCCCTTGAAGGTGAAAACGCAAGCATCAGCGTTCTGGCACAGCTTTATTCAATGGGCATTCCGGTTACGGTTCATGTCGCCCTCGGTACTGACATCGTCCACATGCACCCAAACTGCGACGGCGCGGCAATCGGCGAGAGCAGCCTCCGCGACTTCCGCGTCCTCTGTCATCGGGTAAGGCAGCTTGGCGGAGAAAGCGATGAACTCGGTGGCTGCTTCCTCAACTGGGGTTCGGCGGTGATCCTGCCGGAGGTTTTCCTGAAGGCAGTCTCCGTGGCTCGGAACCTCGGTATGAAGGGACGCTTCACCACAGCGGTCTTCGACTTCATCCGGCAGTATCGCGCATTGGAGAATGTCGTCCGCCGTCCCAGTCCCGGCGACGGCAGCTACATTATTGGTCCCCACGAGCTACTCCTGCCCCTCTTCTATTTGGCGTGCCTGCTGGAGAGCGATGGCTAGCTATCCTCCCAGCGTGAACGCCATCCGCCAGCGACTGCTTGCCGAACAACCAGAGCTGATGCGGCTCCCCGGTGGGCTGGTCTCCGCTCTTTGTCGATTAGCCGCCCGACCGGGGCTGGAGGAATCCGTCGCCGAGGCAACCCGGTGGAGCCAGGGGCTTCTGGGCGAACCGTCGGTTGAGCGATTGGCTCCGCTAACCGAGCTTCTGTTGACGGAGCAGTACGACCTGGGCAAGGGTCAGCCAATCCTGCTGACCGATCCGCCAGCCTCACTCCTCGATTACTTCAGGGGAGTTAAACGAGTCTGGCTCTGCCGGGGGCAGTCGCTGACCCTGCGCGACGGGCGGCGAATCGGCGAAGAACTGCTCTCCGTCGGAATCGAACCCCGCCCCTTCGGGACGACCAACCGCTGCCTGACAGGGGAATTGACCGAGCTTGCCGAGGAGGGCGATGGCGTTCTCTGGGCGGCAAGTGGCAGCTTCCGCCTCGGAGGCTTTGTGCAGCACTACTCCCCGGCGGAGCTGGCTGAGTTCGCGGAGCAGCGTAACCTCAGCGGAGCGGTCTATCTGGATGCCTGGCAGGAGCCGCTACCGGAGACCTGCCTGCCAACCTTCGTCTCGACACCCTCCGATATCGGCTTCGCCGTCGGTTATGCCCCGAAGAAACAGGAGCAACCGGACGAAGCGGTAATCCGACCACTGTTCAATTGGCTGCGGGAAAACCTCTCCGACTAAGGAACCTCAGACCTTGGGGAAAGTAGTTGTTACGCTTGTCAGAGACAAGGGGCTTTAGCCCCTTGCAGGTTAGTTACGTACTTTAGTTACCGCAAGGGGTTGAAACCCCTTGTCTTAAAGTCAAAATCAATCGATTATCAAAGCTACTGATGCTTTCAGAGTACATCACCGAGCTTGCTATCCAAAGGTTGGGAACCTATGAACGAGCTTTACCTCCTCCGCCATGCCGAGACCGAAGCCAACCTCAATGGCATTCTTCAGGGGCATCTCGACTATCCCCTCTCCGGGCGCGGGATGGAACAGTCCCGTGCCGTCGCCGAGCGATTGACCAAGCTGGAGGTTGACCGAATCTTCCGCTCACCGTCGGGTCGGGTCGCCGCCACCCTGGCTCCGGCGCGAAAGCGGGGACTACCCGAAGCGGTCGTTCATAAAGGACTGCTGGAGATTGACCTCGGCGCAGCCTCCGGGCTGACCTTTGACGAGTTCCGTCAGCGGTACGCCGAGGAGCTTTCCAGCGATGAGTACCTGCGCGGCGAGTACCGCTTCCCCGGTGGAGAGTCCCGACTCGACCTCTACAATCGAGCCGAGACAGTCTGGAACGAACTGCTTACGACCACGGACGAGCGGATTCTCATCGCCAGCCACGGGGGTCTCCTCTCCCAGCTCCTCGCCGTGGTGCTGGGCGTTCCTAACGACGGAAAGGTGCGCTTCCGGCTGGACAACGCCTCGCTAACCAAAATCGCCTGGCATAACGGTCATCCTTACCTCACCGCCTTCAACGACTGCGCCCACCTGGCGGAGGAGTTGCGGTCGCCGCCGTTTACTCCACGATTGATGCCGGAGACGGCAAAGGCGTAAGAAATTTCAGAAAACAAAAGCGGGGATTGCCTCATCGGCAGCTCCCCGCTTTGTGTAACAATATCCACGTATTTCCAGCTAAACTCTACCCCTCACCATTTTTGTGTGGTTCGAGAATGTCGTCAATCCGTCCCTCGTCCACCCAGTTGACAACAATGTTGTCAGGGTCAACGGGATCGTTACGCAGCCGCTGTCGACGGCGCACCAGAGCGTCCGCCAGCTGCCGATAAATCCTCGGCAGGAAGATCATCCCCATGACGAAGAAGAGCAGCAGCCCGCCAGCGACTAGCAGCTCGTCCAGAGCAAATCCATTGGCAAAACCACTTCGCACCGCCAGAAAGAGCAGCAATACTCCAACAATCACAAAGGCAGTCAGAGCCGCCCGTCCCTCGCCCCGAACCCGCTGACGATAGCCCTCATATTCCGCTTTGCTGGTCATCACAAACCTCCACAGTTAAGTCCCTCGCTCCATTAGATACACTACCACTACAATCGGTTTCCGTCAAGCAACGCGGTGCGTTGCATCACAGCTTCGCGACTACAAGCATAGTCAGACAGACCTTGTCCCCACGGATAGTGCCCATTGAGACGGACTGCCCGCAGGTCATTTAAATACGTGTTTTTCTGTAGGGGTACGGCATGCCATGCCATTGCTATTATGAATGAGGGACGGACACACAGGTCCGCTCCGGTGCCTGCCCTTTGCCGAATCCGCCAATGCCGCTGGAAAGTTAAACGCGGTGGGAGTATAATCTCCCCGACGCATTGAGAGAGGATTGCCCGTGAAAGCAACCGTTATCGCGCTGTTCCTGCTGGTCTCCATAAGCCTCGGCTTCTCGCTTTTACCCTGGGAAGCGGGACAGTGGGCGAGCTATTACTCTGGCGAAGAGGTTGGTGAGATGCTCTTCTCGCTGATCGAGACGGCGGATTCGCCGGACTGGCTCTGGATTCAGGTCGAGCTGACCATCCCCGAACTGGGGCCGATGGTCGTGCAGCTTGCCTTCGATGAGGTTGGCGTAGAGACCGTCTTCTCGCAGCTTGCTGGTTATCTGGATGACCCCGAAGGACAGAACGAACAGTTCAGCGACTTTGAAATGCTGCTGGAGCAGTACGCCAGCTTCTGCCCGGAGATCCGCCTGGGGATGGCCGATCCACTGTCGTCAAATGGGCAGATGTTTGTTATCTCGATAGACGGCACGATGCTCTCCGAGTTCGCCGGAATGACCGATGCGTTCCAGGAAGAGATTGACGATATTGAGGAGTTGATCTACATCGTCGAGGACGGCGTGGGAATAACGGCGACCGCCGGAGACTTTCTCTGCCGCAGAATTACCAGCGAAAAAACCACCGCCCTCTACTCCGAGGCTGTGCCTATCTTCGGTCTGGTCTCCACAACAATCGAGGACACCGAGCTGGAGGAGTCCTACAGCGGAAAGTTGATGGATTATGGTCTCTCCGGAGCGACGGATGCCCTAGCTGGGTACGGTCCGCCGATGGACTTCATGGATTATCTGAGCGATGCAGTGCCGGAGATGCTTATCTATACAGAAGACGATAGACTGGACAACAAAAGACAGTAGCTAAGCCACTTCAAAACCACACAAGGACCGAACCGATGCCCCTTGAAGAAAAGTTCATGTTCGAGGAAATCACCCGGCTGAAGCGGGAGCGGAACGCCGTCGTCCTCGTCCACAACTACCAGCTGCCCGAAGTCCAGGCGGTGGCAGACATTCTCGGCGACTCCCTCGGTCTGGCGCGGGAAGCATCGGAGACCGATTCCGAGTTGATCGTCCTCTGCGGGGTACGCTTCATGGCAGAGACCGCCGCCCTGCTCTGCCCAGACCAGCGGGTATTGCTGCCGGAGCGACTGGCTGGCTGCCCGATGGCAGACATGATTACCGGAGCGGAGCTTGCCGAGGCACGGGAACGCTTCCCCGACCTCTACGTCATCACCTATGTGAACTCCACCGCCGAGGTCAAGGCGGAGAGCGACATCTGCTGCACCAGCTCCAACGCTGTGCGGGTGATGAAACAGGCTCCGGCGGGAAAGCAGATCCTCTTCGTTCCCGATCGCCACCTCGGCGAGTGGGCTGCCCGGCAACTGGGTAAGAGCTTCGCGCCCTATCCGGAACAGGCGGAGGTGATGCTCTGGCCCGGATTCTGCAACGTTCATCATCGCCTGAAGGGTGAGGATGTCCTTCGAGCGAAGGAGCAGTATCCCAACGCTCTGGTCATGGCACACCCGGAGTGCGATACGGCGGTGCTGGAGCTGGCGGACAAGGTCGCCTCCACCGGAGGAATGCTCCAGTGGCCCGGTGAGGTTGGCTCCGCCGAGTTCGTGGTGGCCACCGAGGTGGGGATGCTGGAGCCGCTGCGTCGTCGCTATCCACAGAAACGCTTCTACGCCTGCTCGGCATCGAAGCTGGTCTGCTGGAACATGAAGCTGACCGGGCTGGAGAGCGTCTATCTGGCGTTAAAGAACGAGCAGCACCTGGTAACCGTTTCAGCGGAGATCGCCGACCCGGCGCGCCGGGCGATAGAGCGAATGCTGGCTCTGGGCTAGCAGACGGGGAGTTCGGTCAAAATAAATAGGGATAATCACCTCTAATTGGACCTTTTTAGCAGCGTATTCTGTAGGTATTTTATCACGTTTTTATCGTTCCTGTGGTTGAATCTGAACTCCATTTCACGGATGAACAGGTGAAAATTTCGTTTGT
>Ga0190344_1001145_pt1 | contig 10172 bp, 2 predicted proteins | sample 48721323_MG_FD_161662 | JGI IMG/M metagenome (GOLD analysis project Ga0190344, IMG submission 161662) | Hydrothermal vent microbial mat bacterial communities from Southern Trench, Guaymas Basin, Mexico - 4872-13-2-3_MG | ecosystem: Environmental > Aquatic > Marine > Hydrothermal vents > Microbial... | reverse complement strand
GTGCTTGGCATTTTCTTGTGCGGATGTCACCCAAATCCCCAAAACCGAATGTGAAGCCTTAGTTGATTTTTACAATAGTACGAATGGTGATAATTGGAAAGATAATACGGGTTGGAATAAGACAAATACACCTTGTAGTTGGTATGGTGTCTCATGTGAGGATGGGCATGTCACCTATCTCAGTCTGTCCAATAACCAACTCAGTGGTTCTATTCCTGACTTGTTGGGCAATTTGAGCAATTTGACTCACCTCCATTTGAGCAATAACCAACTTAGTGGTTCGATCCCTGAGTCGTTGAGCAATTTGAGCAATTTGCAGATTCTCTATCTGTTCAATAACCAACTAAGCGGTTCGATCCCTGAGTCGTTGGGCAAGTTGAGCAATTTAGATAGAATTGATCTGGGCGGTAACCAACTAAGTGGTTCGATCCCTGACTCATTGGGGAATTTGAGCGGTTTGATGAGTCTCCATCTTGGCAGGAACCAACTAAGCGGTTTGATCCCTGAGTCGTTGGGCAATTTGAGCTATTTAGGGAGTATCCAGCTACACCATAACCAACTAAGTGGTTCGATCCCTGAATCGTTGAGCAATTTGAATTATTTGAGAAGTTTACGTCTGCAAAATAACCAACTTATTGGTCCTATCCCTGAGTCGTTGGGCAATTTGAGCAATTTGCATTCACTCTATCTGAACAATAACCAACTAAGTGGTTCTATCCCTGAATCGTTGGGTAAATTGAGCAAGTTGGAGTACCTCTATCTGAACAGTAACCAACTAAGTGGTTCTATTCCTGAATCGTTCGGCAATTTGAGCAATTTGGGGGATATCCGATTGGAGTGGAACCAACTAAGCGGTTCTATCCCTGAATCGTTGGGGAATTTGAGCAATTTGAGGCAGTTCTATCTGACCCAAAACGAATTGTGCGGAGACATCCCATTGTCGTTGATGAATCTGAATATCTCATATAAAGTGTATTTTAGATTACAAAACAACCATTTAACAGCATCTTCTCCTGAGCTGATTACTTGGCTTAATGACAATGCTGAGTGGGGAGAGCAAACGGCTTGTCCAACCTCTAAATTTTCTTGTTCAGATGTCACCGAAATTCCCAAATCCGAATGTGAAGCTTTAGTTGCCTTGTACGAAAGTACGGATGGTGATAATTGGAAAGATAATACGGGCTGGAAAGATACAAATACGCCTTGTAGTTGGCAAGGAATTCGTTGTAGTGGTGGTTATGTGATAACTCTTGCTTTAGTTTACAACCAACTAACGGGAACGATTCCTGCTGAGTTAGGTAATTTGGGAAATTTGAAATGGATCAATCTCAATGGCAACCAACTAACGGGAACAATTCCCGCTGAATTAGGCAATCTGGGGAATTTGACAGAGCTTGAACTCCATAACAACCAATTGACGGGAACGATTCCCGCTGAATTAGGCAACCTAGGGAATTTGACAAAGCTTTATCTCAGTCGCAATCAACTAACAGGAGCTATTCCCACTGAGTTAGGCAACCTAGGGAATTTGACTGTGCTTTATCTCAAATCCAACCAACTAACGGGACCAATTCCCCCTGAATTAGGTAACCTTAGGAATTTGAGAGAGCTTTATCTCCCTTTCAACCAATTAACAGGACCAATTCCCCCTGAATTAGGCAATCTGGGAAATTTGAAAATACTTCGTATTGATAACAACCAACAACTAACTGGACAAATTCCATCAGAGTTAGGCAATTTGGGAAATTTGACAACGCTTTGGATCTTTGGTGCCCAACTAACGGGAACAATTCCCGCTGAGTTAGGCAATCTGGGGAATTTGACATCGCTTAGTTTCAATAACAACCAACTAACGGGATCGATTCCTACTGAGTTAGGCAATCTGGCGAATTTGGAATATCTTGGTCTCTATTATAACCAACTAACGGGAATGATTCCAACTGAGTTAGGCAATTTGGTGAAATTAAAAGGACTTAACCTCCATAACAACAGATTAACAGGAATGATTCCCGCTGAGTTAGGCAATCTGGTGAATTTGGAACATCTTGGTATCTATTCCAACCAACTAACGGGAACAATTCCCACCGAGTTAGGCAATCTGGTGAATGTGAAAATGTTTTATCTCCATGTTAACCAACTAACGGGACCGATTCCTGCTGAGTTAGGCAATCTGGAGAATGTGACATACCTTTATCTCAATTCCAACCAGTTCAGTAATTCACTTCCTCAAAGTCTAGTCAACTTGGATAAACTTTTTGACTTTAGGTTTTATGACACTGATTTGTGCGAACCAACAGATACTGACTTCCAAAATTGGTTAGCTGGTATTAGTAGTTTATCAAGCACAGGCATAAAGTGTGAATCAGAACCACCAGCTTTCTGTGATAGTGTCACCGAAATCCCCAAAACAGAATGTGAAGCCTTAGTTGCCTTCTACGAAAGTACGGATGGTGATAATTGGAAAAACAACAGGAGCTGGAATGAGACGAGTACACCTTGTAGTTGGTATGGTATAAGCTGTAGCAGTGGTTATGTGACAGAGCTTTATCTCAAAAGCAACAAATTGACAGGAACGATTCCCGCTGAGTTAGGCAATTTGAGCAGTTTACAGAAACTCAATTTGGATTGGAACCAACTAAGCGGTTCGATCCCTGAGTCGTTAGGCAACTTGAGCAATTTGCATTACCTTTATCTGGGCATAAACAAGCTAAGCGGTTCTATCCCTTCGTCGTTGGGCATGGGCAATTTGCGGGATATACGATTGAACCATAACCAACTAAGCGGTTCGATCCCTGAGTCGTTGGGCAACTTGAGCAATTTGCAGGATATCGTTCTGTACAGTAACCAACTTAGTGGCTCTATCCCTGAGTCGTTTGGGAATTTAAGCAGTTTGCAGACTCTCGATCTGAGCCGTAACCAACTCAACGGTTCGATCCCTGAGTGGTTGGGCAAGTTGAGCAATTTGCAGAGTCTCTATCTGTATAATAACCAACTAAGCGGTTCGCTCCCTTCGTCGTTGGGCAATTTGAGCAATTTGGAGAGTTTATCTCTGGGTAGTAACCAACTAAGCGGTTCGATCCCTGACTCATTAGGAAATTTGAGCAATTTGCAGAGTATTAATCTGAGCAATAACCAACTAAGCGGTTCGATTCCTGAGTGGTTAGGCAATTTAAGCAGTTTGCAGTATATCGGGCTGTATTACAACCAATTCAGTGGTTCGATTCCAGAGTCGTTGGGCAAGTTAAGTAATTTAACTATCCTCTATCTGGCCAATAATCAACTCAGCGGTTCTATCCCTTCGTCGTTGGGGAATTTGAGCAATTTGCAGAACCTCTTTTTGAACAATAACCAACTAAGCGGTTCGATCCCTGAATCGTTGGGCAATTTGAGCAGTTCGACGCACTTCTTTCTGCACCTGAACAAATTGTGCGGAGACATCCCATTGTCGTTGATGAACCTGAATATCCAATATGGGGATTTTGTTTTACAAAACAACCACTTAACCGCTTCTACTCCTGAACTGATTACTTGGCTTAATGACAATGCTAAGTGGGGAGGTCAAACCCCCTGTCCAACCCCTAAATCCGACGGTTTTATGGTAGTACAAGGCGATCTCACCGAAAATGGGCAACCGATGCCAGTTGGAACAACAATTACCTTTGTTGTAAATGACAGTGTTATTGGAGAAACAACTACACTCACCGCCGGCAAATTTAATCAAAATAGCCTATCAGATGACAATGTGCTGATTAATCAACACAATGGCAAATTGTCCTTTAAAGTGAATGGCATCAATGTCCCGGTTGAACAAATTATACCGGTGGCTTCAAACCCCGCCACTTGTCCGGTTGATGCTGACAATATTACCTTTGTCAGTGAGCAAACTTGTCACTATAACATTGCTCTGGTAACAGAAGCTAAATGGGATGGCACTATTGAAGGTATTAAGTTTGTTGATTCCAAAATGAGTGGTACACAAGGAAAATTTGATAGTAGTGATGAATCTCTATCAGGTGAAACTATTTACTTGAAGTCTGAAGATTCCCCTACACGTCCATCAAGTAGAAAAACTGACGATACCGGTAAATTTTCTTTTGGAATACAAAATGCGGGTACTTATAGAGTATGGCAGCGATCCAATCCAAGTTCAAATGAATGGGCAAGTTATGATAATGCTCATATCGTTATTATCGCCGAAGACGGTAGTATAACTGTGGATGGTAATCAAAATGTCTTTTCTGTTGATTTCCCAATACCCGGGCTAACTCAAGCTGATCAAGATACTGTCAATCAAGTTGATAGTGAACTGTCTATTAAATGTCAAGCCTTTACCAAGACTAACTTTGACAATGCTGGCATAAATGACATTGTAAAAATTGACTCAGATTTGACAATAACTTCATCAGTAACAGTCAAAGGAATTTGTAATAATGCTACATTGACAGTTGATACAGTTGATGGTGATATGATATATATCAGTACCACAGACTTCATTGCTAATTATGGTTCTGTCATTGGGGTAAATGGTCAAAATAGTTCAGATAATTTGCCATCTTTCCCCATTCAAGCTGGTGAAAATCCAGCCACTATTGGTAACAACGCAAACAATGGAAAAGTTGGTACTACCATTGATATAGCAGTTGGAACTGATAATGATGGATGGGCATGTGCATCAACTCTCAAAGGAACTTTTTACAATGAGGGCATAATTCAAGCTGGGCAAGGTGGAAGTGGCTACTTAACCGGTGGAAATGGTGGTGAAACCATAATTAGTTGTGCAAAAACTATCATTCAGTCTGGTAAAATCATTGCGGGTAATGGTGGTGAAGCCAATGGCCGTCAACCTGAATGGGATTCGGATCCACTTATGAGAACGAATTCACTTTGGGATGGTGATGTATCATTATTGAGTTCAGATTTTACTGACCATACTGCAAACTACGCTAATATCAGTGTCACAAGCGGAAATGGCGGACAAGTATTCATTAATACTGGTGAGAGTAAATCTAGTAATGAAGCTGGGCAACAACTCATAACTACACCAACCTCTAAAACTCTCTCAGGAGAAGGTGGACTTGCTGGAATATGGTGTAATACAAATCCATTACAAAGTGGCACAGCTTGCCAACTCGAAAATCCGAACGACGATGATCCAAGATGGCCTACCGGAAATTGTAACTGCCAAGGTGGTAATGTAGCAACGGCAAATATTGGTAATGGTGGTGACTTACAAGTTTATAGTGAAGGTTCACTTAAATTAGAAGGAACTGCTATTGCTGGAGGTTCACTGTACTTTGAACCATCTCATATGATTTCCGGCGAAGATACCTATATAGAAGCTAAAGAAGATGTTGTTATTTTCGGTGGTGAAAATTGGGAACTCATCTTAACTGGTTTAAGTGAAGGTGCAATTAACGCCGGTAGAGATATTATCCTTGCTGTTGGTGAAGGTGGTAAGATTGATTTACGTGGTGTATCCGCCAAAGCTTTCAAAGCAGTTGGTAAACTTGAAATTCATTCTGACACTATTTTGTTAGATGAAGGTGTCCAATTAGAAGATTTGATACAGGCCAAAGAAGTTGTAGTTGGTCCCAATAAAATCCTCTATCATGTTATTTTAAGTGGCCAACAACAAATCAGAGGCCAACCTAACACAACAGTATCTATTAGCTTGACCATTTCCAATAGTGGCCCTACAACAGATACTTATATTCTAAGTGCTGTAAGCGAATTAGGTTTGAACGTAAGCGGCTTACCTGCTTCGATTGCCATTGAAGGGCTTACACGAAAACAGTTGGATTTGAATATTGTTTTGCCAGCTGAGGGTAATGATACTATTACCATTACTGCTACTTCTCAAGCTGATCCAACCGTAGTCGCTACTAAGAAAATACGAGCTATCGTTGATTTGCCACCAGTAGTAGAACCTGATAATGTAGCACCAACTGCTATCATTACTATTAATCCAGAAACCGGCGAAGCTCCACTAACTGTTGAATTAAATGCTAGTGCTTCCACTGATACTGACGGTACAATTGCCAGTTACAAATGGACAGCATCCGATGGCCAAACAGCAGAAGGGCAAAATGCTGAATTGACATTTACCGAAATTGGAGACTACACAATCACCCTCGAAGTAACGGATGATAAAGGAGCCACCAATTCAGCAACTAGCAATGTGAAGGTGATACCAGAAGTTGTTATTGGAGAATATAAAGCTTCAGGTATAATCAACGACAAAGATGGTAATCCAATTGCTGGTGTGACTATCCAAGTCGGCGATAAAACCGTTGTCACTGATGCTGCGGGTCATTGGGAAATCAAAGACTTAGCCGAAGGCGAGTACACCGCCATTGCCAGCAAGGCCGGTTATCAGTTTGACTCAAAACCCTGCGTCGTCAGTAACAATGTCAAGGTTTGTCAACCCTCTATCAAAGGCGAATCACTGTTAGAGATTAAAGTCGTGCCAGAACCGCGTGTTGCCAAACAAGGTGAAAACGTGACTTATACGATCACGGTGACGAATCAAGGTGAGGAAACGGCTACCGGCGTAACGTTGGCAGACGTGTTGCCAGACAACACAGACTTAGTCTCCATTGAATCCTTGGATGGCGGCAGTTGTGAAAGCGAGACGATAACGTGCAGTTTGCCCGACATAACACCCAGCGCTTTGGCTAACGTAAAAGTCGTGATCAGCAATCGCTTCCCCAAAACCTTGGTTAATACTGTTACCGTTAGCACGCAAGAGTATCCCACCGATCTGAAAAAGACGTGGACACGAGTCATCCCCTATTTATCGGTAAGCGTGACGGATCAACCCGATCCAATAGAAATGCTCAATGTCTTGCATTACAGCGTCGCGGTAGAGTTGAGTCATAACGCGCCGACTGATGCAACCGGTATTACTTTAGTGAGTCAGTTGCCAATCGGGGTTGAATTGAAATCCCTGAACAGTGATTATGGTATCTGTGATACCAGTGCATTCCCACAAATCTCTTGTGAAATGAATGACTTGAGTCTAGCCAGTGCCGACAGTGTCAGTCAGGCCAGCGTCGAAATGGATGTCGAATTGAAAGATGCCGGCTTGCTCTTATTGACGCATCAAGCCAAAGTGACGGCCTCTGAATATCCGGCCCATTCAGTGCGTGAACGCACCACAGTCTTTGTGCCAGAAGATATTCAAGTCGATCTCGCTTTAGTGATCGATGTCACGGGTTCAATGCAGGAAGAGATGAATGGTGTCATCAAAGCCTTGACGGCATTTACGGATGAAATTGATGCGAGCACCGCCCCGTTAATGGCTTTACTCACCTTTGGTGATGAAGTCAAAGTGGCCGCTTTTACGCAAGATATGGCCGTATTACGTGGCGCGATTGCAGATTTAACGGCCAGTGGTGGCGGATTATGTCCAGAAGCTTCGATGGAAGCCTTGTTAGTCGCTATCCCGCATACCAAAGCTGGTGGTGATATTTTGTTTAGCACCGATGCTTCACCGTATGATGATGCCGATGTTGAGAAAGTCATGACACTGCTGCGCGGTAAAGGGATTCGCTTTAACGCGATGATCACCGGTGATTGTTCAATGCCTGAAAGTTGGAATAATTTGCCTTAAATAGGCTCTAAAAATAAATAACGCAAAAGACGCAAAAGGCGCAAAAGGCGCTAAAGGCTGAAAAATGATTTTCACGCTGATTTCATTTATAAACCTTCGGGGTTTCCAAAACCTCGAAGGTTTTTTTTTGCGTGTGTGCTATATTATTTCACTATGATAATCTGCCTTCTATTGATTTTTTGGATAGAACGCAGATTTAACTGATTGTCATGATTTGCGCTGATCTTTATAATAGTGATGACTGATAACTGATAACTGATAACTGTTTGGATAGAACGCAGATTTAACTGATTGTCATGATTTGCGCTGATCTTTATAATAGTGATAACTGATAACTGATAACTGATAACTGATAACTGATAACTGATAACTGATAACTGTTTGGATAGAACGCAGATTTAACTGATTAACCATAATCACAGCATTCAAATCTTAAAATGATAAGAGAGTGCCAATGTTGGCGCATTAAAATCCGATACGACTTTAAATGAATAGTCAAGATATAATAGCTCGTTTGAAACAAGAAAAATGGGTATTAAGAAATATAAAAGGCAGCCATTACCAGTTTATACACCCAAACAAACTTGGACGAGTAACTGTTCCACATCCCAAAAAGGATTTACCAAAAGGAACATTACGTAGTATTTACAAACAAGCCGGTTGGAATTGGCCTTAACTTCGTTTTAAAAAGATGATGAATTTTCCCGTTGTCGTTCATAAAGACGCTGATTCAGTTTATGGTGTCACTGTTCCTGATTTACCGGGTTGCTTTTCGGCCGGTGAGACTTTAGATGAAGCATTAGACAATGTCAAAGAAGCCATTGCGTGTCATATTGAAGGGTTGTTAATGGATGAAGAATTGCTCCCTATTCCTCAAGCCATTGAGAAACATTATCAAAATCCTGATTACTTAGACGGTATTTGGGATTCAGTCCGTGTTGATATTTCAAAGATTTCCGGTAATTCAAAACCCATTGAAGTGATTTTACCTGAAAAAATACTCTCTCAACTTGATCGATATGCTAAAAAACAAGGGGAGAGTCGTTCCAGTTTATTAGCTCAAGCCACTGTTGAATATCTTTCTATTCATGCACAATAGATATGCTTTTTTGTTACAATAATGGAATCTGCATTCTATTGATTTTTTCGGATAGAACGCAGATTTTCCTTCTTGTCATGATTTACACTGATTAAAAATCAGTGAAAATCATGACAATCTGCGTTCTATTGTTTTTTTAGCGAAATGGTGGGCAAGCGGGCGGCTTCAATCTGGGTTTAATTAATCAGCAATATAACAAATGTGTCATATCCCAAATGGAGTGATTTAACTTATGTGTACTGATGTATGCCTAAAAAACCATTTATCATGCACGCCGTCAAATCAAATTCACTTTTCAGGTGTTCAAAAATTTGATTGATTTAAATTAATAATTCAGGTTTCGCGCAGATTTTAACTAATAACTGCCCCAAAAAAAAATAACGCAAAAGACGCAAAAGGCGCAAAAAGGCGCAACGCCAGATTTTCTTTAGCGCCCGATGCGCCCGATGCGCCCTTTAGCGTTTATTTTCCTAAATGCCTCACGTCGAAACGACACCTCATCTCATATAACCCTATTATTAATACAAGAACATGCAAGATATAGGCCGAAAACCAACGCAAAATGAATGCCAAAAAACGCCTTACCCTAGTCCGCACTACCCCCCCTTGACAAAAAATCGCTGATTTATCAATTTCACGCAAATGTTTTTGCGCGCAAAAACATTTGCGTGAAATACTTAACTTTTTAAAAATGGACAAGGGGTTCACAAAGCAGAAAATTTTTGAAATAATGCGCCCCGATCAAAAACAAGATGGATTAGCCTTATTGGATTTATCAGCAGATTAATAATCCTCGAACTGAGGCCAAAAAATAGCGCAAAAGCACTACCCAAAAAAAAATAACGCAAAAGACGCAAAAGACGCAAAAGGCGCAACGCCAGATTTTCTTTAGCGCCCGATGCGCCTTTAGCGTTTCCTAGAATTAAGATGGGATCGCTCTAAACGGCCTCTTGTCCTTTTAGGCCTGTCATAATACGCGCTTTCTTAGTTATCAGTTATATTGGAGTTCAAAATTTATTTTGAGTACTATAATCCTCAATGTGAGGCCATTAAAAATGTGGAATCAGTTATCAGTTATATTGGAGTTCAAAATTTATTGGAGTTCAAAATTTATTTTGAGTACTATTAATAACCCTCAATGTGAGGCCATTAAATAGCCGCTTCGCGCCTTTCCAGCGAAGCTAAAGATTGTTTTTAGATCGAATTGAATAGCAGTTTAACTGATAACTGATAACTGATAACTGATAACTGATAACTGATTTTTTTCGCGCATGAGACCGAAAATCTGACCTAAATCAAGGCAAGAATAAAAACACCGTTCATAATGAGCGCCCATCAATTATTTTGATTAAGTTGAATTACACGATAACTGATTTCCACGCAAAAGTTTTGCGCGCAAAACTTTTGCGTGGAACTGATAACTGATAACTTTCCCTTGTTTTAAATGTAGGGTGGGTAAAG
>Ga0190344_1001144_pt1 | contig 10190 bp, 7 predicted proteins | sample 48721323_MG_FD_161662 | JGI IMG/M metagenome (GOLD analysis project Ga0190344, IMG submission 161662) | Hydrothermal vent microbial mat bacterial communities from Southern Trench, Guaymas Basin, Mexico - 4872-13-2-3_MG | ecosystem: Environmental > Aquatic > Marine > Hydrothermal vents > Microbial... | reverse complement strand
CATCTCATCCAAAGACTGAGAAACACTCCACAACAAAACCGTCCAACGCCCTAATTCAAAATAAGGTACCCACTCGGTTTTTAACCAATTCCCTTCGGGCGCTGCTGGCAAAAGCAGCGGCGGCAATACCACTTTGCTATTTCCTAACAAAGCCTCTCTACCCGTCAACAAACCAGCCCCAAAGGCTTTAGCCATTGGAGAAGGCGGCCTAACTGGACTAAATCCATACACATTGGCTGGCGGCTGTTCCCAACGGAATGCCAATTCACGCAACCCGGCTTCCATATCAGCCGTTTTATGACTCACAACCATTTTATAAAGGGTGTCAATCAGACTTTTAGGTGTCGGTTCAGACTCCGTCGTATCTAATGACTCTTGAGTACCAGACTCATTTTGAAAATGTAACGATATAATTATTGCCAAGAGTACCGCAACGAAAACAGAGGCAGTAATTGCTAGGGGGTTATTAAAGAAACCAATTAGTTTTTGAAAAAAACTTGGTTTCTTAGTGTGGGGATGTGGGATAGGCTGAGGGGTAAATCTCAGAGCCTCCCGTGCGCTGCTCACTTGCTCCATCCAGTCTTTATAATCAGGATCATCATCGGTTTCTTGTTGCAAAACAGAGCTTCTGACGGTTTTTTCAGAAATCCGTTTGATCATATCTGACGCATATTGCAAATCCCACTCTTCCAACAAGCCTACACGCAAACAATCCTTCTTAAACTGTTGAGGACTCATTGAGAAACTGTAGCCGCAACGAAGCGTAACTGGGCCAGATAAGGCCTTGTCTGAAATACCAATATCTTTCGAGCCAACCATTGGATTATTGTCAGCCGGCACAACCAATCGTTGAGAATTTTCTTGAGATGAACCAACAATAACCCATTGAATACCTAATGTTTTAGGGTATTTAAAGATAAAAATATCGCCCGGTTGTGGCCGAGAAGAACACTTAGACAATTCCTCTCTTAGCTGCTCTTGTTTACGTGCTAGCTCAGCACTCAGTTGACGGAATTTTTCTAAAGTATTGCTCATCACATTTTCCTCCTACCTAAAATTGTATAGTCGGCCCAAAAGTATTAATAACTATTAACCTCTATTTGACTTGGTTTCAAGTCAACAAAAATCAATACATTAACCGGTACGGGATATTTTATAACTTCACTCAAAAAAACTTGACATTGATAAAAATGTCAAGTTTTTTTAAAAAAAAATTGATAGTGGTTAGCCTTCTTTGTAAAAAAATGGGTTCAAGCAAAGTTTTATGGGTAAGCAGGGGGAGAATGGGTTGATCGTTCCCGTGTTCGGATTTATTAACATTTGTTAATAGATATTAATACTTAACAACAGAATTGCTTAGAGTATATACTTAATTAGGCCACAAACTAAACTAAGCGCAAGTTGTGCCCGTGCTGAGTATCAAATAATTTTCCCTTATCAAGGCCCTAAAAAAGGCGGGGCCTAATTACGCGGCGCTAATCGGCTCCCGCTTAAACCTCAATACCATTAAGTTAAGGAAAAGGCTCGTTTGTAGTAGGCGATTTATCGCCTCAATTGGGTTATTTGGACTTTTCGATTTTGAGGGGCATAAAATACGGGATGTTTTCAAATTAAGTTATGGCCCTCTGCCGCGCTTCATTAGAGTTGTCCGTAAATAAACAAGAAAGCCAGGGGCGTTGCCCTGGCTTTAATAACACATACCGAAGGGGCTAATAGAAAAGCTCCTTTGGTACGACATTAATATAGCCAGTGTATCTACCTGGAGGGAAGGAGGGAAGCTAACAAAACCCTTATTTTCGGACAACTCTAATATAGTAATGTGTCTTATTCAAAATAATTCGACTTTACCGGTTTCTTTTAAGCCGTGCATATTGGTAGTCATTGGCGACTGACAGTGTTCTTCCCGTTGTGGTGAAGAAGACAAGAAGGAGTATAGATTATGAGTGAGTATATGATAGAACTTCAAGAAGAGGAATATCAAGAGATGGGTTCGCTAAATCACAGTATTGTGCAAGCACAAATCACCGGCTTATTGTACCCATATGAGAGGTTTAGGATCATGGTTGAATTAAGTCTGGATGCCAGTCAAATAGACTTGAGCCAATTTGGTCTCAAAACTAAGGATGAACTTAAGCCTGATATATGCCTTTATCAAGGTCGTCGTGAACTGAGCATCCCAGACGATATTTTAAAGATGACCGAAATGCCTTTGTTAGCCATTGAAGTGCTTTCACCAACACAAACGATTGGTGACATTTTAGCCAAGTTTAAAGCCTACTTTGCGTTGGGTGTTAAGTCATGTTGGTTGGTTACGCCTTTAATCAAAGCCATAACCATTTACTCGCAGCCCAGTCACTTCAAAACTTTTGGCATGGAGACTACCGAAGTCATTGATGAGGTATTGGACATTCACTTGCCCATTCAGAAGGTATTTGGATGGTAGGAGCAACTTAATAAGCACTTCCATCAGGAGTCCAAACTTTAGTTTGGCCGGCCGGCGTCCAAACTTTAGTTTGGGAGTCTCAATAAAACTTAGACTCCAGAACTTAAGTAAGTACCATTAGGCCTTGATATTCTCATAACTATAAGCATTAAACCTCTGGTTGGGAACAACTCATTTAAAACGTAAAGCATGGGAAATTTTTTTATCTCGATGATCACGTTTTTTCGTGCGCCCAAACGCCCAAGGATTGTTATAAAAAAGGATTTCTTCGCTAATTTATCGCAATGAACAAATTCGAGAAAATTTAAGTTTTCCGGCATGAAATAAAATCGAAATTAATTAGCTATTCCCAAAGCAAATGCTTTTGAGAAGAAAAAGTCTTAAGTGATTTTATGATCGTTTCTAAAATCCCTTCAGAAGCATACAATCCTTGTAGTTATTATTGTCAGACTAAAAACTTGATCATCGAGTTTATTGTCTAAAATAAACTTTAAAGAACCATAATAATTTCAAAATCATTCGACTTTACCTGTTTTATTTAAAACTCGATGCTCAAGTTCTCCGCCATGAGGAAAAAGTGGCTTCTGTAAATACCTTTTGCTGACGAACTCGCGCCTTTAAATTCGATTGAGCAATCGCTTTAAGACGCTTTCACAAAAAATAATTATGTCATTATTAGCCTTTTTCATTAGCCAAACCCACCACATACCGTTTGCAACCCGCTGGCAACCTATTTTTGAGGGCCATGTTTTCAAATTGATAAGCCTTAGTTTGGTTAATGGCCCACAAAAAACCAATAGTGAATAGCGCCAACCCCGAAGGGGTTGAATATGAATAGCTTAAGGAAAACCTGTGGAAAAGGTAAAGGACATACGCCAACCCCAAAGGGGTTGAATGTGAATAGCCTTAAGGAAAACTTTTAGTTTTGACATCACAACACCAACCCCAAAGGGGTTGCGGTGCTTGGTTCTCTTTTTCCTCCTTGTTTTGAAAATAATTATCTGAAAACCTATAGCAACCGATCTTTTTCTGGGGGCCAGGTTTTCAAATTGATAAGCCTTAGTTTGGTTAATGGCCCACAAAAAACAATTTTTCATTTTTCATTTTTGAAAGAGGGCCATGATTTCAAATTGATAAGCCTTAGTTTGGCTAATGGCCCACACATTTTTCATTTTTCATTTTTCATTTTCAGAAAGCGCTTATTATAATTAATACGTAAATCATAGCGAGCCCGTTCATAAACGCTGCGTAAAGCTTGACCTATATCAAGTGGCACATCCTGATCAGGCCACAGCACCGGCAACACCGGTAAAGGCTGACGCAATTTGATAGGCCAAACCTCACAACGAGGCCGTTGATAGGCCCGACTCACCATCGCTAAATAATCTGACTCTGGTATTTTTTCTTCCAAAAAAGGCATTCGAGGCCACTGGCGCAACAGGTCAATTTCAATCAAATGAACATCGGAATCAAAAAAGGCATTTTTTTTTTCGGCCCTCGCCGGCTCGCTTGTTGGCGGGTGAAAGCAACTCAATCACCGTCACCAGTTTTTCATTTTGCTTAACGTAGATATTTGTGAGGCGAGTTGGCACTGGCATGGGAATTGTCAAGCGCACCGGTGCTGGCGCAATAGCAACCGCTGACTCAAGATCATCTCCTGAATTGTCAAACTCATTTTCAGTAACCAAAACATCAGGCACAACACTGGCCTCTTTTTCTAACATTTGGTCAATAACAATGTAGCTTTCCAAATCAGCAAAATATTTGGGGGCCAACAATGGCGAGAGTTGATCAGCAAAAATAGTGATTAACCGATGATGAACACTCGGCCACAATTTAGGCGCTTCCAGATAAGGATCCATACCCGGAAAAGGTGAACGAGACATGGTATTTTACTCCTTTAATTATAAAATGAGTCATTTACAAACTAACTGGTACATTTTTCATTTTTCATTTTCCATTTTTCATGAGGCTTCAAACCGAATTAGGCATCGCTTACCATGGCGGTGGTGAACCGGCCGCTCACTGGGGGGTGTTGACAGACTCTTTTGCTTATGCCCAACAAAAAGCCGAAACCTTCGGCATGCGAGCTTGTGGTCGCTTGATCAGTAACGGCGTGTTGCGGGATGACAAAATTGACTGGATTATTGCCAATATAAATTATATGATGGTTTCCTTTGACGGTTTGCCGTCAATCCAAGCAGCGCAGCGCAAAACCGCCAGTGGACACGATTCCAGTAGACTTGTCCGTAAATAAATAAGAAAGCCAGGTAGGTACACTGGCTTTAATAATACTTACCGAAGGGGCTAATAGACTTGTGCGTCAATAAATAAGAAAGCGAATGAAAACTTCGGACAACTCTAGTGAAGCCGTCATGCATACGTTGCGGCGCTTTGATGCCGCCGAATTTCCGTATGCCCTGCGGATCACAGCCACCGAGGCATTTTTGGAGCAATTGCCAGAGGCAGTGGCTTTTATTGGCGAACATTTTAAACCGCAACGCATTCAGATCGAACCGGCTTATCCCATTGGGCGTGGGCAACGGATGCCATCCGCAAATACCACGCGATTTATCCGCGCATACCGGGCCGCGCGGGCTATTGCGACGAAACCGGGTTTGACACTGGATTATTCGCCCGTCCGCCTAAATAGGCGCAGCAATCATTTCTGCGGTATCACGCAAGATGAGTTTTCGCTGTCACCATATGGCAATGTGTCCGCGTGTTACAGTTGTTTTTCTAAAGATAATAACTTGGCTGATGTGTTTTTTTTTACGGTAAGCCGGATGTGCATAGTCCCGATTATGTATTTGATCGGCCGGTGCTTGAAAAACTCCGCACTTGGGCGGTACGGCATCTGGATTTTTGCAAAGGGTGTTTTGCCAAATGGCATTGTGCCGGAGATTGCTACTACTTTAACCTAAACGTGAATGGACGGCACCCATTCACCGGCTCGGAACGCTGCCATATCACGCGATAATTAATGAAAGATGAGATTTTGGCCCGCATTGCGGCATCCGGCGGGCTGTTCTGGCATGATAAGGAAAAATGAGAAATCAAATGAATAAACAACGAAATATCCATCCCACTGCCCTAATTGAACCGGAAGCAGAGGGACACAACTCTGTTGCCTATCTCAACCAACTTTGCAAACAAGTGGAGAATAAAGCCGTAGAAACGATTAACTGGTACATAAAACGTAAACAATATCAGTGTGTGATGTCAAAAATTTTAAGGTTTTTTGCTATCCTCTTAGTTCTGATAGGTGGACTGTATCCTATCCTACTAAGCATAGAAGACTTAGGCTTACCCAAGAATGCCCAATACGGCTACATTGCCTTTGCCATAGCGGCCGCCTGCCTGTCGCTTGACAAATTTATGGGGTTCTCTTCGTCATGGGTACGTTACATGCAGACAGCCTTTTATTTGCAGAAAGCCCTCGCTGAATTCCAAGCCGACTGGGTATTGATGTGGGCGGAAGTCAAAAACGACTCACTTGACTTCAAACAACAGAAAAAGCTACTTTGCCGTCTCAAAGCGTTTCATACCGAAATTCATGCTGAAATTGAACACGAACTCCAAATGTGGGTTAATGAATTTCAGAAAAGCCTCGCGCTGTTGCAAAAAGACACTCAGGCAAAGCGTGAAACTTCTCGCCCGGGTATTATGGAACTCACTGTTACCAATGCTAAACACGCTCAACATGGCTTGAACGTCAAGGTAGATAATTTAACCGTTGCACATATGACTGGAGAATTACTGCAAATAGGACATCTTCTCCCGGGGCAACACCATGTGATAGTACACGGTACGGTAGATGGAAAAGAGGTACAAGCTTATGGTGCAGTAGACATCGTGGCAAATGAAACGGTAGAATTGGAACTTTCATTACCAATTGAATAGATATAGTTTTTCAGGTAGTCAACTGCTTTAGCTGTTGGCGGGGTGGTACGGGGATTTCCGCTATCCTGCACTAGTACTCTGTCAAGATTCTATTGACAGGTAAATAGGAGTCCAGGATTTATCTTGGAATCGCCCAAACTAAAGTTTGGACTCCGGTATGGTACCCGTCAAAACAAAATTGACAGTGTACTAGACGCGGTGGGCCTCAGTTAGTACAAACCGAGTGAGGGCAACCATAAAGGATTGCCCCTACATTACATAACGGTTTGTAGGGGCAATCCCACGTGCAAAGCCCTTAACTTGTGGTTGCCCTTAACTTGTGGTTGCCCTTAACTCAAAGCGGATGGCAAAGGGGCGATTGGCAGGTTTGCGCCCAGCGGGCTGGGCTATACCTCAATGCCATTAAGTTAAGCCTTAGAAGAAATTCTAAGGCTTAAAGCTAAAGTACCCTAAAGGGCACTATTAGTAGTAGGCTTTAGCCTACTTAAGCGAATACCGAAGAATTTATTCTGAGGCTTAATGGCATTGGGGCTATACCTACGAACATTAAATTCTCGCCAATGAATTATTTCAGCGTCTGTTTAAGGACAAAGAGACGAAACTAGGCTCCCTGACGACTATGGTTAAAATCGCTGCCGTTATCAACTATGGTATCTCCACAGAGAATCTGGAAATGTTTACTCTGTTTGGGGAACCTAATCTGCGATTGCGGCTGGAGTGAGTACAACAGATTAGGGGAATAAACGGAATTTTTTAATATTTAGTCAGTCAATTTTAGGGTTATAACAATTGTCTTTGATTCTATTGAGTTCCAAGAACGCCTATTGAGAAGGAACGGTTTCTGACATGTCGGGTAAAGATTGTTGGCATAACGTTCTCCTCTCAATTTATAAATATTGTTTTAAAAACTAAGTTTATTAAACGAAACATACTTTAAATCCGTGAAATATCAACGTGAACAAATCATTAAATTCCATCTGGGTACCGGACAATTTCTTTAACTCATTGATTGTCATTTCGACCAACGGGATAAATATTACTTTTTTTAAAATACTTATCCTGCTTAAAGACAAGGCGCATTTCCAAAAAAAGGGTCATTATTAATATCAATTTCTCTCTCTTGAGTTGAGTACAACGACACAAGCGTGGATAAACGAATAAGGCATAACGATCCTTGATTATTTATGAAACGTGGATGGCGAAAGTTCGATAAATAGCCACGAAAGATAAGTTCGCTTTTTTAGGCAATGTAAGCCGGATTGGTTTTAATTCGTTTATCCACGCTTGTGTCGTTGTACTTAACCGTGAAAATGGGAATGCGCCCTAAAGAAACGACAGCCGAAAAAATGTCCGGTACACATAAATTCCATTTAAAATAAGCTAATTAGGTAATCTATTGGCCTTTTTAATTAGTAGAAAGCAAACCCACCACACGCAGTTTGCAACCAGGCTGGCAACCGATTTTTGAAAGGAGGGCCATGTTTTCAAATTGATAAACCTAAGTTTGGCTAATGGCCCACAAATCAGTTTGTCTAGTACAACGAATTACGCGGATAAACGAATTATTACAGGGATAAACAAATTAAGATTAATCCATGCGTGTGGGGAAACTTTCTTGGACATCTCAAATCAAGCAGTCCTCGTTCTCTTTTCGAGCCTCAAAAGACCAATTCGTTTATCCGCGCAATTCGTTGTACTTTATATTCAATGACTTATCAATAAGTTAATGGCCCACAAATCAGTTTGTCTAGTACAACGAAACTTCGTTCTGGAACGCCTATATTGCTCCTAAACGAATTATTACAGGGATAAACAAATTAAGATTAATCCATGCGTGTGGGGAAACTTTCTTGGACATCTCAAATCAAGCAGTCCTCGTTCTCTTTTCGGGCATCAAAAGACCAATTCGTTTATCCGCGCTTGTGTCGTTGTACTTTATATTCAAGGAGTTATCAATTAACTTCGCCAAAACCCGAACCCATTTTGCTCGTCTCCATTAATATAATAACAAGAGGCACCGCCGTTTTCACGTTTTCACGCCAGTTTGGTGGGTTTAGCAATAGCGGAACCCACCTTACGCTTGCTATCTATATTTCATATAGCACATAAACTAATAAGATCAAACGACGGTGCGGCGTTGGTCAACCTACATGCTCCAAAATGCGCCTCATATTCCAAGTCTTGTCTGGCAATGGCTCGCTCGGCGAACACTTAAAAAAAATCCGATGTCTTAAAGACATCGGATTTTTAGCACTAGTCGAATTGTGATCGGCAAGGCGAGTTAGCCAAGGAAACTGCTGAAAATCAGCATGGCATGCTGAAAATCAGCACCTAGAAAAACCTCAATAAAATTAACACTATAGCCGATAACAACCCTTTGTCATGTTGCTTTTCAGCTTGCATCATCGTACCAAGAATATATAAGCGATTGAAAATAAAAATATTTTATGATTGGCATCTAAAATGCGTGCGTTAGACAACACCTAATTATTTTGTTAAGGGGCAATTTCGCCAAAACCCGAACAAATTTACCAGCGTCCCATTACTTTATATATATGAGACTTAGGGGCCCATCGGGACGTTGCAATAAATTCCATGCGTGTGGGGAAACTTTCTTGGACATCTCAAATCAAGCAGTTCTCGTTCTCTTTTCGGGCATCAAAAGACCAATTCGTTTATCCGCGTAATTCGTTGTACTTTATATTCAAGGACTTATCAATAAATTTCGCCAAAACCCGAACCCATTTTGCTCGTCTCCATTAATATAATAACAAGGGGCACCACCGTTAATAATCCTATCGACATGATGGGGTGCATTTCAACTCACAGGTTGACGTTGGCAAAAGAATGGACAATACTTATTAAAGTGACAGCACAACAGAATGGTCAATAAACGATTGAGCGAAGTAACGGATACTCAAAGTTATACCTGCAAGCCTTCAATGACTTGTACCGCGTAGTGCGGTAAGCGGCTATCTTCGCTCGCCGGGGGTATCTGTTCAGAACCAAGGAATCCGTTAGGGGGGCCGTTCGGGTAACTGGCTGTTCTACCTTGAGGTTAAACATTAAATTGTAGGCTGGATAAGCGGAACGTCATCCACCTAGCATTTTGGTTTGATTACCATAAACCGGCGTCTGATGCGATCACTGTAGACACCCGACGCCGGCTTAAATCAAATTTGTGGATTTCAAAATTTATCTTGACTTTTGATTAATGACTGAGTATATTAAGCAATGTCAAGATGATTAATACGATTACAAATGTATACCGTATTTATTGTGATTTTGCCACTAATACTCGCCCCCGTTACCACCCCCTTTCCGTTAAGGGCGTTTTGATGGTCGTCGCGGCGTGGCTAATTATTTGTGACAATGTAGGCTGGATAAGCGGAGCGTCATCCACTTGGCATTTTGGTTTGATTACCATAAACCGGCGTCTGATGCGATCACTGTAGACACCCGACGCCGGCTTAAATCAATTTTGTGGATTTCAAAATTTATCTTGACTTTTGATTAATGACTGAGTATCTTAAGCAATGTCAAGATGATTAATACGATTACAAATGTATACCGTATTTATTGTGATTTTGCCAGTGAGACTCGCCCCCGCTACCACCCCCTTTTCGTTAAGGGCGTTTTGATAGTCGCGGCGTGGGCAATTATTCGTGACAAAACTTTCCAGGAGTTATCAATTAACTTTTGAGGGCGTTTTGATAGTCGCGGCGTGGGCAATTATTCGTGACAAAACTTTCCAGGAGTTATCAATTAACTTTTGAGGGCGTTTTGATAGTCGCGGCGTGGGCAATTATTCGTGACAAAACTTTCCAGAGTTATCAATTAACTT
>Ga0190344_1001143_pt1 | contig 10193 bp, 10 predicted proteins | sample 48721323_MG_FD_161662 | JGI IMG/M metagenome (GOLD analysis project Ga0190344, IMG submission 161662) | Hydrothermal vent microbial mat bacterial communities from Southern Trench, Guaymas Basin, Mexico - 4872-13-2-3_MG | ecosystem: Environmental > Aquatic > Marine > Hydrothermal vents >... | reverse complement strand
TTCATCCCCGCGTGTGCGGGGAACGGAGACGGTTTAATTTTTAGTGAAAGCCCAACGTCGGTTCATCCCCGCGTGTGCGGGGAACGGGCGGGAAAAAGCCTCGCTGTCAATCTCTTGGGCGGTTCATCCCCGCGTGTGCGGGGAACGGTGACGGAAGAGGTTTATCAACAATAACTGTTACGGTTCATCCCCGCGTGTGCGGGGAACGGTCGGTATCAATCTGCTCAAGTGTTGTATAGTTCGGTTCATCCCCGCGTGTGCGGGGAACGGACCATTTCTATCCCCAAGAAATGGTTAGGTTTTCAAAGAGCTTTCCAAGCCACCGAATTATTCGACTTGTAGGTCAACTGCTTCATCAACTTTTTCCAGTGGCAAAAAAGATACCAGCTTCACCCCGTCTAGTTCCAATGGTATGCGCCTGTTTGGCCCCAGGGTCAGAAAATCGAACCCGGATTCGGTATTGGTGCTCCATGCGATAACGGCATTGCCTTCGCCGATACCGGTCTCGACTTGCTGCCAGATCATTTCTCGCACACGACAAGACACTTTTCCAACATATACACCGGCTCTCACTTCCAATAGCCATACCGCCAAGCGACCTCGAAGCCTATGAGGTACGTTTTCAACCACGATGACCAGCATCTCCAAGCTCCTCCTTGTTCGGTATAGCGATTTCCACTGCCTCGGCGTGAGCCGTTGGTATCGGCATTTCGCCTGCCGCCAAGACTTGTTCGATGGTTGGGATGATTCGGCGCAAAATCTTGGTCTGCCTGAAAGCATCTCGGCATGCGATCCTGACCTCCCTTTCGGGATTCATTGGTTTTCGAGATGCGATCCTGAAGGCTACAGGCACAACGGTGTCAAACTTGAAGATATCTGCAATGTCATAAACGAAGGACTGCGGCTTGCCAGTATGGATGAACCCCACCGCTGGAGCGTAACCTGCGGCCAGGATTGCCGCTTCGCTGATGCCATAAAGGCAAGCCGTAGCTGCGCTCAAGCAGCGGTTGGGCACATCACCGCTACCCCATTCAGTGTGATCGTAGTTGCGGCTTTTCCACTTCACCCGATACTGACTTGCAATCAGTTCGTACATCTTGCGGACTCTCGCCCCCTCGATGCCACGCAATTGTTCTACGCTTCGCCTTTCAGGCGGTTTTTCACCGAAACGCAACTCGTACATCTTACGCACAACCTTGAGCCTGGCCGAGTCATCCAGGGCCAATTTGGCTTGGTACAACAACCGATCAGCCCTTGCGCCGCCAGGCTGCCCAGCCGAGTAGAGGCGCACACCGGCCTCGCCTACCCAAACCAGCAGGCACCCAACCCGCGAGGCCAGCACTGCGGCGGCGTGGGATACTCGGATACCCGGTTCCAACATCAGGCAGGCTACGCCCCCGATGGGAATGTGGGTTCGCACGCCATTTTTGTCTACTAGCACAAAAGCTCCATCCAGAACGTCGAGGTTGCCTCTCTCAACGAACATGACCGAGATGCGGTCTTTTATCGGAATTGGTTTCAATGGTGGCAGGATAGGTTCAGCCATACGATTTCCTTCGATGCATTGCGGCGCAAGTGTTTTTTTGTCTAATTCTTCCTCGAAGCCTGCAAAGATCTCATTCCAGGCGTCCCGTCCGTCCGCCTCAATGCGTAATCATGCCGTGGGAGCTATCGACAGGAGCCCCAGCCCCATGGCTTTTCCATGGCCGATCCCGGTCTCCAGGGCATCATTGAACTTGTCTGCGTCGGTGACCGAAAGAAGGCCGTCAAAAAGGACTGCGAAAAGCCGTATGGCGTTGCCGCCATGCTGCCTTCCCCGAAGCATCTGGCCCTGCCAGATCCGGACGCCAACCGGATTAATCGGGTAACCCGACAAGTCAGCACAGTCGGAGTTCCATCCTGGGAACCCGAATCCGTGAAGAACTCCCTTTCGCACAAGCCATGACATTTGTTCGTTGGGCCGAAGCAACCCGATGCGCTTGCCTTTGCGGCACACGCAGGGGTTGGCACGCAGCCTGAAACGGAATTTTCGGCCGACTGTAAGCGAATCCAACTTGAGCCGAACTCTCAGGTCGATGGGGGGATCGGCTTCTGCAAGCCAGCCGCGCACACCGATTCCTTCCCATCGGGGCCGCAAACGACTCTGAACAAGAACCCGCGGAAAGCCCGATTTATGCGCTTCCGGCTCGAGGCGCCACAAAAATAGGCCGCTGGGGCATTTGCGATCCGGGAGGCTGAATGCCCGGCAAAGTGTGGAATGCAATTGATAAGGGTCCGCCAAGTCGCGTCGGGCCTCTCGGCACCGGGGATCAATATGAATCCTGCTCAGGAACATCGGATACCTCCTGTGGGAAGGGGATCCACTCTGAACGCACAAAGCGTGCGCCGAACCGCCGCTCCGAAAAGGACGACAGTGGCTGGTCCATTCGTAAAACCCCTGCGCCGTTATCGGACTCGAAGGAAACCAATAATTTTTCAGGAGGTTTTTCCCATTTTCGCATAGCGGCAATCCATGGCCACCGCGCCAACAGGTCCAGCAGGGGCGAGTCCCTCAGGCCATTATCCACCGCCACCGGCTCTGATGGAACATAGGATTTCCGCCCCAAGGACAGCGGCCAGTAAGGGCTCCGAACTGAAGCGTAAAGGGTTTGGAGAAGTGCAAGATTATCTCCTTCTAGGCCGACAAGAAAGGCCGCATCGGCGAGGTAGTGGCGTTGCGAGACCACACCATCTTTCGAAAGGCTCCCGTCCGCACGTATGATTCTATCATTGGCAGCACATCCTGCCGTCTGGTAGTCTCGCATTGGTATCCCCGGCCGGTCGTGGCGTACCGCCATCTTAAGTTGTGCGATCGGCTCCAGATCCTTCCAATTGTCCCGGTCGATTCCCGCGGCAGCAGCCAGAAGCCCGACAACACCTGACTTACTCGGCTCTTTGCCGGTATCGCGTTGGTCGAACCGGCTGGAAGTGCCCCAGGATTGCATAGGGCCCACCAGCCGGAGCAGCAATGTGGGCATGGCTCACTCCTTTACCGCTTGAAGCGCGTTATCCAGTAGCGCATCCAAGGTCTCGACCTTGGTCCCGAATCCATCGATCTGCGCGTCCGCGAGATTCAGGATGAACGTCTGTCCGGCGCCCCCGTAGGCTGCTTGCAGCGCCTTCGCTTTTTGAACGAGCAGTTCAGCAGACTTTCTAGTGATAGATTCTTCTTTTCTGACCCGCACGGCGGTTTCAAAGGCATTTGCGAGATTGCGTGGGGCCGTGTTACGGCGCACGGCGACTGCCACAAACTCCGGAGGATTGTGGGCCGCAAAGGTGTTCTGCTTACCCGTCGGCTCGGCGACCACGAAGGCCTCCAGGAAGGCCTTTAGCCCACTAACCGCCAGCTCCCTGTCTTCCTGGAGGTTCGAGACCAGCTTTTCCCAGTCCAACACGGCATAACGGTAGAAACAGGCGGAATTGAACTCTACGGTTCCCATCATATCCGCCCCAGCGGTGTCTTCCGGCTTAATGTCGTCCACGGCGGTATAAAAATCGAATTCGCGCTCGACGGCATGGGTCGATATCGCGTGGGCCACCTGACAGGCGGCATCTTGGTTCTTTTGCGGCATGTCGGCCAACATGCGGCCGAAGAGGGCGACATCAACCGCCTTGACACCGTCAAAGATTTGCTCGAGTGCCTTTTTCAGCTCCGGGTCGGCGTTCCGGGCAGCCCTTTTCTTGTTCTTGCCGGCCTTTTTCCCTTCCTCCGTCACCGCTTCGGCAGGGACGATACGGTCCCAGAGCTTGTCGATTGTGTCAGCGAGTTTAGAAATCTCGCGTCTGCCGACAAACAGTAGGTACTCGGTTTTCCCGTCGTCCTTCACCGCGAGCCCCATGGCGTTCAAGGCCATTTTTGCTTTTTCAGCTGCTTCATTTTCGTCGTGCCCTTTGTCGACTAGGGCCGCAGCGAGAGGTTGCAAAAGGCGTTTGGTACGAACTGCGATATCGTCAGCTGACAATTCATTCTTTTTCACCAATCCATCAAAGCGCTGCCGTATCGCCCGTTTGAAACATTGGCTGGACACACGGGCGCGGCGGGTGCCACCGAAAAGGGCGTCCTTAGGGGCACCGGTATCGTCTCGGTTCAGGTTTGAGGGAGCAAAGTTCTGTAGCGCATGGATCTCAACGATGGTTTTCATTTGGCGACCTCCTTGTTGGACGTACCGTTCGTTATTGTATCGGATTGGCTTCGATAATAGTCTCGCGCCCAGGCGTTTTGGGTGCGTTTCTGATCGTCGTTCCAATATAGCAGCCCCTTCAAGACGAGTTCGAAGTCTATTGGCTGGTCCTTGAGAAGGGCGACCATCTGGCGTAGCCTATGGGGTAATTGCTCGGTGTCGGAATCCAGCAGGATGATAAAGCGCCTTTCAACGCTCGTCGACCCGCTTGCAGATTGATACGCCGCACATGCCCGGCCGAGAGGCAATAAAGGCCCTTGTTGTCCCTCTCGCCAATGCCCGGCCCAAAGACCAGCTACGAGATAGTGAACCTTGCGACGCCAAGCCGTGTCCGAATCCTTGACGAAGGGCTCCACGTAAGGAAAGGCGGGCACGAATTGCCCCGGGTCGAACGACAGACTCCGGCGCAGGACAGCGCGCACCTTGGTGTCTTTTTCATTCAATCGCTCAAGCCATTCGATGTAACCGCTCATGCCACCTCCTTATTCGGTTCAAGCTTCATAATCTCATTGCTCAGTTCCTTAAGTTTTTCCCAGACTGGTTTTTCGGCTTTCACCAGAGCACGTATGGCCCACGCATCCCCCATGGCGACTGAAGCGCTGTGCTGCTCCCAGGCTCCGCGCAATGCGTTGCGTACGGATTCGAGCCATTTACGCCGAATATCATCCGCATCCCGATCCAGACCGTAATCTCTCAGGATTTCATGGAAGTGAGATTCCATCACAGACCAATACCATCCGTTGGCCGACATCTGATCCACAAAGTTTCTGACATCCTTCGCTGCTGGTTCAGGCCCCCCTCGGCTCAAAAGTTGGCGTGCGAAGGTGCGACAGGCCAGCCAAAGTGCATTTTGGGCCTCTTCTGCATCGGATAGTAGCTGATGGATTTCCGTACGGATAAAGCGGTCAGTCCCCAACGCTTCGGGCAAGGCGAATCGTTCCATTCGCCAATACTTGATTTTTGCCTTGTTGTTGGCTTGACCGAGGACAATTACGGACTTTGGAAACCGCCTCCGGTCTTTTCGGGCCAAAATCGTGGTGTGTTCAATGACAAGCGGTGCCAAGCGCGATTCATCGGGTAGCAAGGAGTCGAAGTCTCGCCAAAGGCCTCGATCACGGAACTGGACTGGCAACTTGCCCTTTTCCTCGTCGATCCAATACCCGAGCATAGGATCGACATATCCTTCCGGGGAGCACTCGATCCCCGACGCAAAGGTTAATTCCGAAATCGAATAGTCGTTCCCCTGCGGATTGAATTTTACGGATCTCGTCCTCCAAGTATATAGGTCCGCCCAACCTAAAACAGGTCTTTCCATACCTTTTTTGAGCGTCTCGAGCGACTCCGGTTTTCTTTCCCAAACAGGGGTATCTGTTTTAGCGATTTCTCGGTTCTCAGGGACCAATGAAAAAAGAAGCGTGTCCTGAAGATTTCTGCCCAACGGAAACGCCATTACCGAAGTGGCAGAAGGTCCGCTTTTGGTGTATTTAAAATCGCTTCTGCCACCTCCCAACGCAAATGTTTGACAAGCAATCAGCCAGCGAATCGCTTTGTTGGCGGCTATCGATCCCGCCCGCCTGACATCGAGGTGATCGAAAAGGACCATGGCATGGTCAGCATTGTGCTCTGCGGCGATTGCAGCCCATGAACGCCACAGTTTCTTGCCGCCTTTTTCTTTGGGCTCATAATCTGGAATCTGAAAGAAGGGATATTCTTCGTCAAACAGCCAGAACCGTCCTCGCCATCTCTCCAGATAATCAGCAACCTGCTCGTCGGGCAGCCCGCTACTGAACAAAGCCTTGGCCTGGTCGATGTCGGTGGGCCCTTCCAGCGCGCGGTAAAGCACCGCCAGCAGAAACCGGTGCAAGGAGGCGACCACCAGGGGGGAGGGATCCTCAATGAAGGAGATTTCCTTGGAGCGGCGCAGCGTGTCGTGAATACCAAGCTCGTCGCGGGTTCCGTCAAGAAACCGCACCGGAATCCACTTTTCGTCGATCAGGTTGAATCGGCTCATTCGACCTCCTTTGATTTATACACCAGCCCCAGATCTTCATCCAGACGCACGGATGGATCTTCCACCCAGCGACCGTCCGCTCTCAGCAAGAGCGGAAAGCAGTTGCGCAACAGAGACGATTCTTGCCAGCCTTTCGGTGTTCCTTTGGCTTTGATTCTGTTGACGACCCCTCTGCGCGACAGGCTCATGGCCCGATGGAACCAACGTTTGGCTGTTGCGAAGTCCGGGGCCTTGGCCGGTTGGAAACCATCGGCCGGAAACAAGGGGATAACCACCACGGAATCCTCACCGAGTCGGGTTCGGGCCATGAGGGTTCGATGCACGCCTGGGGCATCGTCGTCGTGTAGCACGAACCTTGTCGGATCATTCCACGATCCATCGTCCGGAAAGCCCACGATCGCCTGGTGGGCCATCCCCTGGAGCGCGAGTGCGTCGCCATCTGCCTTGGCCTGGGCGCTTTCCAGTCGTTCCAGCAGTGCTTCGGCGACATCTGCATTTTCTTCGTACACGGCCTGAACCAGAGGGTCGATCTCGTCCGGCAGAGTCAGGGTCGACCGTTTTTTTAACAGGCTCCAAGTGCGCAAGAGCAGATCTTCGCGATACACGCAATCCCACCACAACGGCTTTCCGAAAGACGGCGGCATTGCGCCGTCAAGGCCTGAAATCAATAGGATGGGTTCAGCCACTGGCCTTGATTCCAACTCGTGCCGCCACAAACGTCCAGCTCTTTGAAGAACGAGGTCGATGGGCGCCAGGTCGGTCACCATGATGTCAAAATCCAGGTCGAGGCTTTGCTCTGCAACCTGGGTGGCGATGAGGATCTTGCGGCCGGACCGCACACTATTCCTTCCGAACGACGCGAGCGCATTCTCCTCCCTCTCCTGTCTCCAAGAAGCCGGAAAACGCGCATGGAAGAGGAACACCTCCGTCCCGTCTGCAAGGCGCTTGCCGATGCGCTGGTTCTGGCTTACCAGTGGATCGCCCTCAGGGAAAAGCCGGTAAAGGTCTTGGGCCCGCTGCACTGTGTTGATCAGGGCCAGCCCCGCGCCACCTCCGCCAAGATGGGTTTCAAGGTTGGTACGGATGACGGCTAATTCGGACGGAATGCCGACGAGTCGCAGCACACGGCGACGCTTCGGGTCCGCCGTGAAGTGCGTTTGCGTGACGCCCACTTGATTGAAGACAGTCAGACGCGGGTACTCCGACTCTTGCTCAGGCAGATCCACACCCATCGCCGCCGCCAACTTTCGCCGGATCGACGGCGACAAGGTGGCCGAAAGGAGCACCAACGAAGAGCCAAGCGCCAAGAGCCATCGTAACAGGTGGACCAGCAACGTGCCGGTGTAGGTGTCGTAGGCGTGGATTTCGTCCAGAACCACGACCCGGTTGGCAAGCCCCCACAGACGGACGAAATTGTGCCGGACCGGCAGGATCGGCAACAACGCCTGATCCACGGTGCCGACCCCATACTCCGAGAGCAGGGCCCGCTTCTTGTGGGTAAACCATTCGCCAGCGCGAATCTCGCCGCCCGATTCGGGGTCATGTATCCCCGTGAAGCGCACGTCCTGAAAGGCGTCGTTGAGTAAGGCGCCACCGTGCAACAGTTGCAGGTCCAATGATCGGTCCACGACCTGGCGCTTCAGAAATTCGCTCGTCCGGGCAAACATGGCGTTTCCGGTTGCCTTGGTCGGCAGCGCCACATAGAGTCCGCGATGGCCGAAGCGGCGTTGCAGTTCCAAATGCGCGAAAAAAGCGGCCTCGGTTTTTCCTTCACCCATGGGCGCTTCCACGAGAAGGACAGACGGTGCTGCCAAGGCGGGCAACGCATTTTCGACTGCCTGTTGCAGCGGGCGTGGGGGAAAGCCGAAAATCTCCTGGAACGACGCCGCCCCGAGAGCCAGTGGGGTGCGATGCGACCAGCCGATCCCATCCAGCGCGTGGTCGGCGGAAGTTCGGCGCTTGTCGAACCACCCTTTCAGATCGCGGCAATCTTCTACGGTCCCGAAAGGAAACCAGGCCTCGTTGGAACCGATCCAGTCGGCAAAACTAATCAGTCCTGCCAGCAGCATGAAATCCGGACCGGATAAAGTCTGCTTCGTGGGCGTCCGCTGCGGTCCGAACACCGAAAAAACCGCATCCATGAGCGCGCGACGAACATCGGACCAATCCTTTTTGCCCAATGCGCGTCGATTCCCAGCCAAAAGATTCAGAAGCGACGGATTAGCCCTTTCTCCATGGTGGCAGCCGGCGGCATCCGCCGCCAGATCCGCCGAATCTTCCGGCCACCCTTTTTCTTTCAGAAAGGCTGCCAGCGCTATCTGGCTGACGTAGGCGTGATTGATGTCGGTGATCGGATTGGGGGGCGACGTCAGCCCGGACTTTGAAAGCAGGGCCGGCCATTTGCACTGAAAGCCCGGGCACGCCTTCCCAAGATCGTGGCAGGCGGATAGGCTTAAAATCCAAGGCCGTGCCTCAGCCCAAGGCATACCCAAAATTCCAGAGATCAGGTTACGTGTTGTCTCCGGCTCCCTTGCCAATATAGCATCTGTGCAGGCAGCAACATCCAGAAGATGAAGAATGAGAGGGTGCCATTTAGAGCCGCAATCCCTTTCTGTTTTCGCCCAGAGGAAGGCTAATTGCCTTTCCATGAATATTCCCCCCCAATCGTTCATCGAGGCTATTGTGTTACGAGTGGCTGTCATAATGTGGAATTACGATTTGAAATCAGAAGCCAAATCCTCCCCGCCGCTCGCGCATCATCTAACGCTCTGTGCGGCCGCAGCGTTTCGCCTTCGCCGGGAAACAGGTGCCGAAGAACTGTTTCCAATCGATGATCGGCAAGATCGGAAAAATGCCGACGGCTCATGGCAAGAGTGCAGTGCATCCGGTTGTTGAACTGCCATCCAAGCCGGCCGAACTCATGCCGCAGGAAGGCTCCGTCGAAGGCGGCGTTATGGGCCACAAGATCGCTGTTTCCTACAAATTGACGAAAGTTATCGAAGGCAAGTTCCGGTAATGGCTGCCCCCGTAGCATCGCGTCAGTGATGCCATGCACTTTTCGCGCATTGGGTGAAATTTTGCGGCCACAGTCGATCAGGCTGTGATACGCCTCACCTAGACCTTTACCAGATACACGCACCGCGGCGATCTCAATCACGCGGTGCCCGCAGGCGGGCGAAAGGCCGGTGGTTTCCACGTCTATGGCGACGGCTTCAATTGAGCCGGTATTGCCCGTGCGCATCTTCATCTGGCCAACCCGTAGAGCTTGCCGGTCTGGAGCGGTGGCGATTCGCCTGCCCTGACGGATGGAGGGATTTGAACCTGAAAATCTTGTCCTCCTGGTCCCGATTGGCTTTCGGCGCACCCCGGTTCCTCCAACCTCTGACGAATAGTCACCGGCTTCATTGCTTTCCCCCGCTGCTTTTGCGGCGTGCCCGTATTTCGCCTTCTGGCTCCTTCGGGCCATTTTTCGGTGAAGCCAATCGCAAGGCCATCCTCATCATCCAGGCTGGCGCGAGCCACGTTGGTCAAGTGGATTTCCGAGGCGCTGCTGGTGGCCCCGGCCCGGTTGCCTTCGGCGATGTTTTGCCGGCCGCTGCGCGCTACCTGAACCATCTGATCCCGGGTGCGCGAGCGCGGATCGATGAGGCGCTCGCAAAAGGAAACCGTGGCGTCGTAAATCAGGGTGGCGGTTTGAAAACTGTGCAACCGCCGATAGCCGCCGCCCGGTCGCAGGCGCTGTTTCGGATCGGTCCGATCCTTCCCATCCGTCGGATTGAATTTGTCAAGCGAATCGGGCTTTTCCGGTGCCATCAAAAGGCCTCCCTGGCGCATGGTGTTTTCCGGGTGGTCTTTTCGAATCGTGCCGCCTCTCCGCCCGACCCTACCACCCGCCACTGACATACTGCGTCACTGCGCGGACAGAAAAATCGTCACCGGAAAATTTTTCGTGTCGCGGCCAG
>Ga0190344_1001140_pt1 | contig 10213 bp, 6 predicted proteins | sample 48721323_MG_FD_161662 | JGI IMG/M metagenome (GOLD analysis project Ga0190344, IMG submission 161662) | Hydrothermal vent microbial mat bacterial communities from Southern Trench, Guaymas Basin, Mexico - 4872-13-2-3_MG | ecosystem: Environmental > Aquatic > Marine > Hydrothermal vents > Microbial... | reverse complement strand
AATCCAACAATCATCGAGAACAGCCCCCCTCCCTTAATCCCTCCCCCCTTGGGGGGAGGGTAACTTTTTTACACAATCGCAAGGTGTTAATGTAGGGCGGGCATTGCCTCATCGGCAAAAAATGCCCGCCGTTTGCTATACCTAATCCAATTCAACGGGCCGACCTTAAAGGTCGGCCCCTACATTGTTTACACCAGATTTGTAAGCGACCAGCGGGAGCGGGTACGCGGGGATGAACATTACTCATCTTGTCTGGTTAATCGCGAAACTGTGGTGCAGCGCACCGCGTTGCCTGAAATATCGCTGAGTCGGGAGAAAAGTAGCGACCAGCGGGAGCGGATACGCGGGAATCAGCATTGGAGCTGAGTTACCCGTTATCGCGAGTCTAAAATCCTTCGGTGGGTCGGGAGACGTAGTAGCCCTGGGCGAGTTCGGCACCCATCTCTTTGAGCTTCTCGAACTCCTCGACGGTCTCGATGCCCTCGGCGATGACCCGGCTGCCGATGCGGCTTGCCAGGTCGAGGAGGGTCAGGAGGAGTTCTTGTTTGATATTGTTCTTGTGGATTTCGGTAACCATCGCCCGGTCGAACTTGAGGAACTCCGGTCGTAGCTCGGCGATGGTGTTGAGCGAAGAATAGCCGGCACCGGCATCGTCCACGGCGATGAGGAAGCCCTTCTCGCGGTAGCGGGTCAGGCTGTCCTTGAAGGCGGAGAGATCGTGGATGGCGGTGCGCTCGGTCAGTTCGAGGACTATTCGCTGGGATTTGTAGGCATCGCTCTCTTCGAGGTCGCTGAAGAAGCGGGGATCGGTAAAGGAGAGCGGGGTTGTATTGAGGAAGAGCAGATCCTCGTCGCCGATGACCTCTGGTGCCACGGCGACGGCGTGGCGACGACAGAGATTATCCAGCTCGCCGGAGAGACCGGAGTTGGAGGCAAAGGAGAAGAGGTGTTCGGCGTTCTGGAAAACCGTGTTCGATGGACCGAGGCTGAGGGCTTCGTAACCCAGCACCACCTTGTCCTTCATGTAAACAATCGGCTGGAAGCGGGTCTTGATGCGCTCGCCGGAGATTATCTGTGCCAGTTCTCGGTACTTGAGCATCTCCTCGCGCTTGTCCTCGTCGGATGCCATCTCTCTGGCCTCGCGGATTGCGGTGTAAACGACGCGTTCAAAGCGAACCAGCGGATCGTCCACGATTAGCGAATAGCCGATGCTGACATCGAGGTTGTTTTCGCGGAGTTCCCTGCCCAGGGTGCTGATTTTATAGAACTCCCGCACCATCTCGACGACCTCGGCGATCTTCCCGGTGGTCAGACCGCTGCCGGTAAAGAAGAGGAAGAAGCTTGGCGTGCGGATTGCCTCTTCAAAAACTATGCCCTCAGCGTCCATCACATCGTCGTTGAAGATGGAGAGGACCTTTGCCAGGCGGGAGATTAGCTCGTCGGTGGACTGCCAACCGAAGGAGCTTTCCAGGGTGGCGGTTCGGGATAGCTCGACGCAGATCAGCCCGACGGCGTGGTCGTCCCGGTCGAGCATCCGACGGATCTCGTTGAGGGCGACGGGGAGGGTCGGCAGTCCGGTTAGGCGATCGTAGAGGAGATTTTTATAGCGAAGCAGGTCCGCCCGCAGGCGAATGTCCGGCTTGGAGCTATCCTGGTTGGAGATTGACATTAGTTAACCCAGTTGGATACGCGGTTACTTTTGCTCAACTAACCATTGGCAGGGGTGGAGATAATTGTGGATTCTCCACACCTGCCGTTTTACTTTGCTTTGACCTACCAGATCGGCCAGGAGTCTCTGAACATCCGTGGCTTCTCTTCAACAGCGGTCGAACCAGCGGGAGCGGAGAGGGCGTTGTAGCGGTTGAACTCCGCATCGGTCATCGGGCGTGCCTCGACCTCACCGGATTCGGGATCGAGCCAGACACCATCGCCCTTTTCCACGGAAACCGCTTCGTCGGCTCCGGGCAGGCTGGCATCCACGGCACCCTCGGTGGTGCAGAGAATCTCTTTGCCTTCCTCGTCGATTCCGGAGACAAAGCGGGTTCCGCGCACGGCAGCGGAGGTGGAGGGCGTGTTGACGATGAAGGGGTGATCAGCGGTTACTCGCTGAACCGCCGCGCCGACGATTCCCATGATAACGGAAAACTCTCCTCGTAGAGGATACCCCAGCTCGCCGAGGCGGTCAATCCGCAGGCGAGTGTTAGAGTCAAGGCGCAGAACAGAGCCGTCAACCCGTTTGAGTACCAGACCGGAGTGAGACCCCGTCTGGACAACGGCTCCTTCAGGAAGCTCGTCATGCAGTGAGAGACGGAGGGCAGGCTCTACATCAACCCGCTCGGCGACGCCGGTAACTTCGTAAACAACCAAAGTATGAGCAGCAACCGGAGTTATCAGGGCTGCCAGAATAAGCAGCGTGAACAGGGAGCCATGTTTCATTGTTCTTTCCTTTGGGGTGGAGGGGTGTTCTGTGAACTAACAGTTGGAGCGACTGGGGCGTATTCAATACGCCCCTACAGGTAACCGTTAAGGCAAAATCAATTCTATTCCAGATTCTTCAGCTGCAGGGTCTGGATGGGGAAGGGGATGTCGTAGCCACCATCGGTCAGGGCGCGGTTGAGCTTGACATTGATGGCGTTGGTTACCCCAAGCCCCTCGGTAAAGCTCTTGCACCAGGCGATAATCAGGAAGTTGAGCGAGAAGTCGCCGAACTCCATGAAGAATGCGCTGGGAGCCGGATCTTCCAGGACACCTGCGGCTCCCTTCACCGCAGTGAGCATTGTCTTAATCGCCGCTTCGGGGTCGGTACCGTAGGCGAGACCAATGTTAAGCTTCAGCTTGTGAACGGTGTCGGGGTAGTTGAAGTTCTCCAGATACTCGCCAGCGATGGTGGAGTTGGGGACGACCACCGTGGTGTTGTTGAGGGTCAGGATGTCGGTGGAGCGCATCCCGATGCGGGTAACATCGCCGTAAACCCCGGCGACCTTGACCCGGTCGCCCACCCGGAAGGGGCGGTCGGTCATCAGCACAAAGCCGGATATCATGTTGGCAAGGGTATCCTGCGCCGCGAATGCCACCGCCATCGAGGCAACACCCAGGGTGGTAACCAGAGCGACGATATCCACGCCGAAATGTTCAAGCACGATGATCAGAGCCACGGAGTAAATCGCAACGCTGACGACCTTGCGAATCAGCGGGATGAAGTCCAGCCCCATGGTTACGCCGGTCTCCGACTCAGCCTTGGTGCTGTACCAGTTAAAGAACGCCATCAGCAGACCGAGGATGCCCTTAATCGCGATCAGCACCGCAAAGACAAAGAGTACGCCACTGACGAGGCTCTCCAGCCCCAGCTTGTCGAAAGGGTAGAGGCTCCACGCCAGGTAAACCGCCGAGAGGATCGCCGCGTTGTGAACCGGCTGCGCCAGCGACTCCACCAGCATCTCATCGAGATTGGTTTTGGTGAGCTTCGCCAGCTTCCTGGCGATATGCCGGAAGATCGAGCGGAGGATCTTTGCCAGAATAATGCCGAGGATGACCACCGCCACGGAGAAGGCGACGGCGATGACTATCTCTTCCCAGCCAGAGGCGGTCGCGCCGCCCTTGCCAGAGAAGATCGCCTTAAAGACGTTATTAAAGGTTCCGCCGGTAATCTCAGCGGTTGCTACTGCGGTGCTGCCTTCCATTTACTGCTCCTTGCGGTTACTGTTCTAAGTAAGTAGGTGTTGCCGTTCCAGACGGACTCTTACAAGCTACTCTTAAGAGTATAACAGAAAGCGCATGGTTACGCAGTGTTTGTTTACGCGTAGAGTGCCGAGCCGATCCGCACTAGGGTCGCTCCTTCTTCCACGGCGACCTCGAAGTCGCCGCTCATGCCCATTGACAGCTCGGTGAAGTTCTCTGCCCCATGAGCAAGGCGCAGCTCATCGCGGAGCTGGCGCAGTCCGGCGAAGACCGGACGGGCATCTTCAGGATTGTCGCTGAAGGGTGCCATCGTCATCAAGCCCCGGGGCTGAATCCCCGGCAGCTTGAGCAGGTCGGGGAAGCTCGCCCGGAGTTCATCGGCGGAAAAGCCGCTCTTCGACTCCTCACCGGAAAGGTTGACCTCGAAGAGTACAGGCATCGGCGTTGAGAGGCTGCGCTGGGAGATCCCCGCCGCCAGCTTGAGTGAATCCACCGAGTGGATCATCTGGAAGAGGTCGAGGACTTTGTTGATTTTGTTGCTTTGGAGCCGCCCGATGAAGTGCCATTCCAGCCCGGCGTTGCCGTTAAGCTCCTGCCGCTTTGCCAGAGCCGCCTGAACCCGGTTCTCGCCGATCAGCTCGACCCCTGCTTCTTTTAGCAGCGGCAGCACCGCTGCCTCTACGTATTTGGTAACGGCAACCAGCCGCACCTGAGAGGCAGCGTTCGGCGAGCGTTCCCGAGCAGATGAAATGCGGGAGAGAACGCTTATAAGATTATCTCTAAGCTGGGGAAGGGTAATCACAGGACGTTCCGGCGGACCGACCTAAAGGTCGGCCCCTACAGGGTCAAAATCTCTTGAAAATGATAATCAGCACATGGTTTTGCAGGGACATTGTGTTAGGTATAGCGACCAACGGGAGCAGTGGAATAAGGCAATGATGTTCTGGGCGAAGCCCAGCCTTGTGGTGCAGCGCACTGCGCTGCTACTCCACCACCCAGGGAATCTGATACCGGCAATCGAAGGCGATGTCCTTAGCCTCCGGGCTGCCCCACCACGCGCTGGCGGCGATCACATGCTCCGCCGTGTACTCGAAGGCGTAGAGCAGAGGATGGACGGTAACGGTCTCGCCGGGAGCCAGGGAGTCGATCCAGACCGTGTCCTGCTGGGCGATTCCGGAGAAGCGGGTCGGCTCGGTTCGGACTCGGATGTCGGTAAGCGTGGTGTCGCCGTGGTTGGTAACTTCGCAGGGAACGTCGAAGAGGAATGCCCCCGCGCCTTCCGGTCGTCGGACGACTATCTCGATGGGGATATCGCCGCTCGCCTGACGCAGCTTGCTCATCGCCGCCGCCCCGGTGATGGCGTAGTCCTCAATCGTCCAGCCGCCGGTACGGTACGCCATCCGCTCCAGATCGTGGACGAAGAGTCCCTCCAGCAGCCCGTCGGAGCGCAGGCTGGCGTTGGCTCCGGGATACTCTGGGTTGAGGGCAGCAATGTCATCCCAGGGACCAGCGGAGCCAGCAAGATCGAAGGCTGCCTCTTCGGCACGATGTCCCATCTCAATGGGGAACGGCGCATTAGGGTTCCACGGATTCTCCAGCTGGACGGTGTCGGCGATTACCCCACCGAGGAGGTTCACCCGCCCGTCTCGGTATTCCTTCGGCCATTCCCGCAGCAGCCCGTCCCATTCGTTCCGGGTGGCATCGTAGAGCATCAGGGCGACGAAGTCCGCCCCGGCATCGGTCATCATTCCCAGGTCCTGCCCGTGCTGGTGCATCCAACCGAGGACGAAGCACCAGAGCGGCTTGGTGATTCCGGCGCGTTCCTTGATCTCGGCAAGGGTCTGGGCAGCTTTGCTCGCCCGCCACCACGCCCAGAGACGACTCATCCGGGGATAGGTGCGGCTCTGCCCCACCAGCCAGGTCATCTGTACTTCGAGGGGTTGTTCGAGGAAACCGTCGTAAGGAATCAACCCAAGCTCGGTAACGAAGTCGCCCACCATCTCAAAGCCACCGGGCCCGGAGCGGATGTAGTCCAGCCCGATGTAGTCCACCTGGGGCTGGTCCTGGAGCCACTGCGCCATCTCGACGATGTGGTTCTTGCGCAGCTCGCAGTTCAGGCTGGCGTTGAGCGTCCACCAGAACCCCGGCGAACTCCCCGGCTCGCTGGGGACGACGTAGTTGCGAGAGAACTCATAATCAATCGCCGGACGACCGGCTCCGTAGGGGAAGAAGCTGGCGATCCAGCAGCCGAAGTCAACCCCGGCACGCTGACATTCCCGCCCCAGCACCGGAACCATCTCCAGATCAAGGGGCAGCCAGGGGTTCTCCTCGGTGGGGTTATAGGTGGTCTTGGTAATCGCCGCGCTGAACCAGAAGGAATCGGCACCAACGTACTCCGGCCAGGAGATCAGGTTCTTCCAGCCGGGAATCCGCCGCCGAGGTCCGCCGAGACGGGCGTTGTAGTAGTTGGCATCGGTCTCCAGCGTCAGGGCAAAGTGGGGCAGCGGAACGACCTCCGACGGCGCGCGCCCCCGGATGGTGAAGTCGGCGGCGGTAGATTGCAGAACCGCTCCCGCCGAGTCCCTCGCCTCAACCTTCATCTGATAATCGCCCAGGGTCGGATCCCAGGGCATCGCCCAGTAGCCCCGCCAGTAACCGTCCTCTTCCTCGCGGAAGCGCACCTCGGTCTCTCCGGTAACCCCGGCTATCGCCTCGCCGTTGAGGGTCGGTACGCCGACCAGCTCCTTCGCCGCCGACGGTACACCGTCCACGGCGACCACGACGACCTCGTACCGCCAGAAGGCGGGTTGCTCGCTCCGGGCAGAGAACGAGCCTGGCTCCGCCAGAACAACGGTTAGTGTAACCGCCAGCAACAGCACAGCCAGCAGCGATAACAGGGTAACGAACCTCAGACGTTCTTTCATGGGTGTGTTCCTATATTATTTTCGTTGCCTGTGGATGGTAGCACCGACGACGAAAACGGTCAACCAAGTGGCAACTCATTTTTTGAGACTTTAGCATAAGTACCTTCGTCTCGCTCGTTCGGCTTGGCTAACAACCGCCGCAGTTCTATAACCACGGGTATTTGCTACAGTTACAGAAATACTGATAGCTTGGAGGCAGCCTACCAAATGGGTGAAAAGTCAAACCCATCGAACTATGCGAGGTTTCTTTCTCTTTAGAACGTATCAAAACTGGCTCGATATTTGCTAGCCTTGCGTCGGCGGCAAAAGTGAGCTACCTTGTGGGTAGGAACCACGTACGAAAACATTCCCCAATTTCCGAACGAGGATATCTCTATGACTGGTCCAAAGCGGGAAAGTGAGAAGAACCTGAAGAAGATCAACGACCACAAAATCAATGAGCAGGCGCGGGAACACGACCATAGTCGCACAACCGCCCGCCACGGTCGACCACCGGGCGGGTACAAGCACACCGAGGGACGAGGGTTTAAGGAGTAGTTCTCCACAATAAAATAAGATAACGGGGCCGTCAGGCTCCGTTTTTGTGTGTTGCGGAGATTTCAGCCCATGCCTGTAGGGGCGTATTGCAATACGCCCCTACATAGAACCTTGCAATAGTTGGCAACATCACCGTTCCATACTGCAAAGGGCAACCACGGGGGGTTGCCCCTACGAAAACCTTGAGGATACTGTTAAAATACACCGCTGTTGAATGAATGACCATCCGGAAAGCTGGAGAGACCGTGGCAGAACTGACCCGCTTACTAAAGCTCCTTGACGATCATCCCGCCCTGACCTCGGTGGTGGCAAGCTGCGCCGCTCACCCGGAGCAGACCCTCGACCTGGGCGGTCTGCCCACCGGAGCGGTTTCTTATTACGCCGCTGCGCTGAGTCAACGGCTGGAGAACCGCCCGCTGCTGCTGATCGCGCCGGACGGGGAATCCGCCGAGGAGCTGGCAGCCTCGCTCACCGCCTTTACAAATGACATCCTCTTCTATCCGGGCTGGGAGCTGCTGCCCTACGAGCTGCACTCACCGGAGCTATCCACGGTGGCGGAACGACTGGAGACCCTTTTTCGATTAAAGCAGGGCTACAGCGGGATTGTGGTTTCCACGCCCAGCGCGCTGATGCGCCGGATTCCACCAGCGGATGAACTCTTTGCCGATGCTTTAGAACTACGGGTCGAACAGGAGTTGGAGCCGACGGAGCTTGGGGAGAAGCTGAGTCGGCTGGGCTATCGGCGGCTGCCGCTAGTGGAAACTCCGGGGGATTACGCCCAGCGCGGCGGCTTGCTCGACCTCTTCCCCACAGGTGAAGTGGAACCGGTGCGGCTGGACTACTACGGTGATCTGATCGAGAGTATCCGCCGCTTCGACCCCGCGACCCAGCGTTCCGGCGAAGCGGTGGAGAGCGTGGTTCTGCTGCCCCGCTTCGAGACTCAGCTTGACGAAGCCGCAATTGAAGAGCTGCTGGGCGAGCTGCCCCGTGGTGAGGAACGGGCAGCTCTGGAGAGCAGCCTGCGCCGGAACCCGCACTTCGACGGTGTAGAGCTTTACGCCGGACGAATCTCACCTCTATTGGCAGAGCCGCTGGAGTTCTTCACCAAAGAGCCGCTGATTGCCTTGGTTAATGGGAACCTCTGCCGGGCGAGGGCGGAGAACTTCGCCAGCGAGATTTCCGGGCAGTACGAGCGACGGCTTGCCGCTCCACCGCTGCTCACCAGCAACGGCATCACCAGCGGACTAAACGCTCACCCACTGGACGGTCTCAGCGAGGAGGGTTTTTCCGAGATAAACGGTAAGACGAAGAATGAGGAACTGGAAGGGTTTGCGCTAAAGCCGCCGACACCAGAGCAGAGCTTCGCCACGGCTGAACGGTTCATCATGCCGGATAGCCGGGAGGTAACCCTGCCGATAGGACGGCTGGAGCCGTATCACGGGAAGATTGGAAAGCTCTTTACCGACCTGCGCCACTGGGAGAAGGAAGACTGGACGACGGTTCTCTGTTGCCGCACCCGGGGTAAGCTGGAGCGGCTCGAGGAGATTCTGGCAGACGAGGCCCTCTCGCCTCCCGTTGTCCTCTGTGAGCTTGCCGGCGGCGCGCTGCTGCCGGAACTGAAGCTGGCTCTGATTACCGACGACGAACTCTTCGGGCGGGTCGCTCCACTATCCCGACATCGCCGATTGCCCGTTACCAACTTCGATACCTTCCGCGCCCTCGACCTGCGCGAAGGCGACTACGTTATCCACAACGACCACGGAATCGGTCGCTACCTCGGACTCTCCAAGCAGAGGGTGGGCGGTGAGGAGACCGATTTTGTAAAGCTCGGCTTCCGGGACGGAGCCAGCCTCTACGTGCCGATCTGGAACCTGAGCGCGCTGGAAAAGTACGAAGCTGGAGAAAGCCGCAGCGTCTCCCTGGACAAGCTCGGTGGAACCCGCTGGAAGAAGGCGCAGAAGCGGGTCAAACACGCTGTGGCAAGCCTGGCGCGGGAGCTGATCGAGGTTCACGCCCAGCGCGAGGCGACGCCTGGACACAACTTCGCGCCGGACAACAACTGGCAGCGGGAGCTGGAGGAGAGCTTTCCCTTTACCGATACGCCGGATCAGCAGCAGGCGACCGTCGAGGTCAAGACCGAGATGGAGAAGACCCATCCGATGGATCACCTCCTCTGTGGCGATGTTGGCTTTGGCAAGACCGAGGTCGCCGTCCGGGCTGCCTTCAAAGCAGTGATGGATGCAAAGCAGGTGGCGATTCTGGTACCGACGACGATCCTCGCAGAGCAGCACCGGGACACCTTCCGCACTCGCATGGCTCCTTTCCCGGTGCGGGTGGAGATGCTCTCCCGCTTCGTCAATCCATCTGATCAGCGGGAAACCGTCGCCGCTGCCGCGCGGGGCGAGGTGGACATCCTCATCGGAACCCATCGACTGCTGTCGCAAGATGTGAAGTTCAAGAACCTGGGGCTGCTGATCATCGATGAAGAACAACGCTTCGGTGTGAAACACAAAGAGCTGCTCAAGCAGCTTCAGCAGCAGGTTGACGTTCTGACCCTCACGGCGACCCCCATCCCCCGCACCCTCTACCTGGCGATGATGGGCGCGCGCGGACTATCCACAATCCAGACCCCGCCGGTGGGACGCTATCCGGTAAAGACCTTCATCGGAGAGACCTCGAACAAGCTCATCGTCGAGGCGATCAGCCGGGAGCTTGACCGGGGCGGGCAGGTCTTCTTCGTCCACAACCGAGTGCAGTCGATCAGCAACGTCGCTGCCTTCCTTCAGGAACTGATGCCCAAGGTTCGCTTCGGTGTTGCCCACGGGCAGATGGCACCGCGCAAGCTCGAAGCGATCATGCACGACTTCATCCACCACAACTACGATGTGCTGGTCTGCACGACGATTATCGAGAACGGCACCGACATCCCCAACGCCAACACGATGATCATCAACCGTGCCGACCGCTTTGGGCTGTCGCAGCTCTATCAACTCCGTGGACGGGTCGGACGCTCTCGCCATCGTGCCTACGCCTACCTCTTCACCCCACCCCGCCGGATTCTCGGGGAGCCGGCG
>Ga0190344_1001139_pt1 | contig 10215 bp, 7 predicted proteins | sample 48721323_MG_FD_161662 | JGI IMG/M metagenome (GOLD analysis project Ga0190344, IMG submission 161662) | Hydrothermal vent microbial mat bacterial communities from Southern Trench, Guaymas Basin, Mexico - 4872-13-2-3_MG | ecosystem: Environmental > Aquatic > Marine > Hydrothermal vents > Microbial... | reverse complement strand
ATTAAATACTGCTCTTACAGATTTTGTATTAATTGGAAAATTAATTTCAGAAACAACACTGTCTGATAATCTGATTTTACAGTTACTTGTCTGCAGTCTCCGGAAATTCCCATGTTAAATATCAAAAGTATTTACTTTTACTTTGGACAAATTGTTCTGCCCCAGACCTCTTTCTTTTGCTTCATTTAAAAAGCCTATGTTCAACGGATCCAGACCAAACAATGTAGCGCCGTAGCTGTCAACAGCTACAGGGTCAGAACCGGCAATAACAGTTTTTTTAAGAGCCACATCTTTTAAATTTCCGCCGCTGGGGCCGTTACGCAGTAACATTCTGTATGCATCGAGAATAGTAAGCTTTGCTTTAAATTTGGTATTAAGGTCTGTGATTTTTACATCGAAATTTCTGTGGAATTTTCCTCTGTTTCCGCCAAGATATCCCATATAGTTTTTCATCCCGAGAGAAACACCGGACAGTGCATGATGTTTTGCAATGGGAATATTTATAAGCACGTCTGCATCCATGGCATCTTCATAAAGCAGCCACGATTTAACCAGTTTGCCGTCAGGTATTGCAGTTGTTTTAAACTTTCTCGTACGTACAAAAAGTACTTCCGCACCTGCCTGCTCTGCTGCTTCCTTTATACCGCTTCTTTTGTAGCAGCGTCTGATCTCATTTAATGTATTATCAAATATTTTTACTTTTTTGGCGCCTGCATCAAAACACATTTTTACAACTTCCGCAACAACCTCAGGATTTGTATTTGCAGCCTGCTCAGGCACCCTGTCCCAAGACATATTCGGTTTTAAAACAACAATATCTCCTTTGCTTACAAAGGATGACATGCCTCCAAGGTGCTCCACCGCACTTCTTACAAGCTGTGCAGGCTCTCCCCCTTTAACAACAACAAGAGAAGATTTTTCAGTAAAAGGAAAAGATATAGAAGGAAATAAACTTAACCCTGCTGCAGTAGTTACAGCAGTTTTAATAAACTCTCTCCGCTCCATACTCCCTCCGTTTTTTTCTCCCCCTTTGTTCAGGATTGATGGCTATTTGGTTTTTACATTTTTCTGCTCTTTTTCAACAAATTCAAGATCCTCTCCTTTAACCTTTACCACAATGTGGCTGCCTTCAACAAACTTGCTTTTTAATAACTCCTCTGCAAGAGGATCTTCTATATATTTTTGTATTGTCCGTTTAATCTGTCTTGCTCCGAGAAGAGGATCAAACCCTTTATCTGCGAGCCACTCTTTTGCCTTTGCCGACAAAGAGATATCCATATCTTTAAGCCGGAGGGATTCTTTTATATCTTCAAGAGACAGATCAACTATTGTCAAAATGTCTTCTTTTGAGAGCGGTTTAAAAACAGCTATTTCGTCAATTCTGTTAAGAAATTCGGGAGTAAACAACCGCTTTGTTTCTTCCAGAATAGAAGATTTCATCTTTTCGTAATCAACTTTATCATTATCTCTCCCAAAACCGAATTGAGTTTTGCTTACTCTTCTTGATCCAAGATTGGAAGTCATAATAAGTATTGTATTTCTGAAATCGACCTTCCTTCCGATACCGTCAGTCAGATGTCCTTCGTCAAGTATCTGAAGAAGTATGTTAAATACATCGGGATGAGCTTTTTCAATCTCATCAAGAAGCACAACAGAATATGGATGTCTTCGGACTTTTTCGGTCAGCTGTCCGCCTTCTTCATAACCGATATATCCGGGAGGAGCTCCGGTCATTCGGGAAACAGCAAATTTTTCCATAAATTCCGACATATCAATTCGTATAAGCGCTTTATCGTCTTCAAAAAGATAACGTGCAAGCTCCTGTGCAAGATATGTTTTACCTACTCCTGTTGGCCCCAAAAAAATAAAGGAACCGATCGGTCTGCGCGGATTTTTCAATCCTGCTCTTGTTCTCTGAATTGCTTTGCTTAAGGTTTCAATAACTTCATCCTGACCTACAACTCTTTTTTTCATTTCCACGGACATCTGAAGAAGCTTTTCCGTTTCAGACTGAGCAACTTTTGATACCGGAATTGAAGTCATCATTGATACAACTTCAGCAATATCATCTTCTGATACCTGAGCTAAGACCTCTCCTAATTCACTTTCCCATCTCTCTTTTGCTTCTTCCAGCTCACGAATAAGCCTTTTTTCTCTGTCTCTTAAAATAGCAGCTTTTTCAAATTCCTGTTTTCTTATAACATTATTTTTCTCCCGGCGTATTACTTTAAGCCGCTCTTCAAGCATGGTAACTTCCTGAGGCACATTGATATTTGCAAGATGCACTTTTGCGCCTGCTTCGTCCATTACATCAATTGCCTTATCCGGAAGGAATTTATCTGCAATATATCTTTCGGACAGCCGCACCGCTGCTTTTAAAGCAGCATCAGTATATTCAACGCGGTGATGTTTTTCATATCTCTCTTTTAAACCGTAGAGAATTTTTATTGTATCTTCCGTATTAGGAGGATCAACTATAACTTTCTGAAAACGTCTCTCAAGAGCGCCGTCTTTTTCTATGTACTGTCTGAATTCATCAAGAGTTGTAGCTCCTATACACTGAAGCTCTCCTCTTGCAAGAGCCGGTTTAAACATATTTGATGCATCAAGAGAACCGGAGGCCCCGCCTGCGCCTACAATTGTATGCAGTTCATCAATAAAAAGAATAATATCTCTTGATTTTACCAGTTCGTTCATAATTGCTTTCATGCGCTCTTCAAACTGACCTCTGTACTTTGTTCCTGCTACAATTGAACCAAGGTCAAGGGTTACGACCCTTTTATCATGAAGCACTCTCGGTACATTCTTTTCAATGATCCTCATTGCAAGACCTTCAGCAATTGCTGTCTTACCTACACCGGGCTCTCCAATAAGCACAGGGTTGTTCTTTTTTCTTCTTGAAAGAATCTGTGCAACCCGCTGGATTTCCATATCCCTTCCAATGACCGGATCGAGTTCATCCTTTTTGGCCATTTCGGTCAAATCCCGTCCAAAATGATCAAGCGCCGGAGTTTTGGATTTCTGTTTAAGATCCTTTTGAGAAACCGAAGCGCCTCTTAATATATTCTCAAGCTCTTCAATTATGGAATCGTACTTGGCATCAAATTCAGACAGAACATTTGCTGCCACACCGTCAGTATCCTTTGACAGAGCCAGAAGTATATGCTCTGTTCCGATAACGGTTTGTTTGAATTTCTGAGCCTCTGATGCAGCAATTCTTAAAACCCTTTCGGCACGCTTGGTAAATGGAATATTTCCCATTGTAATTGTGCCGCCGGTTGATTTTACTGCATCTTCAATTGCTTTTTTCAGCTCTTCAAGGTCAATTCCGAGATTCTGGAGAATCTCAACCGCAATACCGCTGCCCTCTCTGATAACTCCAAGAAGAAGATGTTCTGTACCGATATAATCATGCCCGAGACGCAGAGCTTCCTCTCTTGAGAGCTGAATAACAACCTGTACCCTTTGCGAAAAATTATTTGTTATCATATTTTTAAAACCTCTATGTAAACGATTTGTTATCTCTCTACTTATTTAACTTCATTTTAAAAAACAAGTTTCAAACTTCCGGAGCAATACATATCACTGGAAATTCTGCAAATTTCACGCCATAAATCATTATTATTTTTATAATAAATCTTTATCAATCTCTTTTAACCCTCTGTCTTTAATTTCCACTACTCTGTCCGAATAGCCTGCAATTTTTTTACTGTGTGTTGCCACAACAAACGCCTTGTTTTTCTTTCTTACCAGATCCCACATTTGAGACCGCAAAACTTCACTATTAACAGTGTCAAGATTACCTGTGGGTTCATCTGCAAGCACAATTAAAGGATCATTACACAATGCTCTTGCAAAAGCCACTCTCTGTTTCTCACCGCCGGACAATTCCGAAGGCTTGTGCTTCATCCTGTCTTTTAATCCTATTTCAAAAAGCAATTCTTCCGCTCTGCTATATACTTCCTTTATGTTTCTGCGGGCAATAAGACCCGGCATTGCAGCATTCTCAAGAGCAGTAAATTCAGGTAAAAGATGATGAAACTGAAAGATAAATCCAACTGTAATGTTTCTGAATGAATCCATTTCTTCATCATTCATGGAAAAAACTTCTGTATTATTCAGAAATAATTGCCCCTTTGTAGGTCTGTCAAGAGTACCTATAACATACAGAAGAGTGCTCTTACCTACTCCTGATTCACCTATCACAGAGACAATTTCTCCCTTATAAATCTCCAGATTTATATTCTCAAGTACTTTTAACTCCTGATTCTGCCCCATAAAATAACTTTTATGTATCTGTTTTGCAGTAAGTATTATTTTTTTTCCCAAATCTATCCCCTATTCGTACCGTATTGCATCAACAGGTACAAGTTTAGATGCTTTTCTGGCCGGATAGAGCGCTGCAGCAAGACAAATCAATATTGCTGCAACTCCTATTGCCATAAAATCCGTTGCCTGTATTTTAACCGGTAAAACCGAAATAATGTACACATCTCCGGGCAGGTGCAGAAACTGGTACTTTTGCTGAGCCCAGCACACAAGATAGCCAATCAGACTGCCGGTAAAAGTCCCGAACATTCCAACAATCATCCCCTGATAAAGAAAGATACGTGTAATGCTTTTTGAAGAAGAACCCATAGACTTTAAAATACCGATTTCTCTGGTTTTTTCCATTACAACCATAATTAAAGTACTGATTATATTGAATGCAGCAACAAGTATAATAAGACAGAGGATGAGAAACGCAGCATATTTTTCAAGCTGCATCCAGGAAAAAAGTGTTTTTCGCATCTCAAACCAGGTCTGGGGATAATAAGGAAAACCCAGCCTGTCCTCAATCAGTTTTACTACTTTGTCGGCACGATAAAGATCATCCAGTTTAATTTCTATACCGGACACTTTCCCGGGCATCATAAAAAGCTGTTGAGCCGATTTTATTGAGACGTATGCAAAAGTGTTATCAAACTCATACATGCCGGTTTCAAAAAATCCCGTTACAACAAATTGTTTTATAGGAGGCGTCTGAAACATTGAACCTATGCCTTTTAAACTGATAAGAATTATCCTGTCTCCCACGTCAACCATAAGTTTATCAGCAACCCATCTTCCTATAACAATTCCGGGCAGTTTTTGTCCTTCAGAAGTTTCTGAAATACCGAGATTCATCTCTCCGTAAACAATATTTTTGGGGATCTCGGAAACTTTTCCGAAAGACTTTTCATCAACCCCCCTTATCATAATGCCGTCACTTCCGTCACCGCTTCTTATAATTGCTTTTTCATCTACATACGGTGACATTCCTGTAATATGAGGTATATCACTGATTTTGAGCATTACTGAATCAGCATTTGCCATTCCTTTAAAATGGAACGTTCGCAGGCGGATGTGCCCGTCAAATCCAATTATCCTGGACCGGACTTCCTGTTCAAAGCCGTTCATCACAGATAACACAATAATAAGAGCTGCGACTCCTATTGTAACGCCAAGTATTGTGATGTAGGTTATAAGATTAATAAAGCCTCTTTTTCTTCTGGCTTTAAGATATCTTCTTGCAATAAAAAATTCGTATGATAGTTTCACTTCTGCTCCGGTTCGTCCTTTTTGTCGGCTTTTTCAGGCCTCATTTGCGGGAAAAGTATAACGTCTCTTATTGAAGGAGACGCTGTAAGAAGCATAACAAGTCTGTCAATTCCGATTCCAAGGCCTGCAGTAGGCGGCATTCCGTACTCAAGAGCACGGATATAATCCTCGTCAATCATCATTGCTTCTTCATCTCCCTGAGCCTTTAATCTTGCCTGTGCTTCAAAACGCTCTTTCTGGTCAATGGGATCATTGAGTTCGCTGAAGGAGTTACACAGTTCCTTTCCCAGAACAAACGCTTCAAACCGCTCTGTCAGGCCGGGTACAGAACGATGTTTCTTTGCAAGCGGAGAAATCTCTATGGGAAAATCCTTGATAATTGTGGGCTCAATTAATTTCGGCTCAACATATTCAGAAAATATCTCATCAAGTAGCCTTCCTTTTCCTGCATTGGGTTCAACTTCAATATGCAATGATTTTGCGATCTCAAAAATCTGTTCCGTGGTTTTATCAAGCAAATCGTGGCCTGTGTATTCCTTGATAGCTCCCATATAAGTCATGCGTTTCCACGGCGGTTTAATTTCAATAGTTTTTCCGTCAACTTCTATTTTGTGAGATCCGAAAACATTATTGCTTATTGTATAGACCATGTCTTCAACAAGATCCATCATAAACTCATAATCTTCATAAGCCACATAGAGCTCCATCATTGTAAATTCAGGGTTATGATCTCTGTCCATACCTTCATTACGGAAATCTTTTGAAATTTCAAAAACACCTTCAAATCCGCCTACAATCAGTCTTTTAAGATAGAGTTCGTCCGCTATACGCAGATAAAAGGTCATATCCAGAGTGTTGTGGTGCGTTACAAAGGGTCTGGCATTTGCTCCTCCGTACAGAGGCTGAAGTACAGGTGTTTCGACTTCAATGTAACCTCTGTTTTCAAGATAACGCCTCATTTCCGAAACAATTTTAGATCTTGCTTCAAATACCTTTCTTACATCGGAATTTACAATAAGATCAACATATCTCTGTCTGTATCTTAATTCTTTATCTGTAAAAGCATCATAAACTATTTTTTCATCGTCTTTAACCTGTTCCTTTACCACAGGGAGGGGTCTTAATGTTTTTGCAAGAAGCTCCAGTTGATTAACAAGAACGGTTATCTCGCCGGTTTTTGTTTTAAACACCTGCCCCTTTACACCGATTATATCACCAAGGTCAAGATTTTTGAAAATTGAGTAGGTCTCTTCTCCTACATTGTCCTGTTTGACGTAAATCTGAATTTTACCGGATGCATCCATAATGTGGGCAAAACTTGCCTTTCCCATTCTGCGCATAGACATTATACGCCCTGCTGTCGACACATCCATTGCTTCTTTATAAGCGGATAAAATTTCTTCTGCAGTATGAGTGCGTTTAAAAGAGTACCCGTATGCTTGGACACCGAGTTCTTCTATTTTTTTAAGTTTCTGCAATCTCTGACTTCTTAAACTGCTGAGGGGATCCAAAAATAACTCCTTTCCTTACCTGTTAACTGTATTTTAAAAGATATGCACGGATAAACCGCTCCAGATCGCCATCCATAACCTGTTGGATATTGGAAGTTTCCACACCTGTTCTGTGGTCTTTTACCATTGTGTAAGGGTGGAATACATATGACCTGATCTGGCTTCCCCATGCTATGTCTTTTTTATTCTTTTCTATCTCTTTTAATTTCTCGTTTTCTTCTTCAAGCTTTTTCTGATACAGCCTTGCTTTAAGAATTTTCATTGCATTTGCTTTATTCTGGAACTGAGAACGCTCATTCTGACACTGAACTACTATATTTGTAGGCAGATGAGTTATGCGAACTGCGGAGCTGGTTTTATTAACATGCTGTCCTCCTGCCCCGGAAGCTCTGTACGTATCAACTCTGATTTCAGAGGGTTTTATCTCAATTTCTATATCATTTTCAACTTCAGGATATACAAAAACCGATGCAAAAGAAGTGTGTCTTCTTTTATTTGCATCAAAAGGAGAAATCCTTACAAGTCTGTGCACTCCTGCTTCTGCTTTCAGATAACCGAAACTGCTTTTCCCTTTAACTTCCAGAGTAGCGCTTTTAATTCCTGCTTCATCACCTGCCTGCAGGTCCATAATTGAAACGTTGTATCCGCTTCTCTCACAAAAACGAATATACATTCTGAACAGCATTTCAGCCCAGTCCTGAGATTCGGTTCCTCCTGCTCCCGGATGAATAGTAAGAATTGCATCCATTGAATCATTTGGCCCGCTCAGCATTCTGTTCAGCTCAAGCCGCTCAATTCCTTGTTCAAGTTCTTCTATTTCCGATGCAGCTTCATCAAAAGTGCTGCTGTCCTGTTCGTCTTTCGCAAGATCCAGCAGTATTTCAATATCATTAAACTTGCTATGCAGTTTCTCCCACGCTTCTGTCCACTCTTTAAGCTCATTTATCTCTTTTAAAACCTGCTGAGCCTTTTCCTGATTGTTCCAGAATTCAGGCGAACTGCTCAACTTTTCCAGTTCGTCAATTCTTTTAAGTTTATCATCCAGATTAAGATGTTCTTTAAGTCCGGAAAGCCGTTTATTTAAAGGTTGCAGCCTGTTTGTCAATTCGTCGTACATAAAACTCCCGATTAAACAAAAACTAATAGAGTTTCCGCAGTGTATCTGTTCCAAAATAGTGTTTAAGAATTTCCCTGTGATTTTTACCTTCGGATCCCAGAAAAACAGCACCGGACTGACACATGCCGGCTCCATCACCTTCTCCGGCACCGTATATTGTAAATGACAATGGGAGGCTGTTATGTCCTATATTTGCCTCTATGTAAAAGCAGGAACTGTACAATCCTGACTTAGTAAATAATTTACGTATATTTTGTTCGCCATTTACAATTATATTTTTCCTGCTCCCGATTATTTCTAACTGGCTGATATGGCCGGACTTAAATCTTTTAACAGGGATAATATCATAAATTGTTCCTATGTCTATACTATAAAAATCGATCATGCGCTTTTCAATATCCTTCCTGTCAATATTCACCTGCCACCTGAAAGAATCTTTTTCATGACCTTGTCTCACAACAGGACTTTGCTGATTCCCATGTTTACAATAAACATCAGGGCTGATACTTACCCAATCGAAAATCTTTTTTTCACTGTTAAGCTTAAATCCCGGTTTTCTTTCTCCATCTAATTCAGCAATAGACTTTACAGTATAGGCATTGAATTCATTTATTGATCCGTTGCGGGTAAATCCCCCGCATACCGGTGTAAAAAATGTATCACATAGTTTTGTCCCTGAAAAAAGTACCTGGCCTTCTGTCTCTTTAACAGCGCGATCACTCTCTTGTGAATAGAAATCAGAACCTCCCCACATCTGACAGTGAGGATCACTGCAAAAATCAAATCCCTCGTGGGAATGCGCTACACCCAGCCTTGAAAGCACAAAGCTTCTTGAAACTACTGCCTGAGCTTTTAATGATTCCAAAGGCGCATCGGAACGCATTTCCATAGGTACAACGCCCCTCAAATAATCTTCAAGCCCCATTTCAGCAACAGCAATCAGCCTGCCCATAGTGTCAGCTCTGAAAAATACCGGCGTTGTAAATGTTCTGTCAACTTGGACTGACCAATCATAACCGGAATCAACAAGTATGTTTTTAATGGATATTTTTGTACTGCTGTCGTGAGGAATAATACGTAACGAATTAAGACACTTTGCCGAATCTCCAAGGGAACTTTCGAAAATCTCAAAAACACATTTGGATTCTCTGATCTTTTCCTTAACAAGTTCGGGTGATATACCCTCCATATTAAGATTTATTAAATTTTCAGCTTCCTTTGCTGATTCAAATTCCCCTGAACGAAGGAGAAAATAAGTATTATTAATTATTTCACTATCGTTTAATAATATTGTCCCTCCCTTTACATCTCTATAAACATCCACACCGTTTTCTTTTAGTATTTTTTCCACATCATCTGTCTTTTTTACATCTTTGCCGGAATAAAAATTAACAAAGTATGTGAATTTAGGAGCTTCAAACGAACTTATTTTAATTCTCCATGATGTTTCCGGTTCTTGAATTTCGTATAACAAATTACCAAAATTATCAAATGCAGAAAAAGGCCCTTTGATATTAAAATTCAGATAAGACGGATGTTCCGCGATTTTTATTTTAATAACCGGAAATCTCTGAAATTTTCTGTATATTATTTTTGTCTCTGCCATAACTTTTAAATATTTGTTTTTAAAATATCAAGCACTCTTAAATTAATCTTATCAATATACCAAAAAAAAGCCATAAAATCAAGGTCGGTTGGGTTTGCTGTTACTGTAATTTGGTTACAGTTTAAAAATCCCATTTTAAATGACAAAATAATCATGTATGCTGTTTTTTTTCTGATCCTGCTGATTTTTAAATCAACTGAATAACCTACACTTTGTCCGTATACATATCATAATCACAACACTGCTGTATTATCCTAAAAATTCTCTTTTCCCAATAATCGAGTAGGGTGAGGCTCGCGCCTCATCCCTCTCACAGAACCGTACGTACGGGTCTCGTATACGGCTCATGTAATTTCTGTCATTTCATATTACTGAAATGGTAAATCCCGTTTCAACTGTTG
>Ga0190344_1001132_pt1 | contig 10283 bp, 6 predicted proteins | sample 48721323_MG_FD_161662 | JGI IMG/M metagenome (GOLD analysis project Ga0190344, IMG submission 161662) | Hydrothermal vent microbial mat bacterial communities from Southern Trench, Guaymas Basin, Mexico - 4872-13-2-3_MG | ecosystem: Environmental > Aquatic > Marine > Hydrothermal vents > Microbial... | reverse complement strand
CGAGGCAAGGGTGAATCATGGTAATTAATTGCTCCTTTGCGAGGTAATGCCAATATCTCAGAAGGTATCACCCAAGAATTGACAATACTGAACAAGTAATCAAATTTTTGCGGTTGTTGGAGCCACAATTGCTGATTCTTAAAGCAAGTCATCCCTTGCTGGTTTGCCCATACATTAACTTCAGCGTCCTTAGAAAAAATACCCTGAACGATATGCCCTTGCTGTAATAAATGTTTTACACAGCGAATCAGTAAGCTCGTTTCACCGACAACGAAACAAGTGAATGTTTTATTTGGGCTTATAGATTGGCTAAGAGATACTTCCTTATTATTCATAATTATTCATAATCAATTGGAATGTGAGTTAACCTATATCAGAACGTTGAGTCTTCATAATTATTCATAATCAATTGGAATGTGAGTTAACTTTCTCAACTAATGATGAAGTTTTAACAGCTATAGATTTTAAAAAAAAGTATTTTGACCGTTTTAGTTTTTCAAACGGGCATTTTTATTGTTTTGTTCAATGTTCATTTTTTAAAGATTATTTTGAGGCCCTTAATTAATAACAGGAAAATAAACGCGCTTTGGCGCTAAAGGCGCTAAAGAGGCCTTAATATTTTTAGCGTCTTTTGCGTCTTTTGCGTCTTTTGCGTCTTTTGCGTCTTTTGCCATTAATAATTAATGATTAATGATTAATATTTACTGACAAGGAATTACTCTTACAAATCAGGATTTAATGTCAAAATCCCCATTTGTGTCGGTGCCCCCACTATCCCATCTTCTTCACCAATCGGTAAAAACCGCACTGAATACCCAAATCTTTCCCCAATGTCTTTTGCCCAATTTTGAAATTCAATACGTGTCCATTCAAAACGGTGATCACTGTGACGTAATTTATCAGCGGGTAGATTTTCAAATTTGATATTGTATTCTACATTCGGTGTGGTGATGATGACTGTGGTTGGGCGTGTCCATTCAAATAATACCCGTTCAAAAGCAGAAAGTCTTGCTAAATCAAAGTGTTCTATCACTTCTATTACGGCCGCTGCATCATAGCCATATAGGCGTTTATCGCGATAAGTCAGGGAACCTTGTATCAATTTAAGACGCGCTTTTTGTGCCTCTGGCAGCCTATCCAAATGTAAACGTCGCTGCGCGATTTCTAGGGCGCGATGAGACACATCGACTCCGACGATTTCTTCAAAACCTTTATCATTCATTAAGGCTTGCAGCAATTTGCCTTCACCGCAGCCAAGATCAAGTACACGTTTCGCTTGACAGCTTTTCAAGGCAGCGACAACGGTGCCAAGCCGCTGTTCATTCAGGCTGATTTTCTCTTCAAGTGTGGTTTCTTGTTCATTACGTCGCGCTTCGTTCGCTTCAAAATCGGGTTCCTCTTCATCCACTAATCTGGCTAAGGCTTGACGGGTTAAACGCATTTGATGTTTTAAATAACGTTTCGCAATCAAGGCTTTTTCAGGATGATGGGCGAGCCAATCGCTGCCATGATGTAATAATTTCTCTACCTCTTCTTCACCAATCCAATAATGTTTTTCATTATCTAATACGGGTACCAGTACATAGATATGTGCCAGCAAATCTTGCAAGCGACAAGTCGCTTGGAGCGTGACGGTAAAATAAGCACTGTCTCCCCATTCAGGAAACTGCTCATCAAGAGGATGACGTTTGGCCGAAACTTGATAACCTAGCGGTTCAAACAAACGTTTGAGTAATCCTTCTCCGCCTTTGCAAGGCAGTACGGAGATTTTCGCGATCAAAGGGATTTTCTGGTTTACCAATTCAGGCCGTTCCTGACTACGGCCCGATAAGGCACTGCCATAAACATTTGAAATGGCGACGCTTAAAAAAGAGGAGGCGACATAAGGCCGATCATTGACATATTCTGCCAATAAACCGCTTTCTCCAGAATGCCCACGTCGCCCACGCACTAAGCCAATCGGATCAATATCCAATAACAAAGCCGCTGTGCAACGATCTTTATCGGCTTCTGAATAAAATACCTGCGCTTGCCCAAAAGATAATTCAAAGGATTGAACATGATTAGGGTGTTTATGCAGCAAAAAACCTAAATCTGTGGCGGGAGAATGTGTGGTTGTGAGGGTTAAAAGCATTGTTTTCAGTTGTCATCTGTGTGTTGCCCACAAGCTTAAGTACTCAAGTTTGTGGATTTTAAAAACTGATAGAACGCTGATTGTCATGATTGTCATGATTTACGCTGATTAATCTATAGCATTTTTCAATAGATAAGTACTGAACCATAAATTTTCAGGTATTTTAATTAAAAGAAACAACCAAGAATATGGGCAACCACAAGGGATTGCCCCTACGAACCGCCCGTAGGGGCAATTCCTTGCTCATGCCCCTTGCGGTAAAATACCTGTTTATTTGTGCTTCAGTACTTATGTAGGGGCAATCCCTTGTGGTTGCCCCAAATAATACAATCCCTTGTGATTGCCCAAAACGATAGGTTAGTTCACAATTATTCTTAACTCTTCATCAGTGATTTGCTTAGACAGTTCAATCCCATATTGCTGGTATTTTTCAATGTATTCCACTTTATCCAATCCCACCTCTTTGTTGCTCAGTGTCTTATCAAGGCGCTTGAAGTGGATTTTGGGATTGATATGCGAAACATGGAGGGCTGCCAGTACTTGATCAACAATGGATTCCCCTCTCGCTTGAAAAAAAGACAGCAGGATTTGTTTAAGCGAACTGATTTTCACAGCCTGGTTGTACGGAACATACGGATTCAGATCGCCAGAACCTAAGGAGAGAATATAAATCTCTTCATCTTTCGTCCAAGTATTGGTCATGATTTCCATCAGGATATAACCCAAGGTATTGTTATGTGCCCCTTGTCCACCATCCTGAAAGACGGCCCCCTCTTTTTGGCTTGAGTGATCTGGAGGGCTACTTGATGGGTAACGACAGCATTCGTAAGACTCTAATCCATCCGGTTCATAATGACACCATTTATAATCGGCCTGGTTGATTTTACCGAAGTAATACGCCGCTGAAAGTGCGGACCATGAAATCACATCGACCAGAGGGTAGGGTTGATCTTTTTGATACCACGATTTGATGAAATGCGTTCTCCGTGAGCAGAGATTGAAGGCTGTCGCCATAAATAGCGTATTCAGATCAGACAGCTTGATTTGGCCTAATGGGATTTTCTGCCCTTGTTCATCCCGATTTTCTGTCTGAGTTTGTGCAATTTCTGTTATGAAGGGCCCGCGATCATATTTACTACGAACAAAGGGAACCCATAATGATCTTTTTGTGAACAAATCACGGCCTTTATCAAGATACAAGCTGGCAATTTTTCTTGCCGAAACACGGGCAGCAATTGCACCGCCAATAATGGCACCTGTGGATGTACCCGTAATCAAATCAAAACAATCACACAGTGGCTTATTCGCTCGTTCTTCCAACTGAGCCATAATCGTTGAAGGAATCACACCCATAATCCCTCCTCCGTCAATTTGCAGTATTCTTTTCATTGCTAAATCATCCTTTTCAGTTATCAGTTATCAAGGCATTGATATGCTTGATTAAGTGATGTCTAAGAGTAACCGATTATTGAAGAAACTATAGGTTGATATAGCAAGAAATAAGCCATTTGTAGAAATATTGATCTCTTTCAATGTTAATTAAATTAAAATGGGGTAGATTTTGCCACGGAAAAACACGGAAAAACACGGAAAAATTCATTCCGTGCTTTCTGTGTTTTTCCGTGGCATTATAAATTAGCTCAAACAACAACGGATTCTCGTATAACGATGAAAGCTGTGGCCCTTTTCCAAACGACTAAAAATGACAACTCTGAAATTGAAAATTGGAAATGTTAGCGGGATGACTGACATTGATGAAATGTGGGTGTTCATTACCATTCACTGGCCTTGTTTCAAACCAATCACAAATGTTTTGGCTTAAAAATTCATCAGTCGGCCAATATTCAGTGCCTTCACAAGAAAAAGTCAAACTGATCATAGCATTCATAATATTGAGGGAACCTGAACGTAAATAAATGCTATCATCAGCTAATCGCAAAGTGCGAAAGCGTTTCAACACCTGTTGGATTGTTCGAGTAGAAACCTTCGCCTTCTCGGGATAAGAACAACGCGGATAAACCAAATACATATCAGGATCAAGTAGTTGCTCTATCTCATAAATACGATATTCATAAGGATTGTCGATTTGCCACAACAAAACTTGAGTACTGGCGTAATGAATCATGACGTGAAATACACCATGCTCGCTGATGAGTTTGTTTAAAATGCCCTGAATGTCATCTTGGTACTTATCAAACAGATTTGTAAGACGGCGTGGCCGTTTTTGCGCAGGGTTGTCGTGGTGGGGTTGCCCATAATAACTCGTTTTAGAATCAAGAGACAACGGTAAATGACGAATATCAAAATCGGCTACCACAAAACCTAAAAATTGTTGCCCTGCCATCACGGGCTGCACTGCGCTGATACAAGGGCGGCCAGTGGTGTGACTGATATACACGGAAGACAAGGTAAAATGTCGTTTCGGATATAAACTGACACAATAAGGTCGTCTTGATAAATCCTGATTACGATAACTATTATCAATATCGTTGGTACTGATATTAGAACTGATTTGTTTGCCAAATTTATCAACAGCATAAACTAAATGGCAATGTGGAATAGAAGCGAAATGTGTACTTAAGACTTTATCCAAACGCTCTAAATCTGACCAAACCACCACACAAACTTTAGATAAATTAAGCAGGGCAGGCTCAAATAAGCCAGTCATTCGCTGCCGTTGTTCTCCAATCGTTTGTTTCATCCACATTTATTTTTCTCCATTGTCATATCAATAATAATGTCATTAATTGATAGACTGTTATTCGTGCATCAATAACAAGTAGATGACGATTTGATAAAATATTGTGAATCAAAAAGGATTAAATTCATCAATTTAGCCCTTTCTGATGCCTAAAACAGTTCATCTGTTCACACAAGTTTATAAGTGAATATCAGAGCGGTTATGTCAAATTTTAAGTAATTTGATAGGCTGTTGTGAATTAAAAATATTTTGTCTAAAGATAAAATAATCTTATGTATGGTGTAATTGGTACTATCCTTTTAAATTTTTTATTATTTTTTTAAAAAAAGGGGGGGGGAAATTCATATCATTTAGCGAGTTCAAAAAAGTGTCATTATCAATCTTGGCCTTCGCAAAATAAATTTTGCAACGAAAGCCTTCGCAAAATAAATTTTGCAACGAAAGCCTTCGCAAAATAAATTTTGCAACGAAAGCCTTCGCAAAATAAATTTTGCAACGAAAGCCTTCGCAAAATAAATTTTGCACTCCAAAACAAACTACTATTTTCGTTCCAAATTTATTTTGCGACGGCCTGATTGAGATTGATAATGACCCTTTTTTTGGGAATGCGCCCCCCGAGCCAATAGTCTTCCACATCTTGCTTTATCTTTTGAATGGGAGGGCAGTTGTTCAAAGAAATTAAACAATACATATATCCATCATTCATAAGCGTTTCCCAATCCATGTTTTTGATACAATTACGATATTCCTTTTGTTTCGCTTTTAATATTTCCGTTTGTTCTTGCAATTTAAACCACTTTCTTTTTTCTTGTCGATATTCGCTGATCACTTTACCCATCAGAATTTTGGCAACACAGTCATACATGATGTGTCCATTCAAATACCAATACGTTTCTTCTTCTGTTATGTTCAATTCTGATAAGAGGCTATCTATTTGAGTCAAATCAATATGGGTATACTTTTGATTGATTTTATCTATCAAATCAGCAACACGATTTTTTAAGCCTGTGATGACTTCATGAGCATTATCAGTCAGATCAATTTCACTTGCTTTAATACAAAGCACTGATTTTAAGTCATTTTTTGAAACCAGGGGTTCAGAAATAGCCTCATCTTGTTTGCTCGCCATTTGCGCCTGTTTTCTCTTTTCAAAATACAAAATATAACGTAAGAGTGGATAAGTGACTTTTGAATACGCTTTGATGAAATCTACGAAAGAAAAAGAGGGCGTATTCGTATCAGGATAGGCGGTTTTATCGGCAATACGCGCCAAAGCTTTTGGAGAAATCTTATAATTTTCAATTGAATAACTATAAGTGTGAAAAATATAAGGATGACTCACTAAGGGTTCGTTTTTGAGCAGATATTCTAAATCACTATCAACACATAATATTAGGCTGGCCCCAGCATTTTTGAGATTGTGTTCAGTTAAGATGCTTTTTTTACCACTTTTGAAATGATTGTCTCTTGAATAGGGGTAAAAAATAATGTTTAATTCTGGCGCAAACGTATCAAAGACATCTTTCCAAAAATGCACGTCATCCATACCTTCCACATAGCAGGCAATATCCATATCCAACTGAATATTTTCTGCATTTCGATCATCAATATCAGGAAAATCATTATCCAGCAAAGTCGCGTCATCAATCTTCAAGTCTTTCATTGAGATTATCCTGTTGTAATTTCTGCCATTTTAGTGATTTTATCTTGCCAGCCTTTACTAAAAACACCAGCTGCGTGCGTCACAATAATAAGTTGACAGTTATCATTAAAACTTTGAATCATATCTATTAACTTATGTTGCCAAGCCAGATGTAAGGAATTTTCCGGTTCATCAATTAAAATGAGACTGGGTTGATTGTCGCAAATCAGCACTGTTAACAGGATAATTAACATTTGCTTTTCGCCGGCTGACAGTTCATAAACGGAAAGACATTTGCCAGTATCGTTTTTAAAAATAATGGCGTTATTTTGATCAAAGTCTATCCGTTTTTTGGAATCAGAAAATAAGGCATTGATTTGTTTAACAAACCGATCCTTATAATCGTTGATCTCTTCCATTTTGTCCGTTTTGTCGTTTAATAAGTTTTTCAGTTCTTGAAGATCGTTTTTGTCAGCACTTTCCTTAGAAGAAATCGCTCGGATTTTGTCGTCAAAAAAAACGGTGACTTGTTCTGCTAAAATTTTCAGCTTGAGCAAGTAACTTTTCCAATCAGTGATCAAATCCGCTAAGACAATATCAAGTTCAGTTTGCACTTCATCATACCGTTTATGATTTTCGGAGACTTGAAGCGTTTCAAGAGGCATTTCAAATGTGTTGATGTAGCACAGATTAATCACGTTAGAAAAACGAGTCTCGTTGTCTTGCGGAAAAAGGTTTGATTCAATGCGATACACTCTCGTCAAGGGCCGTTCTTCAATCGTTTGATGGAGCGGTTTGATGGGTGGATTAGGCTCAACTATCGCTTTTGAATCTTTGCGGGCATAAATAGAGTGATTGTCAGCCAGTTCGATTTTGATCGACTCTATATCCGATGAGGCAAAAAAGAGGGCCTGTTTTGACTTTAGAATATTTTTGATTAAACGTAATAAGGTGGTTTTTCCACTCCCATTTTTGCCAATCAAGATATTCACTTTGGGATCGAGTGTCCAGTTAATATCCCATTCTCCAAATAATTTGCGGATTTCTACTTTTTTGAGGTAACTCATTTTTTTATAAGCCTTTATGCTTGTATGGTTATTTTTGCGTAAAAGTACATAATACATGATTTGTCGGATGGTGGGCAAGCTACATTGCATTCAAGTCATGATTAACACCATAACTACAAGGATTTGATATAAGAAGGGATTAGATCGTGGTTGTACCCAGTTTAAATCCTTTATTATATTATACAATCCTTGTCGTTATCGGTTTAAATCCTTTGTTATAAGTACTGAACCATAAATTTTCAGGTATATTTAAAAAAACAGAAAGGGGGCAACCTTGGTTGTAAAATACCTGTTTATTTGTGCTTCAGTACTTATCAAATCCTTGTCGTTATTGTATCAAGCTTTCTCTGATCACGACATTTGATCGATAAACCTCTTCACCGCTTTCCAAAGGATTCTGGCCGGGTGCTACCAATAAAGCGTAAAACGTGTATTGCCCGACGGGCAGGGAAACTGGAAGCGTGAATAAATCATAAGTCCGTTTTCCTGCCAATAAGGCGCGTCGGTACGGTTGCGGGGTGAGACTAAAAGGTTCTTCTGCCCTATTCGTGATAAAATACAACTCAGCACTGTTGGGCATTTGAACCGCTACCCATAAATCAAGCTGTTCTGAATGAGCCACTTGCAACTGGATAACGGGCGGTGCCTGTCGCGTATTGCCAATGACATAGTGCGGTTGTAAATTGAGGAATTGCACTTGGGCCTGGCGCGTATTCGCTTGATTGACTCGCCTTGGTGTGTTTTCCGCCATAGCGGGAGAGGCAGGATGACTGGATTCATCCACTGTATTAATCCGTTTATCCACGTCATCCGTTGTACTCATCCGTTTATCCACGTCATCCGTTGTACTCATCCGTTTATCCACGTCATCCGTTGTACTCTCATTATCCAAGATTGTGACACTGGCTTGACTTTGATCGTTGCTTGCGCCATTGGCTGTTGAAAGCTTGATCTGAATCGTTTCATCATCTTCAACTAAGGGATCATCCATAATCGGGATTTCAAATTGTCGCGGGCCGCAATGCTGCCCACTAGCCGTGTCTCCCCAACGGAGTAAACCGCTTGTGGCGACATAATCCGTTCCAGAAGCGGCACTACTGGGATGATGATTGCTGGAACTATACGACACTAAAGCCGGAGGCAAAGGTATCGCGCCCGCTTCACAGCCGAGTCCGTGACGATTTACCGTGATCTGTGCCGTTTGAGCATTTTCATCAACCTGATACTGGGCATCTGAAAAACCAAGCTGACTGCCATCGTTATCAATAATCGTTAAGACGGCCGAATCCAGGCCCAATTGTGCCTCTCCCGCTGTACACTCTGTTTGGCTGGACAATCTCGTATCGCTGTCAAAAAATCTGGCACCGTTTGAATGCGATCCCCCTGATGGGCTGGATTGACAAAGGGGTGTCACAGTGGGTTCGCTCAAATGCAATCCAATCGTTTCGCTGTTTTCAAAACGGGTATCATCCCGCAAGGGTATGGAAACATACCAAGGTTCACAATCCCCATTGAATTGTTCCGTCAGTGTGGTTCCCCAATGCAGCGTGGCATTCAAGGGCGTATATTCCTGATGCGCGGTAGCAGTGCCCTCACTGGTTGTTATCGTGACTGTTGCTGGAGGGCTGTCGGGCCGACAAGCGGTACGATTTACTAAAACAGTGGCCGTGCCATGCCGTTCTTGAACTGTGTAATGGGTTCTGGAAAAACTGAAGGTGCCGGGGTTATCGCGCGCTATGGCAGGCGCTTTAGTGAAATCATTATCACTGATCGTGAGTGTCGCTTGCCCTTCAGAAATGAGCGCACCTTGGGTGGCTTGACTCAGTTGTAAAGTGAGCGTTTCACGCTTTTCAGAAACAGTATCCTCTTTGATCGGGATGGTAAACTGTTGAGGCCTACAATCAGCTATCGCTTCCCAAGTTAAAGTGCCGCTAACCGTTTGATAATCAAAGTGATTCGCGGTGCCCTGATGGCTGGCATAAGAGACGGCGACAGCCGGGCTGCCGGGCCCACAGTCTGTGCGATTAACCGTAATCGTTGCTAAGGCTTGGCCTTCATTGACACGATACTGAGTACGCGAAAAGCTCAAAACCCCTGGGCCACTGTTGATATCATTATCTATTATAGTGAGCGTTGTTTCACTTTGCCCAAGTTGCGCCCCTTTAACTTGGCTCAAATGCAAGTGAACGGTTTTGTCGTTTTCGACGAGGGCATCCTCTACAATGGGCACCTTAAAATGGCGAGGCCCGCAATTCTCTGCGGGTTCGATTCCCCAACTCAATACACCGTTCACGGCCTTATAATCTTGCCCAACGCTGGCTGTGCCGGTAGACTCACCACTGGCATTGGTTGTGTGATAGGCAACAGAGGCGGGTAGAGGTAAACTCTGATCGCAACCCGTGCGGTGAACAGTGACGGTTGCAAAGCCCGCGTCTTCAGAAACGGTTAAGGGAGTCGCCGGGAAAGCGATAACACTGCCATCATCGCCAGCGATATCATCATCAACAATCGTCAAAACGGCTTCACTGTCGCCAATCACGGCCCCGCCAAAAGGCGCACTGAGATTCAAATGGATCGTTTCATTGCCTTCCAAAGCCGGATCATCGATCACGGGCACTTCAAATGCCCTTGGGAAACAATCCCCTTTCGCCATGGCTCCCCAAGTTAATCGGCCCGTGACAGCACGATAATCGATATCCTGTTGTGCTGTACCTTGACTCAAAGCATACGATAAGGAAA
>Ga0190344_1001131_pt1 | contig 10295 bp, 5 predicted proteins | sample 48721323_MG_FD_161662 | JGI IMG/M metagenome (GOLD analysis project Ga0190344, IMG submission 161662) | Hydrothermal vent microbial mat bacterial communities from Southern Trench, Guaymas Basin, Mexico - 4872-13-2-3_MG | ecosystem: Environmental > Aquatic > Marine > Hydrothermal vents > Microbial... | reverse complement strand
AAACACGTTACCCACCCTACATTGATCTAATTGGTGGGCAACACTCTTTACCCACCCTACATAAAATTTTAATTAAAATTTTAATTTATGATCGCGTGCAAACCTTTTGTGCTTCCCCACTTTGAAGTTATAACCAGTAGATTTAATGACTAACCGAAAACAAGTAATAGAAACCTTGTGTCACCTGACATCCACTGGTGATGAAGCGGATCGTTGTCACGCATCCAGAGCATTGGGCGTACTGGGAGACACGTCGGCAATACCCGCATTGGTTCAATGTCTGCGAGATGAGGATATAGACGTTTCAATAGATGCCGCTGAGGCGCTTTCGCGTATTGGAAACCCTTCGGCTATCCCAGCACTGTTGGACTCGCTAACGCATGATCCAAACGGTGAAGTCAAAACCGCTGTCGTCAAAGCATTAGGCAAAATCGGGGGAACGGACGTTATTGTGCCTTTGTTGGAAATTGCCAAAAGTTGTCCCGACAATATGGATTGGGACGATACCGAGGATTGGGATGCTTGGTGGGATATGCAGCTTTTGGCGGTGGATGCATTGGGTAGTATGCGTGTCACTGAGGCTATCCCAGTGTTGGCCAGCATTTTAGAGGATGAAGAAGGCCAAGCGATTGAAAGTGAGGTATTGACTGCCCTTGCGCTTATTGGCGGTGCGGGTAACACTGTTCTGATGCAGCGGCTCACCAACGGCTCACCAAGGGAACGCCGCCGAGCGGCCACCGCCTTGGGTTTGTCCAAATCCCCTGATGTACACAAGGCCGTCGCTTATGCTATGACAGACAGAGAAGGTGAGGTACGTGTTGCCGCCCTCCGGGCGCTTGGAAAACTCGGGGCCTCGCAATATATCGATATCATGTTGCGGTGTCTCAAAGATCCTGAGCCTTTGGTGCGGCGTGCCGCAATCGAAATCACAACGGATTTATCGGTAAACCAAGATAATGTCGATATAGTGCGCGAGAAACTCGCGCCCTTGCTCACCGATTCCAGTCCAGTAGTACGAGCGGCCACGTTGACGGCCCTGGGTGGCACAATACACATTGATCGCGTTCCAACGCCTGTGGATTGGAGCGAGCTTGAGCTTGAACAAATTCGACATTGTTTGACAGATCAAGATAACACAGTCGTATCCGCAGCCTGTACTTTGCTCGCTCATCTAGGTGATCACACCATACTCACTGTGCTACTACAAATACTCTCAGATCAAGAACGTGATGCGGCGCGGCGTAGTACCGTTGCAACGGCCCTTGGGATTTTGGGGAATATTGAGGCGATAGGCATTTTGAGTTGGGCGATCAAAGACGACGCACAACCGGTTCGATTGGCAGCACTGAATGCCTTAATGCAATTGGAAAAAACGAGAGAGTCTGATCTACTAAGCCAACCCAGCGATGCCGATGCGCCGGAGGGCCAAGATAATGAACAAGCACCACGTACTACCCCACTTGCAATCATAATCGCAGCCTTAAAAGGCAAAGTCGAACCTGCTAAAGCCTCGACACCGGCCGTTGAACCTGATAACGCTTCGATACCTGCTCCAGATAATGCCTCGACACCGGCCCTTGAATCGGCTCAAGCCTCGATAGCTTCAGATCAGGTTGAAATAACGCCAGATGTCGCGCAGCCAATGATGGACGCTGAATCCTTGGCGGCCGATGGCCTACAATCCACGCGAGACAGTGAGACACCAACCATTGAACAACAGCGCCCTGCGATGTCCACACTTGAGGCCATAGCTCTGGATAATGTAGAGGCCGCTTTATTGATGGATGAATCGTTTGATGCCGCAAAATTACCCCAAAATTCAGAAGAGTTTAATGCGGAAATCCAAGAATACAGGGCAATCGCTCAAGAAAATATTGAGCTAGGCGAACGTTTATTTGTTCAGAAAAAAGTGGATGTCGCAGCGGATGTGCGTCACTTGAGTGCCCGTATTTTGGGCAATAGTGATCAGATTGAGGCCGTTAATGCCTTAATTGAGGCGCTCAACGATGACGATCCGATTTTGCGTCGGGAAGCGGCAGAATCTTTGGGACATATCGCACGTCGTTCACCGGGAGCCAAGGGATTAGCGAATGCCTTAGGCGGGTTAGTAATCCTTATGAATGTAGGGGATAATGAATTACGTTTAGCTTGTACGCGCACTTTAGGTGTACTCGGTAATCGCTTCGCTCTACCCATTCTAATTGGCGGTTTGCAAGATGATGATGCCAATGTGCGTACACAGACAATCCAATCATTGACAGCTTTGCTCCCAAGCAAGCTGAACAGCGTGAACTGTGAAGTAGAAATGGCTTCAAAAGAAATCAATACAGAGGCCATTATTGCACAATTTGTCAAAATGTTGCATGATATCAGCGCCAGTGTGCGTAAGGCCGCGGCTTCAGCATTGGCAACATTACAGCACACAGAAGCCTTAGATTTAATCATAGACGCGGCTTTTATGGATGGCGGGGCGACTGCCCGCGACATGGGAAAAATCCTGCGTCTTTTGAATGTTGAACAAAGTGGCGCTAAGTTGCTAAAAAGCTTAGAAAGCGTACCTGACAGCCTCCACCGACGATTTGTGATTGAAATGCTTGAAGAAGTCTTTACGACTTGATTTAAGTCAATGACTCAAGTGGCTTAATCTTACCACCTATCAGTTTGTGTCTGTTTCAAAAACAGACACATTTATAAAGTATTTATATCAGAATATCATTAAAAATCACTTATTCTCTGTGGCACTCTGTGGTACTCTGTGTTCTCTGTGTTGAAAAAAAAGCTTGGTGTCAAACTGATAGGTGGTAAGGTGGCTTAATGCTAAATCATGACAGTTAATAGATTAGGCCAAAACCACAAAAACGACACATAAGCCAAAACGAGTGTATGAAAAATTATCTTACCAACAAAATCATAATTAGTTAAAAAAAACATTTGACAAAAAATTTAAAAATTTTGTTAGTATTATAGGCGGCTTTTATCAAGGGATGATAGCCCAAGTGGCAAGATATTACGGTTCAGTATTAAAATGTCATACTGGTAAAATCTTAGACTTATAATAAAACATAAGATTAGCTTCAAAATCTATAGTGTATTATACTAAAAGTCACAAGTCGTTTTTGTGACCTAGGGAGCTTACTCCTTAAACATAACTAATTCTACTCGTTATTTGGTGGTTTTGGCGTTTTAAAGTAAGAGATGCTATCCCGATAGTTATTTATAGTAGCGCGATGTTCGACTGTTCGATATTCCTGGTTTTATTGGGCCTGATTTTGGTATAAACTCTAATAAAAGTTGAACATAGCGTTATAAATGTCTCTCACCAACTCAAAGGATAAATTATGAAGAAATTCATTTCCATTGTTATCAGCTCACTCATGGCTGTAGCCCTGTTTTTACCCACCAACGCAGCGGCCTATGATGAGATAACGGTCACCAATGGTGGCACCATCAAAGGCAAGGTTATCTTCACCGGTTCACAAAAGGATGCCAATAAGTACAACAAGGTGTACACCATTACCAAGGACAAGCATGTGTGTGGTACCGGCAAACGCAAAGTGGATTACGTGAAGGTCCAGAAAGACAAGAAAGACAAACTCAGACTCAGCGATGTCGTGGTGTATCTGGATAAGAAGAAAGTCGGTAAAAGGTATAAGTCGCTAAAAAAAGGCAAAGCGTTTGCCGAAGACGTGGAAAACGCCACAATCGATCAGAAGGCATGTGCGTTTCTGCCGTTTTTTGCTGTGGTGAAAAGAGGAGGAACGCTCACGGCTGTCAATTCTGATTCGGTTGGTCATAACATCCACACCTACAAAATCCTTAATAAGGGTAACGCGAGGCCCACGCTGTTCAATGTCAGTCAACCGAATGAAGGCGACCAAGTGAACAAGGATGTGGATGTCAAGGATGTCAAAACAAAAAAACAACCCAACAATTTCGGGAGTAAGAGTCGTGGCATGAAGGTGGAATGCGATCAGCATGATTTTATGCATAGCTTCGTTTTTGTGGCGAAAAACCCGTATTATGCCGTTGTCGAAGAAGACGGTACTTACACGATCGATAACATTCCCCCCGGCAAGTATCGGGTGAAAGCGTGGCATGGATATCTGAAAAATCCAAAGGCCAAAACAGTCACCGTTAAGGCTGGAAAGACAAAAACCAGGACTTTTAAATATAAAAACAAGAAGAAGTAGCATCGCTATCCAGAAAAATGGCCTTTGAGGTTTGTCAAACCTCGAAGATATGAGCGTAGGGGCGAACCTACGTGTTCGCCCTTTTTTTAAATAGTTCGCCCTTTTTTTAAAAAGCGTCAGATGTGAACCTACGTCTAAGTTCCACTTCCCAATAGCCTAAAATGGTTTGTAAAACAAAGCTTTAGGCGTGATCCCAATTTCCGATAAAAACACAAAGCTCAACTTTATTTTATAGGTATATAGGATCAATAATTTCACCGACCAAACCTGACAGGTTTTGAAAACCTGTCAGGTTTTCACATTCAAATGCAATTATGAAAAACGACAACGAACAAACGCCCCAAAAAAGCGAATCCTCAAGCTGGGGCCCTAAACTTTTCTACATCACGCTGGTAGCCAGCCTCGTTTTTTTCTGGTGGCTGCTGATTTATTCGCATGGCATTTCACCCATCCATCATTAACCTGAAATTCTTCATAATGACATTCCTTCAGAATACAATCCTCATTTGGATAGGCGCGTTTGCCCTCGTATTGTTGGCATTCTATGGCTTGGATCAATTTATTATGGCTGTCCAAGGTTTACCGCTCAATCTCGATATGACACCTGCTCAATAGCCCACCACCATGTATAAAAAAAAACAACACATCATGCCAAAGTGGGCAGGAATACTACTATTGCTCGCAATAGTGGGGTTTAGTTTCAGCCCACATTTGTTGCCCATCGTAGCGGCAGCAGACACCGCGATGGATGCCCAGGCCATCGCAGAACGTATTCAACCCGTGGGCAAAGTACGGCTTCTTGGTAAACCTGAACCTGTGATTGAAGAAAAAATACCCGATACACTCTCTCACGAAAACCAAGAACAAGAACTGATTCCCGCCCCCAAACTCACACGCAGTGACTACCCGAATATTGGAGTCAGTAGCCGCTCAGTCGTCTGGCTTATTGCCCAATTACACCTCTTTTTCGCCGCCTTTGTCTTAGCAGTGCCCCTGTTTGTCCTAGTGATTGAACTAATCGGCTTCAAAACCGGCGACTGGCGCTTTGATGACATGGCGCATGAGTTCATGAAAATCAGTTTAAGCGCCTACTCCATTACAGCCCTATTTGGAGGAACACTGGCTTTTGCCTTATTCCTGCTTTATCCACAATTTATGGCCTACATGATGCGCGTATTCAACACGCAAACCTTGATCTATGCCGCCCTATTTTTTGCAGAAAGTGCCTTACTCTATATTTACTATTATGGCTGGAATGCCATGCGTTACGGCGATGCCAAATGGGTGCATCTCACCATCGGATTATTGCTCAACGTAGTCGGTACGACTTTGCTCGTCGTCGCCAACTCCTGGGCATCCTTCACCATGGCACCCTCCGGCGTTAATGAAATGGGCGCAATCACCGGCAATATTTGGGAAATCATGAAAGGCCCCCTGTGGAACCCACTGAATTTACATCGTTTTATTGCGAATATCGCCTTTGGAGGCGCGATAGTCGGCGCTTATGCCGCCTATAAATTCCTCAGTGCCAAAACCCAAGCTGAAAAAGCCCACTACGACTGGATGGGCTATACCTCAAATTTTATAGCCATACTCGCCTTTTTACCCTTACCCTTTGCCGGATATTGGCTCATGGCCGAAATTTATGCCTACTCACAGCAAATGGGCATTACAGCAATGGGCGGCATCTTAGCCTGGCTATTTGTCGTACAAGCCGTACTCATTGGCACCATCTTACTAGCCGGTAATTATTATTTATGGTCAGGCATGTCACGCACCCAAGGTTCAGAGCGTTATACCTGGCTTATAAAATATATAGCCTTCGTGCTAGTCGTAGGCTTTCTCATCTGGGTAACACCGCATACCTTAATATTAAGTCCGGACGAGGTAGCCACATTAGGCGGAAGCCATCACCATCTATTAGGCCCCTTAGGCATCATGCCGGCAAAAAATATCGCCGTCAACCTAATGCTGATTTTCACATTCCTCTCATTCCAACTATACCGCCGATCAGATAAAATCATTACCGTACCTTGGGCAAAAGCAGGTAATGCCCTCATAGTAGCCATTTACGTGGTAGCCATCGTCAATGTCATTTTTGCCGGCGTATACTACGGCTACTTCACCAACACCGTATACAAAGTAGGCTCTAGCGTCATACAAGTCATGTCAACCTTGATGGTGATTATCAGCTGCGTCGTGATTGATACCTTCATGTTTAAAGGAGCCAAAATCTTACCTTCCCACTGGGGCAAAGTCAGCGACCGATCACAATATGCCTTATTTGCCCTACCCATTGCATTTACTTGGCTCATGGCCCTAATGGGTTATGTGCGATCCAGCGTGCGAACCCACTGGCATGTCTATACCGTTATGAAAGACAACTCGCCAGAGAATTACATACCCGCCATTGGCCACGCCGGAAACATGATAACCATCGCTACCCTATTGTTTTTAGTGATCATTCTGTTCATATTCTGGCTTGCCTCGCTATCGAGCACTAAGCAAGCTCCCCCAGTAGAACAAACCGCAACGGGAGGTGCATAATGCCAGTACTCGTTAAAGTGTTAGGATTCAGCTTAGCATTGACATTAGGGTTTACCTTAGTCACCAACCTATTACCCCAAATAGAAGGTGAAGCCCCAGTGGAAAAAACGCTAGACATTAGCGCATTCACAGAAGAGTCTTTTATCGCATTAGGAGAAGAATTATTTAAAGGTAATGGAACCTGTACACTCTGCCACAACAACATGGGACGCGCCCCAGATATTCCTGTTATGAACATGGTAGAAACAAGCCAGGAACGGTTAGCCGACAATCGCTATAAAGGCGAAGCAAAGGATGCCGAATCCTATCTCCGGGAATCCATGTTAAACCCCGGTATCTATGTCGTCAAAGGCTACGGCAAAAAGGGATCGAATGATACTCAATCACCCATGCCCATAGTCGATAAGGCCCCCATTCAACTGTCTGATATTGAGATAGATGCCGTAATTGCCTACATGCAAGCCAAGGATGGCAATCTAGTGACAGTCGCATTGCCAACGGCAGAAGCAGCATCGCCCCCAGCGAAGGCTGAAAAAACAGTGCAGCAAGCAACACCAACAATCGCTCAAAATGCAGAACAAGCCATCACTCAATACGGATGCACGGCCTGTCATAGCCTCCTAGAAATCGAATCACCCGTCGGGCCTGATTTGCGGGATGTAGGCACACGTCTCGACACAGAAGAAATTCGGCAAAGCATACTCGAACCCAATGCCGTCATTGCAGAAGGTTATTTTCCCATGATGCCCAGCGACTTTGCAGAACGGATGCGAGTTAAAGAATTGGAAATGATAGTACAATATCTTGCCGAACAAAGCGGAGAATAGTAGTACAACGGATTAGCGCGTAGGGTGGGTAAGCGGGCGGCATTAAAAACGACAAGGATTTGATATAAGAAAGGATAAATCGAACCAAACGCTTGCCCACCATCCTTGTTCTACCCACAGCCTGGGGTGTTAAATTTCAGGTACGGGATGACTTTTTTTTCACACCTGATTTGTAGGGTGGGTAAGCGGGCGACAATGAACTCAATATAATACCCTTATGTCACCGCCCGCTTGCCCACCATCCCCCCATTTGGAAGAAAAATAGAGTGAAAAATAAACCAATAAATTGGCTCAAATTTAACACCCCAGTTTACAACCCCGTCCAAAACGTTTTTTCCCCCGTTCGATTTTTTTCGATTCAGGAAAAGTGACGGAGCAGGTTGCAAACCTGCTCCAACAAAAAATTTCAGATTCCCAGAATTGACGGTCAATACTGTGAAATATCAATGTAAAATATAAGGATATTCTTATCAGAGCAAACTTGCCTTATTTTACGGTCAATACTGGGGAATCTCAGGGAAAATATGCCTGATAATAATATTGTTAGCCATCAATACACCATGAACATTGATAAATATATCAGTTCGCTCTTAACTGAAGTCTGGTCAGAAACCCATTGTCAAAACATCCTAAAACGAATTGGTCTGCGAATGATTGGCATAAGGCAAATAAAATCGATTTATGTGACTCTATTAGAGACGAAGGATTTTGATCAAAATTGGATGGAACGTGAAGCATTATCGCATTGGGATTTCGATGGAAAAGAATTAAATCAGATCAAGTCTATTCCTAAAGATGAGTTAGATAAAAAGCATCATTTTAGCACCACTCCTGTTATAGAATATTTCGTAAATGACGATCAGACGCAAATTGCCGTTGCGGTATTTAGAGGTTTTTACCTAAATGCCCGAGCTCACAGAGAGAAATGGAATGATAAGGAATCTAAGTGGGAGCGTACTTATACTTGGATATCATAGCAAATACAGAGCTAACAAAACCGCTGAACACTGACCCAAAAACCGCGCAAAATTTATTTTGCTTTGCATTTTCGTTCCAAAGTTTGCTTCAAAAGTTTGTGTTGTATCAAAGATATGCCCCTGAAACCGCTCACTATTATAGTATTGGGCCAAATGCCAGTGGTAAATCAAATTTGCTGGATTCACTATAAGTCAGGCAACAAATAGTCAGGCATAAAGGCACAATAATGACAAGAAAGGAGGATGAGCTACCAGTACTTTAACAGTATTGCTCGTTTTAATTAAATCTGCGTTTCAAGTCAAAGGGGGTAAAGTACAATCAAGAAATTGACGTAGGGGGCATTCTTTAGTGTCAGCCCTTTGTGACATTATTTTTATGAATATCTACAGAGACAAATTAAAGGACATAATGCATGAAAAATTTTCGGATTCCCGCATTTTGGCAAGCAATCCTAGTGATTGTCTGTGCCTACCTGATTTTTGATAACGCATTTCCACCGGTGATGCCCAAATCTTTGATGATCGAATTTATGATCATCACCATCATCGGTGTCTTGTTGTACTTTTCGTTTGATGAACAACGTTGGAATGAATTTAAAGCCCCAATCAAGGCCGTATTACGCGATAACGATAAAGGCCTCATACGCTGGGCCTTTTTGATACTCATTCCCGCACTGCTAGGATTAACCGTTTACAATGCGATCAAACCCTCGTTTGAATCGCCCGTAGAACTTCGGCAAGTACACCCCGCCCCACCTTCCACATTACGGGTATACGACAAGTCTTATAATCTGACAACCCTTGAAAATCCAATTCGTACCGAAGTATTAGCATTAGCACAAAGCGACGCAAAAGCGGCCGAAGGCCAATATCACAAAGCGATACAAGCGGGCAGTGAAGTCTATTTTCAGAACTGTTTTTACTGCCACGGCGATTTGCTAGACGGAGAAGGGCCTTTTGCCACGGGTTTTAATCCCATTCCCGCCAATTTTCAAGACGTAGGCACAATAGCCCAATTACAAGAAGCCTTCCTATTTTGGCGCATCACCACAGGCGGGCCCGGACTACCCAAAGAAGGCACACCTTGGAATTCGGCCATGCCCGTCTGGCACGAAATGTTAAGCGAAGCAGAAGTCTGGCAAGTGATCACCTTTCTCTATGATTATGTCGGGCAAGTACCGCGTATGTGGGATCCAAAGATATCCAAGGCCGTAACAGGCATGAAAGACAAAATCCAAGCCCAACGCGCCAATATGACTGGCAAAGGCCTTTACCAATTCCGCTGCGCCGTGTGTCACGGTGACAAAGGCGCAGGCGACGGGCCGGCCGCTGATTATCTTTATCCGAAGCCACGCGATTTTACCTTGGGCATGTTCAAATATAAAACATCCCCCGCTGAATTACCCGCACGAGATGAAGATTTATTCAATACCATAAAGTTTGGTTTGAACGGTACAAGTATGCCCGGCTGGGAGAGTCTGCTCAGCGATGAACAAATCAAAAGCATGATTCCCGTCATCAAAGGTTTCGACATTTTGGATACATGGGTACAAGAAAGCGAAGACGACGATGAGGACGAGGAAGAAGACGAGGAAGAAGACGAGGAAGAAGACGAGGAAGAAGAGACTGAAGACGACGAAGCTGAAAGCGATGAAGAAGCTGAAGACGACGAAGCTGAAAGCGACGACGAAGCTGAAGAAACTGAAGACGACGATGCTGAAAGCGACGACGAAGCTGAAGAAACTGAAGACGAC
>Ga0190344_1001122_pt1 | contig 10323 bp, 6 predicted proteins | sample 48721323_MG_FD_161662 | JGI IMG/M metagenome (GOLD analysis project Ga0190344, IMG submission 161662) | Hydrothermal vent microbial mat bacterial communities from Southern Trench, Guaymas Basin, Mexico - 4872-13-2-3_MG | ecosystem: Environmental > Aquatic > Marine > Hydrothermal vents > Microbial... | reverse complement strand
ACTTTATTTACATTGTATTCCTTAGCTTTCTTAGCTAACTTTTCTAAAGTTTCATCTGTATAGCCTCCTTCGAACCCACCTAAGTCTAGGACATAAAGATTCCCATAGAGTTGTCCTATGATAGTATATGTTGTCTGGTCAGTCCCTCTACCTGAAGGGTCTATAGCCATATAAATACCTTGGTACTCTAGCCACTCTTCATCTATCCTAGAAGGAGCATATAAGAAATCAGCTCCAGAAACTCCTAGCTCATAGAAATCTAACTTATATTCAGTATCATTTGTATGTCTAATACCTACAGGAGCCTTACGTTTATCAGTCTCAAACACTATTAAATCTCTAAGTTTAAGAGGGTATTTATATTCATCAGATTCTGTGGTATCTAGCATGTATTGCATCATGAAGTTACTCTTACCAGCACCCAGCTCCCTAAGATTTAACTCTTCTTCTGTATATCTAGTATCTGTAGGCTTCCAATAAAGCTCTGGGTCTTCTTTCAATTCCTGTACGATTTCAGGAGCTAAGTAGCCATTATATCTTTGTATGTGGTCTACATGAGGATAACGTGCTGGTACAATGTAAGCTTCGTAACCTCTTGCTAATAGTTTGTGAGCTCCATATATACTATCTATTGAGTGTGGAGTTCCTAAGTATGTAATCACACCTCCAGGTACTATGATGTTTTCCATCTCACTAAGGGTAGCATACAACTTAGCACGCATCGTTTCTGTTTCTACTGTATTGATTGTTTCTACATCATCTAAGATTATTTCTGTAGCCCTAGCTCCTGTTATCTGGGAGAACACGCCACTAGCTTTTACACTAGGAGCGTGTGAAGGTTTAGAGCCTCTAACATCAAAAGCCATTGTACTCCAACGCATATAAGCTGGAGGAATGAGAGGTTTTAAGAAAGGGACGGACATTATCAAACGCTGAGTAAAAGTGGTGAAGTTCTTAGCCCTATCACCACTAGCGGATATAACTAGAAACTTTTCATCAGGATTCCTAAAGAGTTTCCATAGAACATATACTGAGGTTATCCAACTTTTACCAAAGCCTCTGTAAGCTTCTACTATACGTCTCTTACTACCTTTCTGTAAGAAGTTAGCTACTTGGTATTGCCTTATCGTAGGCTTAGGTAATCCTAAGTGTTTCCAAATAGCAAACAAAAAGTTTCTAAAGTCAGCTTTTAGCAGCTTAACATATTCAGCTTTTGTCATCAGTTATCACCTCTAAATGGTAAGATTTCTTCCCAGCTATCTTCTTTGTTTGTGTCATCCTTGAACATTCCTTCAGCATTTAAAAGCTTGATTATGTTGGATATTTCTGAAGCGGTGATGCTGCTATCTTCTACTTTCTCTAATAGGAGCTCTGTAGTTTTATATAGTAATTCTTGTAAATTCCTTCTGTGCTTTTCTTCTTTACTAAGCCTTGCCATCATAACTACCCCCTTTAGCTATATCTTTGACTAAATCTGATAATACAGTTTGAGCAGTCTCTAAACGTACCACTCTCTCAGTGATATCATCTATGATAGTTTCTTGTTTATCTAATACATGAGTTAGTCTTTTTATAGTATCGTTTAAGTTGTCAATGCTCTGTTTTAGTAGCTTATTTCGTTGCTCAAAAAAGACACCAAGAAAAATAAGAATCACAGGGGACAACCATACAAAAACACTTATTGGCATATCTGTAGGTATTAATGGCTCCACTCTAACATCTCCCTTCTACTCCCCAAACCACTTAGATGGGGCTGGTGGTTTTTTAAGTTCTTCTCTTTCTTTCTTTAGTTTTTCTTGGATTTTCCCTTCCGAAATTAGGGTTCGTTTAATATCCTCCCTTGCTTTATTTTGAATGTCTCTAACTATACTGTCTACTTTCTGTCTCTTATATTTATCTGGTAATTTTTGATACCTAGGGGATTTGACTAAACTATCTAAGCTTTCTTCTAAATGATACTTAGTGTTAATTAAGTCGAGCATATGCCAATACTGCTCTTCAGTTAGTTTTACCCCTTCTATTGTTTTATTCATATGAGGTACTACGTATCCTAATCTACCCGCCTCTCTTCTCCAAGAATCCTTAGGATAGCGACGAGCATCTGAAGTCCTTAACCCAAATTTATAGTCCCACTGTAAGATAGGCTTTCCATAACTATCTAATACAGGAGCTCCTCTTAAAACACTATTATTAAAGTCTATCAAGTACTTATCATACTGCTGATGTACATACTTAACTACTCCATAGAAAGGAATAAGTGACTGTCCAAAGTTTTGGATGTAGTCTTCTGTATTAGTCCCTTGTAAAGCATCTATAAAGTCAGAGAGTGATTGGAACCATGTTTTATTGAGAGTATTGTTAGCCATGATTAAGAGGAAGCTAGCTAGCATTTGCTTAGCCTTTTCTTCTTCGTCTGGGTCTTTAGCTTCTTCAATCGCTCTCATTAAATTAGCCATGGATGTAAATGTTAAACTAGGGATTGGGTTAAGAGCGTTGATATCTACCCAAGTATCCTTTATCCTAATAGCGTTGTCTGGAATACCAGCCTCTGACATAAGCCTTCGTTCCTCAGCATTTCTGGCTGTAGGAGTTAATCTATTCTGCATATATAACTGAACCCCTACTAAATAGAGCATCCCTGAGAAAGCTAAGGTTGCTGCAGCACGCTCTCTTTCAGCCACATTCTTACTGGTGAATAATTGTTTCCAATACTTAGGAGTGAGTCCTCCTGTTTGAAATCCGTACTCAAGTATTTTAGCTGGGGTGTGATAGAAGAGTTGGATAAGTTTCAAAGGCTTATAAGTATTCAATACCTTTTCTATCTCCCTATTTACCCCCCACTCTAAGTCTGTTTTCCATGTCATATCTGCTGCTTTATAAACACCAACTTTATCTAAGTTACTTATTAATTCGTAATCTTTATTATTCTTTAGACTAACAGGGTCTATCTTTTCAGCTATTACCATGTCTATAACTTTAGAATCAAAATCTTTAACTTCTAACATAGATTTGATGAAGGTTATTGCTTCCTTCCCTGTCAAGCCCTTCTCTACCTTAGCATACTTTTCCATTGCAGGGAGTATCATCTTAATAGCTCTATATTGTCCTGCTAAATCTGTGTATTTCTTTGCTTGTTGTTTAGTTAAAACTCCGCTATCTACCTGCTGAGCTAGCTTTGCCCTTATCTCTCCAAAGTAAGCTCCATAGGCGAAAGGCTGGTCTGTGGCTTTTAATAATCCATAACTTAGTGTTCTCATATGTCCCAAAAAGAAATCTAGTGCTATTGATATTCCTCTCATAAAAGTGTTAGAGGACATCATAGTTCCAAATAGGTTTTCAGCAGTGGCTCCTTGGATATGTTCTATTTCAGCCCTAGGCCTATCTAACTGAGTCAATTCTGATAGTTTATTAAACTCCTTAGGGTTGAATAGCATCAGTTTCATCATATCGACAGCTGAAGGAGCTTGTTTCCCGTGAAGGACACCATAGACATCCTTAGTGCTTACTAAGGGTCTGAAGAAAGCCCTATTAACACCATCTATAAACCCTATGGTTTTATTTAGGACTTGGTTAAAAGTAATCCCTTCACTACCTTTTCTTAATACTGTATTTATTCCAGCAGCTACTGTATCGATAGCTAAATCATGGACTTGGTGAGCTAGCTGTGAAGCTACGTTTCTTTTATGAACATTGAAGTTAGATAGGACATTCATAGCTTTATAATCGACAAGAAAATCAATAAAGCGTTTAAAGAATGGTTGTTTATTTAAGGCTCTGTTAATAGCGCCTACATCTTTTGTTGAGGATATGAATTTTACCCACTTATTTAACTCAGCTTTATCTAATTTACCACTTTCAAAAGCTTCTAGAATCGATTGGGCATCTGGAGATTTTAGGATATCTGAATCTACTATCTTAGAAAAATCAAGTAACTCTCCATTCACATCTACTCTGTGGATAGCTAGAGCCTGAGCTACCTTGGTGCTTATGTCCTTAAAACTGGAAGTTAAGTCGTATTGTAAGTTAAGTAGTTGGATAAGTTTTATTTCTTCCTTAGGGTCAATCTTCTCTCCCTTAGCCTGTAGCTCCTTGATATACTTAGCTTGGCGTTGGATAGAGTATCCTAAATTAATTATAGTTTCTCTATATTTTAACACCTGCTCTGGAGCTGTTTGCAAAGCCTCGGCTAATTGTTTAGCTTGCTTAATATCCAAACCTAACTCTTTTACTAAACTATCACTATCTAGCTTTTCTAACTTTTCTCCCTGCTTCTCTAAACGCTCCTTAACTTCATCAAAGGATAGCTTATCTTTACCTTTAGCATCTTCAATAGCTTTAGCCATATCATAGACTTCTTTAATAACTTCAGGTTCTGAGTTAATCTTAGTGGTATTGATAGGAGCGTTATCTTTTGCTGGGGTTACTATGGGTACAGCTGAGGCATCCTCTGGTACTTTCTCTTTAACTTTAGATACTGCTTCAGCTTTATTATAGTTTTCCTGTTCTTTAGTAGTTTCAGCCTTAACCTGCTCCTTAAGAGAGCTAACCTCCTCTTTCATTTTATTGAGGTTTTCTTCTACATCTTTATAGTAATCACTACCTATTTGTTTAACATCCACATCTAAACCTTCAGTTATTGAATTCAACTTTTGTGTAGCGTTTTCTACAGATATCTTACCTTCTTCTAAATTTTCTTTGATGGTTAATAAATCGTCTAACTGGGATTTACTTAAGTTTATTTTCTTTTTTTTCACTGCAAACAATAACAGGTCTAAAACACCCATAACTGCTGCTTGCGGAGCGATTACTTCCTTAGCAAATTCATCTACATCTCCATGGATACCTAAAGCTACAGCAGAGCCTCCAACCACATCAGCAGTGTAACTAATCAACTCAGTAACCACTGGGTTTAGTGGAGTCTTTTTTAGAATCGTTTCTACTAAAGACCTGGCAGCATCCCCACCACCAAACTGAGCTGCTGAGATAGCTTTATCGTAGGTATCGATATCAGGCTCAAATAGTTTTGAATATTCTGCTTTAACAGTCCCAGCAGCAGCACCTATAGCCCCTTCTTTAACAAAGGTGGGGACGTACTTAGTTGCGTTAGCTGCTTTACTTAACCACTTAACACCACTCAATCCTTTTACCACTGAGTTAACTGTACCATAGGACATAAAGGTTAATAAGAGCTCTCTTCCAAAGACCCCTGCAGCCTTAGACACTGTTTCTACAGTAGGGGACAGTGTGTGATAGCGTACTTCCTGACCAAGGGCTCCCTTAACAGCAGCGTCCATGACATCAGTTACAAAGCCAACTCCTTTGAAAATCTGCATATCTAGCTGCTTTTCGTAAGCATCTCCTTCGTCTTTCTCTGGAGTGATTTCTCCAGTCTTGAGCTCCTTTTCTCCTACTGTTCGATTAGCTTCTTCGGTCATTTCACCTTCAGTGGAAATTGTCCCTAAGCCTAAGTCTATCTCAGTAGTTATAAAAGGATTGGTGGTTGTGTTATTTATATCTAGACCTAGTACGTTTGTATCTTGACTAGTCTCGAGTCTAGGCATCTTAGCACCTCCTATCTTTTAACACTCACAATCACTTACTACTAATACTTACTATTACCCTTAGTATTACTTAGTAATACCTTAGTACCCTTAGTAATAATATAATAATATATAATATATACTAAGGGCTCTTAGTTTATCACTAACTAACTATTTTCTTTTTTCTTTCTGAATAGAAAACTAAGTAGGTTATCAGGGATATTAACTTCTTCCTTTGTGTCCCTTACTGGTTCTTTAGAAGCAGGTATAACTGAAACTTGCTGTTGAGTTGTAGTAGAGGTTTTGGGTGAGGTATCTAGTAGTAATTGCTGAGCTATTAAATCTTCGTTAATAATTTGAGAGTTAAACTTATAACTCAAGTCTACTTCTTGTTTAGACGGTATTAAAGACTCTAAAGTTTTGTCAGGGGTTAATGATGGTTGAGTCTCTAATTGTGGAGAGCTAGAAGCTAGCAACTGCTGCTTTTCTAAAGGGAGAAGGTCTTTAATATAGGCATATCTATTAAACCTGCTAAGGACTTCAGAAGCGTATTCCGCCCCAGAGACTTTATCTGTACTCTTTGGATTAGGCTGAGTAAAGTTTCGATAGTCTATCTGTATTTGATTTGTGTCCCTATCAAGCAGTTTATCTTTGTTAGCTAACAGTAACCCTTTAAGATAACCAACCCCTTCATTATAGCCTGCAATAGAGAATCCAAGAATGTTATTGTCAGCTATATTCCCTTCTTTTAGAGCTTGGATAGCTTGGTTAAAGTAAGTATCCCTTCGGGTTTCGTATTCATCAGGCTTCTCAGAGTAAGGAGTTTCTATATCAGCCTTAGCAGCGGCTGCTTGGTAGATAGTACGCTCAAAGACATCGAAAGATAGCTCAAGGCGTTCGCCTAAGTCTAGCTTTTTAAAACTCTCCATCAAATCTTTACCTTTTAGTTTCTTTGACCACTTTTTTGATTTATTGACAATATCCTCCAAAGCAGAGGTAGTTATCTGAAACCAGTTCCAATCAGCATCTTCACGTCCTTCAGTAAAGAAACCTACAGAGCTTTCTTGGGCTGCTAAGCTTAGCATTAACAAAGCACCTTCGGTTGAATAGCCTCTATCTAAAGCTTTCTTTATAATTGAGTAAGCTCTCTCTTTAAACTTAGCATTATCTATTTCTGTTTTTTCATCCTTCACTACATCGCCAGCCTCGTATATGAAAGTATTTACTATCTCCATCACTGTCGCGTCTTTAGAAGTTGCTACACCTGGAGTTAATTCTGAATTCCCTTTAGCCATACTCTTACCTCCTTATAATCAGGGTTTAAGGCTGATTTAAATTTAAAGACTCCTAGCAGGCTCTTAGCTCACTGACTTATCGGTTCTAATTAAATTTACTACAGAGAGTCGTTTCGAAGCTCTGAGGACTTGCTAGGAGCCTTCTCGTTGATATTATTTGTTCATTAGAGCTTGACGGATGATATCGTTAGCTTCGTTCTCAGAATAACCCTGAGCCATTAGGTATATCACTAACTTTATCATAGCTTCCTGAGGGTTCTCAGCTATGCTTAACTGAGAAGATACATAGGCTACTGTGGCATCCTTAGTTATTTTTAAAGCTACATCAGGTTCGAAACCTTTTAGCTGTAACTTTTCTATAGCTGTGTTTTTGTCGTAAGAAAAAGGGTTATCTACTATGTTATTGTATAAAGCTTCAGTTTCCTTTATTTCTGGAGTAGCAGTCTGAGTGTTTTTATCTTTCTTAGTAAATGAGTTCCATACTTTAGTGAAGATGTTTTCTTTCTTTTCTTTAGCTAAATCGAAAGGATTGACACTTAGAGCGGAGTCAGTTGCTTCTAGTGAGAATTGTTCTCCATACTCTGATAAGGGTTGTAGGACTTCTTGCTCGTATAATTCTCTAAGGTTATCATTATCATAGCCATATTTCTGGAAAAACTTCTCTTCTAACTCGTAAGCCTTTCTCCACATTTCGTACTCGATGTCTTTATTCCAAGAAGTTGACATAGGATTACCAGCGTACTTTTGAATAGCTTTAGTTTTTAGAGTGTTGAATATCTTACCATAGTTATCTTCCCATTCATCCCTAGCACTTTGGATTAGATTCTTTAGCTTATCAGCATCTGCAGCGTCTAGCTCTCCTGAAGCAGCCATAGCATCTAAAGATTCTAGTTCTGGGATATGTCCTTCTAATATCTGAGTTTTTAAGTTATTGTAGTTTTCTTTCTGTTTCTTAGCTAGAGAAGCTTTATCTGAATCAGCTTGTAAAGTAGCGGATGCTTTAGTTTGCTGTAGGTATGTAGCTGTCATCTGCTCAATAAACTTTGGGCTAGCTGTAGGACTGTCTAAGGCAGCTTTCCAAGCATCTTCAGTTAAGCCATATACCTGAGCTTTAGCAAGGGTCTTAGAGTTGAGGAGTTGACTGTCCTTTTCTAAGGTAGCTTGGTTCTTAGCTTGGAGTTTGCCATTGTAGGCTATGAAATCATTTAAAGAAAGTTGTCCATCATACAACCCCTTTAATAAGACATCTTCTGTCAAAGTACCTTTATAGAAGGACAAATCAATATCCTTTACAAATTCATCACTACTAACTGAAGAGAATTTGTTAGGATTAAAAATGATATCGTTAGCTAGATTTGTAAGCTCTTTAAATTTAGAAGAATCTAAACTCCAATACTTTTCATCTTCCAGCATACTCTTCCTTAGAGCTTCCATTTGAGAACGAGCTTCACTTGGATTGTACTTAGCTTTCTCTGCTAGCTGACTGATTTTAAAATAGTTGGTTTTGTAGTAGTAATCTAAAGCCTTCTTTTGTTGTTCTGTTTCTAGTGTAGCGTAGTAATCTAACTTAGAATTTCTAACATTAGTTGCTTGTTCTTTATATTTATTAATGGTGTCTGATAAAACTGTCTGGTCCAAAGAAATACCTGAGCTATCAGCTAATGTTGTGAAGTCTAGTAGTTCGGGTAGTCCATATTTTGCTGCGAGTTCTCCTATCCTTTTGACAAAGATTTCAGAAGCTTCTATTCTGTTGAATCCCATATCCTTAGCTTGCTCTTGGATTTGGCTTAAGTTCCATCTTAAAAAGTTATTTAAATCTACACTGTTAAAACCATTAACAATAAACTCTTTACTATCTAAGGCTTCTAAGTTATCTAAGCCTACAAACTGAGCTAAGCCTGCTTCCAAAGCTTGGTCAGCTTGATACTGAATCCCAGCTACTCCTGTCTGATACATTTCCTGAGCGACTTCCTTTGTTTTTTCTGTAGTCCAATTATTGACTAAAGCTTGCTGTCTCTCAAGAGCTGTGGGTAAAAAGGTCTCTAAGTAATAATCATTAGAAGGTCTATTCTCTAACCACTGCCTATTGAATTCGTCTAAGGCTTTATTGACATCTTCTGGGGACTCCCATTTAGCTTTGTTCTCCTGGTAATAAGTTTGCAAAGCTGCATTGTAGAGTGAGTAATCCATGTTAGCTTGATATTTATAATAACTCTCCACCATAGCCTCACTAGCGTTTTCATCCAAAGCTTCCCCAGTTGCTGCTTTGAGCCAACCTTTGATTTGGTCGGCTCTTTGGTTCTCTGCTTTAATCTTTTCTACTAAGGGAGCTACGGTATTGATTGCTGTTGTCATGTTTTCCCAAAAAGATACCTTATCGTTTTGTTGCTTTTGTACGGTATATAGACTAGATACATCTATAGGCGCGTCTAAGGGTTTAGAAACTACTTTAAAATCAGGAGTAGTTTGGTCAAAATATTGTTCTTGTGTAGGTGGTAAATTTGCTCCTATCGCTTGTCTTGAGCCTCTTGGCACAATATCACCTCCATCATTCTGTAACCCCAGTAGTTGGGTTCGTTTGTAATAAAAACTTCTTTATTAAGTCTTCAGGTATTAACTTATTAATCTGGTTACCTAACTGCATCCCTTCGACAGCTCCTTGTAAAGCTGCTGTAAAGGGATTTTTTTCTTGAGATTGTAACTGAGAAACATTGTTCTGATAAGTAGTAGCTAAGCCAGCCTGTTGATACTTAGTTTGTACTAAATAGTTTTGTAAATTAGCATCGATAATACCTACATCTTTAGCTGTGTCCTGTTGTATAGACCCTAATAAAGCCATTAAAGTTCCTCCACCACTAGCTCCCATTCCTAATGTATGAGCTATTGTACCTTGTTGAGTTTTATAGGATTGTAATTTCCTCTCTATTATCTGTTGATTAGCCTGAGCTCTTAGCTGTTTCTGTTGCAAACTTAAGGCGGTTAGTTGGTTTCGATAGTTATTCTCTAAGCTTTGCTGAGATAGTGCTAATTGTTCATTGTATTTAGTAGCTTGTTGATAAGCGGAGTAGCCTTTAAATAGACTTGTTCCTAAAGTAATAAGTTCAGTTAGCATAAACTTCACCTCCTAGTATTTGCCATATCTTCTGTTGAATGTTCTAAACTCAAAACCTACCCCAGTTAAACGCATGCTAGACGCCCAGCCTTTTTGTAAGTCGTGGTTAGGGTCTCCTGAGATAGGGTCACTGGACTCAATGATTAGTTCGGCTCCACGTGCGGATTTCCCTATCCTTTTAGATATGTAAGGAGTGGCTGTAAATGTTCCTAAGCTTTCTATGTCTTCGTCTTGTTTATAGTAGATATAGCCATTGAAATCATAATCAAAAATTAAGTAAATCAAATCTAACCTAGCTCTAATATGAGGAGGTATTTCTGCGGTATAGACAGGGATAGCAACTCTAGATTTGATTGTTTGATGTATAATATTCCCA
>Ga0190344_1001109_pt1 | contig 10398 bp, 8 predicted proteins | sample 48721323_MG_FD_161662 | JGI IMG/M metagenome (GOLD analysis project Ga0190344, IMG submission 161662) | Hydrothermal vent microbial mat bacterial communities from Southern Trench, Guaymas Basin, Mexico - 4872-13-2-3_MG | ecosystem: Environmental > Aquatic > Marine > Hydrothermal vents > Microbial... | reverse complement strand
TGTAGCCCAGATTCTAAAAATCCCAAGCAATGGCTCCATTTAGTGCAGCGTGTCATTGTGGGCAGTAGTGATCCGGATATCGCTGCCATCATCGCGCAAATTCAAGCTTCAGATTTATTAGAACCCAATCAAGTTGAGGGGGCTGGTTTAGATTTGCGTATGGCAAAGCTGTACGCGGCTTCGCCTTGGATAGACACTGAGGCGGCCAGTTTTTACTGTATTTCTCCCATACGGGTGACTGAACAACATGATAAACAAAATAGTTATAACAGTTATTTGCAAACCGGTGCCCAATTAAATCAATTGCTCAATCGCACTATGCAGGCCCGTTTTAGGCGTACTTTTGATTTAACGCTGATTCCTGATAGTTTGTATGTGCGTTCGTGTGGGGGCGATATCACTGCTGGGATGGCAATTAAAACGCTAAATGATGGTAAACCGTTAGTTATCAAAGGGTTAAATATGCCTTTTATGCTCACTGGCGCGGCTGAAGATTTGCGCGATGTTTGGTATTCAGGATTAGGGCGTAGTACGGCACGCGGTTTTGGCTGTTTGGAGATGCAACAATGAATGTAAATGAATATATGGCATCGGAAGAGGGAGCAGGTTTGTTTGCCTGTGCCTTTAAACCTTTACGGGAAAGGCTGAATCAACAGGCTGAAGCCTGTCAAAAACAGGGCACTTTTTCACCTTGGGTGATCAGCACCGGCAAAGGGGGAACTGAAAAACCGGCATATCTCGCTTATCCCGATGTCTCTCTCTATCGTCATTGTATGGATGTGGCGATTATTGCCTCTATGCTGTTTTTCTATACTTGGCAAAAGGGAGAAATGCCGGAGATCACGGATGAGAAAGCTGCGGAAAAGGCCCTTAGAATCGTATTTGCGATTGCTTTTTTGCATGATGCGGATAAGTACCGAGATCAAGCGTTAGCGTTTCATGAAACTGATTCTCAAAGTCCGACTTATGATCAAGTTAAACAGCTTTATGACGTGTTGGAAGTGGAACACTGGACAGATTTAAGCGTTGAAGATTGTTTGGCTTTAGTGTCTCGCGTAGAAATCAATCGCGGTAAACGACAGGCTATTTTCGCCGAACCGCCCACCGATAGCCAAACGGATATTTTGGCTAAAATGGTATCAGTCGGTGATACTTTGACTTCTATTGGCAGCCGCGAAGGTTTGCATAAGATGATTGCGGCTTATAACCAACGTTTATCCGCTTTAGTCGCTCAGTATGTTGTACCCAATGACACCTTAAAACTATGGGCATTTCAACAAACACCCGTGGTGTTATGGCATTTACAACAGGTTTTCTTAGATCAGTTATATGATGAACAGCATTTTCCTTTAGTGTGTTTATTAGATGGGCAGCGTTTATGGATATCTTTACAGGCCGATTTTGATTTAGAAGCGGTTTTTGAAGTATTACAGCAAAACTTATCGCAAAATTTGCCCAGTATTAAGCGTAATCATACGAATGGCGAATTGAATTTATTGCATCTGCATGATGTCAAAACGTTAATCAATGTGGCTACTGATGCGGCCAGTTATGAACCGCGCTTTTTAACAATACACAGCAAAGACTGGGATCAGGTGATCACTTATATCAGAAGTTGGGCGGCTTTGGTGAGCGGTTTAGTGGTGCTTGAAAAAGGAGCGGGTAAATTATTGTTACCCCTGGCGCCTGATACGAAAACTCAAGAGAGCTTTGAGCCAACGGGGCATTATCGTTATGCCTTAGCGATTGCGGCCGCCTTACGAATTGATAGTAAAGGTAAAGTCTTTGATGAACGGATTCAGCGTTTAAAATCGTGGCAAGATGGTAGTATCAGCACCGCTTTGCAGCAAGCTTTACCTGATATTGACATGGCAAGCTTGGATAAAAATACGCGCCAAGCCTTATATGCCATGCAAGCGGCTATGGAAATCACTAGCGAAGCGCAATTAATTGAAATCATTGACTATTTTTATATTGCCTTTCCGCCACCGCAAGAGAATGTAGGCAGTCGCGCCATTGTGAACAGTTTAAAACAGCAATGTGGTTTAGCGAGTGAGCCAGCCTTGTCGGCCGAACCCCAGTATGCCGCAGCGCCTAAAGGCGGCACTTGTTTATTATGTGGATTACCAGCGACTCAAGCGATTGAAACCAGTCGTATGACATTAGCCGGTATTAAAGGCACGGCCTTCAATAATCGCATTGGGCAGTACAAAAATATTTGGTCCCAATCTGGAAAGAACTATTTATGCGAAGGCTGTATCAAGCAACAAGCGTTGTTATGTCAAACCCTTAACGAAACGGGGCATCGGGCGACAGGGATGCCATTATTAGTTGCCACGCCTTTTCGAGGATTAATTAAACCGCGTGATGGCGCTGAACCTGCTGAAAATATCAGTGTCATTAATTCTTTTACAGCGGTTAATTATAAGGATCAAGGTTGGCTAAAGGTTTTACCTTGGGCGCTTGATATCAGTGAAGCGACACCGTTGTTATTGGAAACGATAGACAATGATTTTGATAGCATGGTGAATACGATGTATCGGATGGCAAATTATGCCGCCCATAGCGGCAACCCGGTACAGGTTTTTATTTCGGCACCGCGTGCAAATAAAGCCGCGTTTTTATTTGAACCCACACCGCCGCTCATACGCACCCTGTTAGCCGATTTGTCTCAGCCTAACGAACCTAACGCAATACGGCGTGATAAATTGCCTTCGCTAGTCAAGCGGTTGGAATTAATCAGGCAGATTTTGAACAGTAATAACGGGCATGAGGTTTTATCTATTTTGCCCGCTTATCAATGGTGGGCTATCGCTTGGTTGAATGATCGATTGATTGCCCAAGATAAATTTTATTTTTCTGACAATGTGCATTTTGCGAAAGAGGTTTACCCAATGAATGCTGATCCGCAAATTGAAAAGATTGCTCAGTTAGCCGCCCAAATACAACGCAATCCGGGGTATAAGGTGGCGAACAATGAGTGCATTTTTGCTTTAACCACGGCCCTTGAACAATATGACACGGGGCAAAAATACCAACAAAGTGAAGCCGTGACAGTCGCAGCGATGGCTGAAACGCTGGCAACAGCATTGGATAGGCGCGACATGTTTGCCAAAGGCGAAGGCGCTTTTAGTCAACGCTGTAAAGCATTTGCCCAAGCGGTATATGATTTTGTGAAGCATCATAAACAAGAAGGGCAATTTGATGCGCGTTTTCAACGATTCTTTTTAGCCGCTTATGCTTTCTTATTTATAGAAGCCAGCAGTAATAAACCTAAATCTACTCCAGAGGAGTCATCAGAATAATGGAAAGCCTATTTCAAGCCCTGGCACAAGAAGTGAAAACAACTTACACGCTGGAAAAAGACGATTTTGATATTCCAGCCTTACCACAAGCACAATGTATTGTGATACCCCTGATCCGAGAAACGATTGCCCCATTGATTATCCGTAATAATGATGCCGACATGGTGACGGATATGTTTGCCGCCAATCAATTGCGCGTGCGAATGATTGCCTCCAAAAGTAAAGGCGTAGAAAAACGGCGCGGTAATCAGATTTTGCGGAGTTTAGGGGTAGGGGGCAAAGCGGCAGCGAATAAAGCCTATATTAAAGAGAAACAGCGAGCCAGCGAAGTCTTTGATTTAAATACGTTTGTCTTTGGCGATTCAGCCAATAGTGCGGCTAAAGCGATTTATCCAGTACACGCAGCGGTTTTATATAGCGATGCCCTGTCAGTGCAAGGGCTAGATCAACCCTTGATTGATAGCGTATTTCGTCAAGGGGGGATTTCTGAAGAGTTTGTCAGTTTTGATGCCCAAACTCACAAAACCAGTTCCAATATTTTTACCACACGCTCAGTCTTGCCCGGTACCTTATTTGTCCAGTCAATCGTCATGATAGGCAAACGGATGACACGGGAAGCCTTCAATCATTTGTTATTATCAATTGGCATGGCCGGCGCTTATGGTGGGGCCACCGCAACCACTGGCACGAATTTGAAAACGCATTTATGTGGAATCTATTGGGGCGCGTTTGAACGCTCGATCAATGCACCGCAAGAAATGTTAATCGCCTTAGGCGAACAATCTAAACCGACAGTAGCCGATATGGTTGACAAACTGGAAGAGACTTTTGGTGAAGCCTACCAAAACACGATTTCCGCATCCGAACTGGATAACCATGTTAATAAATTGGTGCAGGATTTTGAAATCAATGATAGCCAATTGGTTAAAGAATACCATCAAGCCTCAGAACAGATGAAAGGCTTATTTGATGCCTGGTTCACACCGCCCACCAAGCAAGGGAAGAAAAAGTAATGCGGTTGAAAAACGAGTCTATAGGGATTAGGGCCAAAACCTTAACCCCTTTTTATTATCATGGATTATATGCACTAGACGGCAGTGCCACACATCCGAATGTGATTACAGACACGGCCCTAATGTTTGCCCTGCAAGCCGCCTTATTACCGAACCCAATACCGATTCTGCGCTCAACACCCGATTATCGAGCCGATTTGTTGAAAATCCCTTGGCGATCCTCATTATTATGGGGAGACGAGAATGACATGATAGCACCAGTGCGTCATACGATAGATGTCGAACGAGAAGGCGGCAATCATGAAAATATGCAGAAAAATATGGGATCAGGGCATTTTAAGAAAACCTTTTTTGTGCATGAAGTCGCAGCCGGTGCCACTTATCAAGGCCTACTTGTCGGCTTCAATCCCTTTAAATTGTTGAAAACAGAACAATTTATCGTGCGTATCGGGGTATCTCGTTTAGGGTTATTAGCACTTCAACCCGCAAAGGAAATCAAAAGCGTCAAGCTGAACACCGCCACCGCAAAATTGTTTAAACGTGATTTACCAGAAGCACATCGGATTTTGGATACGATACGCATCAGCCAACAGTCTTTTTCCGTCAAAGAAGCGAGGGATGAATTACGATTGTGGTATTAGCCTTTGCCACGGAAAAACACGGAAAAACACTGAAAAATTCATTCAGTGATTTATAACGCAAGAGACGCAAGAGACGCATCGAAGCATCGTTAGCGTCAAAGCGCGTTTATTTCTTTTTCAATTGCTTTGCTAAACCTGTTGTATTCGAGATAAAACAGGCCTGTAAATAAACACATCAAAAAAACCTCTCAGTCAACACCCGACTTCCACCCCTGAAGAGGTTGAATGTGAATAACTCCAAGTGAGAGTGCGTTCTTCGCTGTACGAGATCAATCTAATCAAAAAAGCGTTGTCAAAAAAATGACTAATCCATTATCACGCCTACTAAGTACTTTCGCCAAAAATTTTCGTGTATTTTGAAATGGGGCAACCACAAGGGATTGCCCCTACGCAATGCCATGTAGGGGCAATCCCACTTGATGAGCCCTTTGCGCTAAAATATCTGTTTATTTGTGCTTCAGTACTTACAAGAAGCTGAAGACTTCAATATTAACAGCTTCCTTTTTCAACATATTGTACTGTGCCCAACACGCACTTGGTTGCATTATCACGTTTTAGTTTCCCATTAGGGGTAAAATAGAAAGTATTGGTGATGCCACAAACGACTCAACAAAGTTTCAGGTTCCCATTAGGGGTAGAAAGAAGGTGACACTTCGGATGTAATGATAACCACGGTGTTTCAGGTTCCCATTAGGGGTAGAAAGAAGGTGACACTTCGGATGTAATGATAACCACGGTGTTTCAGGTTCCCATTAGGGGTAGAAAGTCAATCAATGCTTAATCGCATTGAAAAAGGAAAGGTTGTTTCAGGTTCCCATTAGGGGTAGAAAGTGGAAATGTCGGCTGAACAACTGATGATGCGTTTGTAGTTTCAGGTTCCCATTAGGGGTAGAAAGACGGATGCAACCACGCCAGGCTCCGAAGTGTGGAGGTTTCAGGTTCCCATTAGGGGTAGAAAGCAAGTTTTGCACTCCAAGCCAAACTACGGCAAAATAAATTTTGCACTCCAAGCTACGGCAAAATTTATTTTGCTTCGGGGAGATTAATTGGAGTGCAAAATTTATTTTGCGAAGGTATTTTCGTTCCAAATTTATTTTGCTTCGGCGATTAATTTTTTTTCTAATGCTTGCAAATTATCGCGTTTCAGATTTGAATACCTTCGCCAATCAAAAATGATGAGTTTTGCTGTATTTAAAATCCTGTTAATCCATTAATCCGTTCAATCCTGTTCAAAATCTTTTGGCGAAGGTAATATTTCCATTAGGGCTAGTTAGTGATTAATCAGTAGGGGAATGGTGGGCAACAAAAACCCGTTACCCACCCTACAAGAATGGGATAATTTATTTTTTGGATATTCCTAAGATGAGATTGTTGACGAGTGCAATTGCTGCAATTTGTAAATCATAAGGGCCAATTGGTGTCCCTTTTTTAGCCAAATGAGCGCGAATTTTCCCCATTTTTAGAGCTGCTTGACTATCAAAGGGTAAGACTCGGAAGAGGCAGAAAAAACGTGCCAATATAGCCAGATTGTCTTCTATCCGTGCGCTTTTATAAGCACCATAAGACAGTTCCATTTGAACAACAGTACACAGGTTGATTTGTGCAGGTGGAATTTGGGCTATTTTCCGTGCGACAGATGATTTACGATCATTTATAGCGTTTCCCGATTGAGTTAGATACATTTTTTGGCAACCCCAGGTTGCCACCTGGGGCTATTCATATTCAACCCCTTCGGGGTTGTGCAGTTTAATTTTGATTGATTTTTTGTACGTCATGAGACTGGGAAACGCTATAAAAAACGGATACAAGCATTGCTATCTAAAAGGTATTCCATTTCATCTTCTCTCATTGTTGAAACTCAGTAGGCTGTTCACGTACTAATGGCTCGCCTACCCATCCACCGGCAACTTCTTCAAAAAAACGAGGCGGATATCCTAATTCTTCTGGCGTTTTGGGTTGAGAGGTGATGGGTTGAATGGTGACTTTAACGTCTAAATTCGCTTCATTAGGTGTAAAAGGCACTTTCAATAATAAAATACCATCTGCACCGATATGAGAATGTAATGTCAGACTTTGCATGATTTTTTTCTCCCTTGTTTAGCCTAAATTTCAAATCATGTTGGTATAGGCTTTTAATAAATGTTCATCTTGATTTGCGTTTTCTTTTCAAAACAGAGAATACTTCGTTTACTTCAGTGCCACAGAGTCGTTTCCACCTATCAGTTTGAGCAAACACTTTTTTTTCTTTACGGTGTACACTTCGTTTTCAGAGTGCCACAGAGAATAAATATTTGATTTTTATTGATATTATGATATTTATATCCTATAAAATATGTGTGTTTTTGAACAGGAATTTGCAAACTGATAGGTGGTAAGGGCTGAACTAATATAATAACACGTCGTCGTGATATTTTAGATGTGTTAGTATTGCGTTTTGATCCAAAGTCTTCCATTTATCGAAAAGTCGAACAGGATTTATTGACTTTCACTGATGATGCGATGTTGAAAAAGTTATTAGCCGCTGCGGTTTTGTCTGATGATATGGCGGCTTTTCAAAATGTTATCAAATAATTAAAAGAAAATGGGCCCTATTGCTGAGCCCAATACCCGTAAAGAAAAAGGTAAAATACATGAAAACACACACCTGCTGCGATGATTACGATTCCAATTCCTTAACCGTCGAAGAAGCTTTACAGTGCATTGATCAAGATTTACAACCGATAGCTGATGAAGAACAATTGCCAATACGCAGCGCATTAGCCCTAGTCTTAGCGGAAGATATCTTGTCCAAAATTGAGGTGCCGCCATACGACAATTCTGCAATGGATGGTTATGCTGTGCTTGGTGCCGATTTACCAACAAACGGCCAAGCTCAATTGAAAATGGTTGGTACTTCTTTCGCTGGACAACCCTACAATGAAACCATTCAAGCTGGAGAATGTGCGAGGATATTCACTGGTGCTGTCATGCCGATGGGTGCTGATACGGTGATCATGCAAGAACATGTTGAAAGGCAAGGTGATCGGATCATTATTGGTGCGGAACATAAAAAGGGCCAACATGTTCGTCCGGTTGGTGAAGATATCACTATCGGTCAAGTCGTTTTAAAGGCCGGTAAACAACTTCTACCGGCCGATATTGGCTTATTAGCTTCGTTAGGCGTTCCTGAAGTGAAAGTCAAACGTCGTTTACGAGTCGCTTTTTTCTCAACAGGCGATGAATTATGTTCAGTCGGTGAGGTGCTACAGCCGGGCCAAATTTATGACAGCAATCGTTATAGCCTATACGGTATGCTGACGCGCTTAGGCATTGATCTCATTGATATGGGTGTTGTGCGCGATACGCCTGAGGAAGTTGAAAGGGCTTTTCTATCAGCTGCCCGTTCTCATGATGCGATTATTACTTCAGGTGGTGTTTCGGTGGGAGATGCTGATTATGTAACCGACACTTTACGCCGTTTGGGTCAAGTGAATTTTTGGAAAATTGCTATGAAACCGGGGAAACCCTTAACTTATGGCAAAATTCAAAACGCGATCTTTTTTGGATTGCCCGGCAATCCTGTGTCGGCTATGGTGACGTTTTACCAATTTGTTCAACCGGCTTTACAAAACATGATGGGACAAACTAAACGAATACCTATACGCTTGACGGTGCCCTGCCTTTCTCGTTTGAAAAAACATCCAGGCCGCATGGAATTTCAACGGGGTATTCTCGAAAATGATGATCAAGGCCGTTTAGTTGTGCGTTTGACTGGTAAACAAGGTTCAGGTATTTTGACTTCTATGAGTCAAGCCAATTGTTTTATTATTTTGCCGAGAGAGTGTGGCAATGTGGATGAGGGATGTGAGGTGGTGGTGGAACCGTTTGAAGGGTTAGTTTAATGCGGTAAATTCAAAATACAGGGCAAGCTTATGGGCAACCATAAAGGCGCGGGGCAACCACAAGGGATTGCCCCTACAAAACAGGCAATAATGCAATAATGCAATAATGCAATAAAAACGGCGTTTGTTTGGGCCTTAATATTTTCAATACGTCTTTTTCAGCATCTTTATGCTAAAAAAATTGCTCAAACATCTTGACTGATGAAAAAACTTTGCTATTATAGCGGGACAACACACAAAATTGTTAATTGTTAATTGTTAATTGTTAATTGTCAATCGTTAACGAAAAACACTTATATAAATACAATAGACTTGTATCGAAAAGAAACTATAGTGTATTTATTTTGATAAAACACCTGATGACAAGACACCAGATTGATTTAAATCAATTTTTCACGCTTTTGATAGGTTTGTAATTAACAATTAACAATTTCTTCGCGTCGTTTTGCGCGCAAAACGACGCAAAGAAAAACAATTAACAATTGAACAGTTACTTATGGAACAAGCCAAAAATGAAACATGGCAAGGTTGGGTTTAATGACTAAACAAGACAATTTGCAAGAAAACGATTTGCAAGACAATGGAGAGCGAGTTAAGCAACTTTACTCTCGTTTACGAGAAGATAGCGATGATATCGTTAGTGTGCCAAGCTTGATTCGTCAAATTGTTCAAAACAACAGGTGGCAAAAATTCACTGTTGAAAAAACGGGTCAAGTCGCTGAGCATGAAAGCTTTTTAGATTTTGTGACTCAACAACCCCCTGAAGGTTTAGGGACAACTTTTAAAAACATCTGGATTCTTTGTCAAGGTGATATTGAAGTTCAAGAAATGCTTTCCTCGTTAGTTCCCAATGAATCTGTACCGCTTCTTATTGAGAAAGTGAACGACGTTAAGCCTTCCTTAGAGAAATTCAGTAAAAATCAGGATTTTTTACGCTTAAAGAGAGAAGCGGAAAAAAAAGGCAATAAAAAAGCTGCTGAATTTTTGCAACAAATAGAAAAGGGGATAAAAGATGAAAACGGTAACCCAATTACGCCTTATCGAGCTTTGATTGAGCTAGGTATTCGTAAAAGGCCTGTTTCTATTCCTAAGAGTGTATCGGATGCCGCTGCTAAGTTACAAATGATGTTTAACCAAAAGCAAATTACAGAACTGGTGTCTATATTGAGTAATCGTCATTGATTACGCCCTGTGCTGCGGAAACACAATGGCTTTATGATGTGGTGGGCAATGTCACTTAACTTTTTAAAAAATGAGTTTAGGGAATTGTAGGGTGGGTAACGTGTTTTTGTTGCCCACCAAATCTAAAAAGTGTATTTCACGCAAAAGTTGCGCGCAACTTTTGCGTGAAATGGTGGGTAACGTGTTTTTGTTGCCCACCAAATCGATATAAAAAGTTTAAATTATGCCCATGTGCAGTATAGTCGAAATGGCTTATGATGCCTTGAACAATCCCATCAAAAGTACTGATGCTTCATGTTTTGCTACCAGCCTGACTTATGTATGACAAGCTTTAATGGTGGGCAACAAAAACACGTTACCCACCCTACATTTTAAT
>Ga0190344_1001107_pt1 | contig 10403 bp, 9 predicted proteins | sample 48721323_MG_FD_161662 | JGI IMG/M metagenome (GOLD analysis project Ga0190344, IMG submission 161662) | Hydrothermal vent microbial mat bacterial communities from Southern Trench, Guaymas Basin, Mexico - 4872-13-2-3_MG | ecosystem: Environmental > Aquatic > Marine > Hydrothermal vents > Microbial... | reverse complement strand
CACAACCATTAAGACTAACATAATAGTATTTAGTGCTATTGAATTCCATAAAATACGATTAAATCAGTGAATAAACACAATACATGCCAAGTTCAGTTTTAGGTCAATTTTATTGGCAAACGCAAAAGGCGCAAGAGACGCAAAAGACGCAAGAAAGGCTTCGATTTGTTAGGCAAAATCGCCGATTGAAACTATTAAATTTCTCACCACTATTTCGTTTTTCATGAGCAATAGTTAGGCAATGTAGCCTAGTACAACTCATTACGAGGATAAACGAATAAACCTTTTTAGTTTCTGGCCCTTATTCGATTATCCTCAAATTTTCAGAGCTTCTGGCCTGATGCAAGTTGACCAATCGTTAGGCAATGTCGCCTATTGAAACAAAAGCAACTATAAGAAAAAAAGATAAAACCCCAACTTGAACAGTAATTAGGCAATGTAGCCTAGTACAACTCATTACGAATTTTCAGGGCCTCTGGTGTTAGGCAAGATCGCCGATTGAAACATTTAATCTGCATATTCTCATTCCGCTTCCGGTTAACCGGTAATTAGGCAATGTAACCTATTGAAACGACTAGATTTATGCCAGAGCCGAGGTTGTCGTTGACCGGTAAAATAGGCAAAATAGCCTATTGAAACGAAGCCAATAAATTGTCGAGAGCCATCAGTTAACCCGTCATTAGGCAATGTAGCCTGTTAAAACGTTGTGCGGGCATGCCCCACAACGAGATTACAAAAAGGATTGATTTTTTTTATAGGATGTAAGATTTAGGATAATGCGGCAATGTGGGTGATATTGATAGAACGCCGATTCGGTTTCTTGTCATGACGGCGCTGATTTTTCAGTGTTAATCATGCCATCATCCGTTGTAATCTGTGTTTTATTTTTTTATCACCCACATTGCCGTTTTTTTTGATTAGGAGTTGTCTATGAGTCAAGTTGTCTTACAAATACCAGATGAATCGTTATTTGCATTGAAGTGGACGGCCGAAAAAGCCGGTGATGCATTACGCATGGCCGCCGCTGTTAAACTTTTTGAGTTAGGACAGCTTTCTTCAGGTGGTGCCGCGCAATTAGCTGGTATACCTCGTGTGCTTTTTCTCAGCAAGTTAGCCGATTATGGTGCGGATACTTTTACTTTAACAAAAGAAGAACTTGAAGGAGAAACGAGGCTTGCCTGAATTTTTCTGCAACACGTCACCCATGCAATATCTTCATCAATTGAAACTTTTGCCTATTTTGTCAGAGTTGGCGGGGAATGTGGTTGTTCCCCCGGCTGTGATAGATGAACTTGAAGCCGGTAAAGCTTTAGGCATCAACCTTCCTGAACTGACTACATTCGATTGGGTCACTATCCGTAAACCTTCTCGCTCATCGGTATTGAATTTATTAATAAACTTAGGGCGAGGAGAAACGGAAGTTCTCATGTTGGCATTAGAATCTAACGATCCTATTGTTATCTTTGATGATGGCCTTGCGCGGTGGATAGCCAAAATACATAAAATACGGTTAACGGGTACATTGGGATTATTGATTGATGCGAAAAATGCCGGTTTGATACCCGCGGTTAAACCATTATTGAATCGACTTCAAACATTGGGATTTCGCCTAGCTCCACATACTCGTACAGAAGTGCTGAGAATTGCTAACGAACTACCCTAGCTCTGGGGCATGGTGGGTTCGCTCAGTGAAGGAATATGAGGAATTTAGATTAGGGCACCCGCTTACCCACCCGACAAGAATCGCCTATTTTGCTGGCTGTAAGATTTGCTCTTCTATAAACGCTACGATTTGTTCTGGCTGATTCATATCAAGTCGCGGTAAATCGGTTGTGATGGTTAACGGTTCATCGCTGGCAATCGCTATCACGGCCTGATCTTCTGGAAAAATCAAGGGACGTTCTAAACTGGGACGATGTACTTCTATTTTAGGATAGCGTTCATGTTTAAACCCTTCTACCAAAATTAAATCCAATTTCTCTTGCTCTAAATGATAAAGCAATTGTTCTAAATTGGGTTCCTCAAATTCTTCCTCCATTTCAACCATTAAAGCCCACCTTTTCCGAGAAGCGACTAGCATTTGCTCAGCACCCGCTTCGCGTAGACGGTAACTGTCTTTGCCCGGATGATCGATATCAAATTTCTTATGGTGAGAGTGTTTAATCATACCGATGCGTAAGCCTTTTGCCTTAAGTAAGGGTATGATTTTTAATAATAAAGTCGTTTTGCCCGTGCCGCTGTATGCGACAAAACCTAAAATTGGAATAGGTGTCATTTCAGTTCTCAATTACGTGATAGAACGCTGATTGTGCTGATTATCATGATTTACGCTGATTAATTCTAAAAACGTGATAGAACGCTGATATTTTAAAAACGTGATAGAACGCTGATATTTAGCGTAGCTTCCCTTCGGTTCACGCTTCAGTTTTTGCGCGCAAAAACTGAATTTAGCTTCGCTGGCCTTCGGCTCACGCTAATGTTTCGCTTCGCTATACATTAGCGTGAAATGTGAAATGCTGATTGTCATGATTTACGCTGATTAATTTTGTTCATTGATAAGTGATCGTTGATATTTAAAAAGGTGTCGGGGTTGTCTGAAAAATCAACTTCTATTAATTGGGTGCGTTTTAAAAAACCTTGTATGCTACGTTCGCCGCTTTCTAAATAGCCTAATACATCATTTAATAAACAACGCTTGAGTAGGGAAAATACGGGGTGTATGCGCTGGCCGTCGTATGCGACGCTGGCTTGGGCATCATTTTGCCTTAAAGCGGTATATAAACGTTTAGCGATTTGTGAACTCAGTCGTGGGCAATCGCAGGGTACAAATAAAACATAATCGGTTTCAGCTTTGGCTAAGGCGGTTGCCATGCCGGCGAGGGGGCCGTCGTAATGTCCAAATGTATCCCGGAATACGGGGCAATTTCCGAGTTGTGCATAGTCTTCGAGATGGCGATTGGCGCTGATTAAAAGTTGGCCGACTTGGGGGCGTAGGGCGGCAATGACATATTCAACCATCTGTTTGTTATTGAGTAATATCAGGCCTTTATCAAGGCCGCCCATGCGGGTAGCACGCCCACCGGCTAGGATAACACCGGTAAGCTTGTGTTTGTGATTTAAAAAATCGTCCATTTTGAAATTCGACGTGTTCGCCCATCGTTTTTAAATTCTACGCGTTCGCCCATTTGATTATAAACAAAAAATGTAGGGGCGAACCTACGTGTTCGCTCATAGAATTCATTTTAGGGTGTCTAAAAGTTTGATTTAAAACCTGTCGGCTTGCCTTAGGGATTTTTAAGGTTAAATGGGTGCCTTTTGCGACGTTGATAAAATAAACTAACGCGGAAGCAAATAATTCAATGTTTTCCGTTGACAATTGAGGCAAAACGATTTCGTAATCAGCTTTCTCATTCAATCTCAGTTTCCAGCTATTGGATATGAAACCGATTTCATGTATTAACGTGACACTGGAAATATTTTCAAAAGGTAAGCGCGTCGTTAAACCTAGAAAACTGGGCCAACTGATTGAAAAACAAAATAAATTATTCCAAATAATGGATTCATCGGTTAAGGCTAACCCTTTAGAACCTGAAAACAATGTACCTGTCTCAAAATAGAAATAATAGCTTTCTGTCGATTTTTTAACGTCTTTAAAGAGTTCTATTTCCCATTCTTGATTGACATTGTCTTTAAACAGGAAATCTAATTTATTGAAAAAGTCAGTTGATAGCGCCTTTTTGAAGTTATTATGCCCTTTTGCAAGCGAAATATGAGGATTGGCAAAAATGGGGTTCATGAGTTGATTGAGCCAATCATGATCCGCTTGTGAGAGCTTAATATCTTGAGGGTATTTTGATAAACAGTTGTTTAAAAAACGCAGTTGTTCAAGAGCGTTATGGCTATTGTTCCAATTTTTACGACACTGAGTTACCCAACCCGCTAAAATCGCTTTTTCTCTAGTGGGTATTTCTAAGAGTACCCGTTTTTGAAGCTGTGCCGTTTTATTGAAGTTGATGAAATAAACCATTGCAGAAACAAAAGGTTCTATCGCATTATCAGGTAGACGCGATAAGCGAATCTCATAACGATCATCATTGTTAATTTGTAGTTTCCAACCGGTTAAGGATAAATCGTTATTCAAAACATAACGCTGATCATAAATCAGTTTGATCGTTTTGATGTCATCAAATGCCAGATGCTGCGTAAACCCTATCAAATTTCGCCAAATCAGGGATTGATTAGTGAAAGCAATTCCCCTTGAATACGATAAAATACGGCCGGTATCGTAATAAAAGTAATATTTTTCATGATCATGACGCTTATTATAAAATAAGTGGTTTCGTGTTTTTAACTTGTTTTTAAACTGAAAGTTTAATTCACGGAATTCGTAATGGTTTTTGAGAACAATTTGGAAATTGCGATAAATGTCTTCATCAGCAGTATTGGAATCAGCCGTTAAGACGAGTTGAATTAAGGCATCAAACTGTTCCAAGTCATCAACTGAGGGTAGTTTAACAGCCTTCAAACAGTGGCTCATTTCCAGTAATGCAGGGCGATAATTAGCTTGCTTTATGTGCATTTTTAGAGTTTCATAATTGCTACACAATCCCGCAAAAGAGGCGAGCGGAAGCAATCCGCATAAGGCAATAACAAGTTTGTATTGGTATAAGCAAAATATCTTCATTTCTATTCCTCCTGTTCATGGTCGAAAGGGTAGGAATTAAGTTTAGTTTGCCTCAGTAGGAGCACAAACTTCGTTTCGAGCATCGCTAGCTCAACTTGAGTTTGTCTTGGTCTACGTTCCAACTTTAGTTTGCAATGAGTTTCAAACCATGATGCCTTTATCGGCCGTCGTTTGATTGAAATTAATAAAGTAAGTCATTGCTGAAAGAAAAGGCATCAGTGCTTCAACGGGTAGACGCGATAAGCGTATCTCATTGTTTTTATTATTGTTAATGCGTAGCTTCCAGCCTGTCCAAGATAAATTTTTGTTTAAAAAGTAACCGCTATCATAAACGAGTGTTAGCATTTGAATATCATCAAATGCGAGACGATGTGGTTTGCCGATCAGATTTTTCCAAATCAGTGATTTATCGGTGAGTGCAATCCCTCTTGAATCTGAAAAAAAACGGCCTGTGTCGTAGTAAAAATAATATTTTTCCCCCTCTTCACGGATTTGAGAAAACAATTGAGTATTTTCTGTTGGATGGCTTTCAAAATAGTGTGCAAATTTAAATTCGGGTTTGTTTAACAGATGAATGCCAAGTACGCTTTGGAAATTGTGATAAGCTTGTTCTAACGAAGTTGAGTAATCTTTCGTAAGCACTTGTTTAATTAAATCGACAAAGAGATGTAAGTCGTTTTTTGAGGGTTGTTTATCAGCGGCTAAAGCTAAACAGTTATCCATTTCATCTAAGGCTTTGATATATTCTCCCTGTTCCCGAAACGTTTTGAGAGATTCAGTGTCATGACAATTCGTGGTGATAGCAGCACTTGACGGCGGCCCACATAATGCGATGATAAGGCTGTATTGGCAGAATTTATTGAAAAACATAGTATAGCACCTGTTATTGAGTTCTGTGGTAGGAACAAAGGGTTTTAACCCGATCGGCCGAAAGCTTATGTCAGCATGGGGTGGCAAGCCCCAGGCATGATTTCTTTATAATCAAACTCATTGACAAGTATCGGATTTTTGCGAGGCAAAATAGGCTGCCAGATTTTCCATAGTGCTCTCATCTACAAAAAACGTTGCCATGGGAGACATATGCGGATCTTTCCGGGTACCTGTCTTGTAAGCTTTCATTGCGTTAATCAGATAGGCTTGATGCTGGCCCGCCAGTTTAGGATAAAGGGATTTTTGACTATTGCCGTCTTCACCATGACAGATTGAAGTACATGATGCGGCTGCTTTCGCTTTACCGGCTTTCACTTTTTCCGGATCGATATCAGGCTTGCCAGTACAGCTATTGGATTTTTGGGTGGAAAAATAAGCCGCGAGATCATCCATATCGCTTTCATTTTTTAAATATTCTCCTGCTATTGGAGACATGATTTCATTATTTTTTCGATTACCGCCCTTGTAGCCCTTCATTGATTTGATAAGATAATCAAAATGTTGTCCTGCCAGTTTTGGGTAATCAGGAAATAAGCTATTACCATCTAACATGTGACAAGGGATACAACCTGTGGCTTTATTTTTGCCAGCCGCTGCATTACCTACAGCATGAACTGTGAGCGTCGCGCCTAGCATGGCACTGACACTTATAAACATAATCATTTTTTTCATGAGCTTTTGAAAATCCGTAGGGGCGAACCTGCGTGTTCGCCCTTTTGAAAATAAATTTTAAATTGTAACCTTCAATAAATTTACCGACTGCTCACAGCTAGATATAATCCTTGTAGTTATTCATTCGACGATGAGTCAGTTCTGTTTTCTTAATATTCACCAGTAGGGTATTGAAGGCAAAAGCACCGGCTGGGCTGGGTTTATCTAGGGTGAGAAAATCGGGATTGCCGGCACGATCAATTCCATTTTCATCCAGAGCCATCCAGGCACCTTCATGTAAAACCGCTACGCCTGGCATACAGCGTTCTGTCACATACGCGGGTACAACCACTTTACCTCGTTCATTCCAGACTTCGACAACATCACCCATTTTGATGCCCAGTTTCTTGGCATCACTGGCATTGATCGTCACTTCTTGCTCATAAGTTTCCCGTAATTCGTGAACATTATAAAAAATACTGTGCGTTTGCCAACGCGGGTGAGGCGTGATTAAATGAAAAGGGTATTGGGCCACTTTTTCACTGCCTAGCCATTCCCACGGTTCAATCCATTTAGGAATAGCGGGAATGTTATAGCCATAAGGCATTTTAGTCCAATCGGTAATACGGGCTAATGACGTAGAAAAAATTTCGATTTTACCTGATGGCGTTGCCCAAGGTTTACCCCTTTCAACATTATCTTGAAAGGCAATATGAGGGCGTGAGAGTTTGAATTTGTATACGCCACGTTTTTTAAACGTTTCCCATGTCATTTCAACTTGTTGGTGGCGCATGACTTTTGTTTTCCACCAAGTTCGCAAATAAGCCTCATCTACCGCATCGTTGTCTTCAAAATAATCTCGATTCGCTTTAGGATTATATCGTTTACCGAATCCTAAGCGGTAAGCTAATTCTGTAAACACTTGAAAATCGGTTTTGCACTCCCCTAGGGGTTCTATGACTTTAGGGCGATGAATATAATAATGGCCTTTATACCAAGGTAAAGCAACATCATGGCGTTCAAAATGCGTGGCGATAGGTAACAAGACATCGGCCCATAAGCCTGATGATGTTATAGTCGAATCCATACAGACGACTAAATCCAGTTTTTTAATGGCTTGGATGCCTTTATTGATATTGCACAACTGATTCAACCAGTTTGAACCTTGCCAGAAAATCCCTCGAATATTGGGAATTTGTCCATCCGTACTATCATTACGAGGCCATAATCCAATTTCTTCACGTTTCAGATGGGGGTAATTCAAGACACAATGCGCCCAAGTATCTGATTTAATAGATTGTTTCCAAATATTTCTATATTCATCGTAAGGGTAAGCGACCCATTCAGCTTGCCAAGCTTTGCCAACGCCTTCTGATGATCCGCCTAGTTTCCCTATATTGCCTGTCAGAGTCTGTAAAGCGGCTGCCATGCGACTATATTGCTCGCCATAGGCGGTTCTGCCTGGGGCCCAAGAGGCTTTTAATGCGGCCGGTTTAGTTGTCGCGTACAAATGAGCGAGTTTTTTGATATCGGCCGCTTTAACACCGCAAATGGGTTCTGCCCATTCAGGGCTTTTAGCTTGTCCATCGGATTGACCCAAAATATAATCTTTAAAATTCTCCTGCCTTTGTGCCCAAGCGGGCATGGTGCCCGCGTCCATACCTTGCGTAAATTCATCAATAAAAGCTTGATCTTGTAATTCATTCACAAAAATATAATGTGCCATTGCGGCCAGCATGGCGGCATCGGTATTAGGCCTTATAGGAATCCACCAGGCATCATAAGCCGCGCCACTGTCTGTATATTGCGGATCGATCAATACAAATTGGCAACCACGCTGTTTAGCCAGGCGCATATAGTAAAAGGTATTGCCCCCATGAAAGGTATAAGCCGGATTCCAACCCCACATAATCATCAATTTGGTATGTGCAAAGGTGTCATCTTCATTGCCATCAGCAATGGTGCCAAAAGTGATACGGGAACTCAAACTGGTACCTTGATAAGAAGGAACTGACCAAGAACTGGTACGACAGCCAAACAGGCCTAAAAAACGGCCTAATAATCCCTGAATTTGATCTGATTTATGTAGCACTCCCCAAGACGCGCCGGCATAACTTTGATCTAAAATCGCTGTTGGGCCATATTCTGCTTTAAGAAACTGCATTTTGTCAGCAATAAAGCCCAATGCTTCATCCCACGATGCCCGTTTAAACTGGCCTTCACCACGAGCGCCTACTCGTATCATGGGATAAAGTAAACGCTCTGGCGAATATAATCGCATTCGATAGGCACGTCCGCGTAAACAGGCACGTAATTGCGGGAGTTCTTCGGTATCCGTGCCCAATGCATCACCTTGATAGGTTCCATTATCGGTAGATAAACGGACAATCACATCCCCTTTTTTATGGGCAACTAAGACATGCCGTGAACCACAATTATGGGCACAACTGGTTACAACATGGGTTAATTCATCATCACGCAGAGAAGAGGGTTCAATCGCATCCGCTTTGACATCATGATGTTGACTCACTAATCCATTGCCAGCGATGGCGATTGCCGTTGTCTTTAAAAAACCACGCCGATCTATATTCAAGCGAGAAGCCAGCCATTTCAGTTCCATACTCATTCTATTTTTTATCACAAGTCCATTTGTTACAAATGTAAATCTAAAAACCTGACAGGTTTTGAAAACCTGTCAGGTTTGGGCCAAAATATTTATCTGAACTCCTATAGTTATTATTTGTTCTCCAAATCACCTGCCATGGAACGAATGGCATCCATCCCCATCATATCGGGCGTGCGCTTAATAGGTTGTAGTACCAAATTACCTTTCTTATCAATCCAGAATTGCCCATAAGTCATTCGGTAAACTTTAGGTATATTTTCTCCTGCATGTGCTATCCCTTCCATACCCCCCATCATACTCGGCATATCGGCCATACTTGGCATATCGGCCATACTTGGCATACTCTCCATACTGGGCAGACTTGAATTATCACTGCCCATCGCATTTTGATTGGGGGTAACTGCAGGATAGAGAACAATTTGACCATTACCGTAATGCTCATACCAGCCACGCACTTGAAGAACATTACCTGCTCTCACTGGGTTTGTGTTTTGGACAGTTGACGTACCGCTCATTTCAGCGGCAACTTGAGGGGTTGCGATCAAACTCCCCACTAAGGCAACTAAACTCAAGGTTTTTTGGTGAGGCATTATTCATTCTCCATAAATTAATCTCTTTGAAATAAGGTAGGGGCAATCCCTTGTGGTTGCCCCAGCATTGGAACGAGCATGAAATCACTTTTTCTCAATATAGCAATGACAAGGGAATAATTCATTTTTAATTGTCACGCACATTCCTAAGAATCATAAGTAGTACCACGCGCCGGAAATGAATCCGATTATTCGGTTCTAATTGTTTTTCACTTAACAAGTTTTTGCGCGCAAAAACTTGTTAAGTGAAATTGTTAATTAAATTAAAATGGGGTAGATTTTGCCACGGAAAAACACGGAAAAACACGGAAAAATTCATTCCGTGCTGTGTTTTTCCGTGGCATTATAAATTAACTATTAATAATTATTATCCGATAAATTAACGACGTGTGGTAGTAGGTAAACAAAAGTTTTTTAACAAAATTCTGATTGATATATAGAAAATAACTATTCCCTTGTTTATTGCTGTATTGGGAAAAAGTTATTTTATGCTCATTCCTAAGTAATTCGACGCAATATTTCAACGCCTTCTACATGATGCTTAATCACGCCAAACAGGTGTAGCAAAAAGACACCTAAAAAGGCATAAGTCATATAATAATGAAGTGAACTGGTTAATCCTTCCCATTCAGGATCAGTGGGGAAAATTTGGGGTAGGGGTATACCATAAAAATAAACGTCATGCCCATGTACATTTGACAAGGCATAACCACTGATAGGCACAAGAATCATCAACAAATAAAGCAAATAAACGACACCTTGAGAGATGCGATGAACCAGTGGTGAAATATCGGCTGCTGGCCCTGGTTGTTGTGTCATGAGGCGAGCGACGAGGCGCAGCAAAACGAGCAAAAAGACTAAAACCCCCGTTGCCTTATGGAAATTGTACATAAACCACGGTTCCGTCTCTTTAAACTCCACC
>Ga0190344_1001093_pt1 | contig 10464 bp, 11 predicted proteins | sample 48721323_MG_FD_161662 | JGI IMG/M metagenome (GOLD analysis project Ga0190344, IMG submission 161662) | Hydrothermal vent microbial mat bacterial communities from Southern Trench, Guaymas Basin, Mexico - 4872-13-2-3_MG | ecosystem: Environmental > Aquatic > Marine > Hydrothermal vents >... | reverse complement strand
GGGTTATAGAAAATCGCGTTTGGGCTTAATTCTCGCAGCGGGATACAGTTCGCCAACGGAAGTCCTCAATTTTTGGATGGATTCCCAAAGTGGCACTATCCTAGACGAGAGTTTCACCGATGTTGGCATTGGCTATTTTTATGATCCTGCCAGTACTTATCGTCACTATTGGGTTGTGATTTTTGGTGGCGATTGATTTTATAAAGACGCTGGGTTTTGTAGGGGCATACAGATATGTCTGCCCGATATGAAATGGCATTGGGGCAAGCCTACGGATTGCCCCTACCATAAGATTTGATTTTGAATCCAAAGCTTGCAATAAGTACTGAAGCATAAATAAACAGGTATTTTCATTGAGTTTCCCCTTTATACTTAGCGCGGCAACAAACTGAACTTTTTAATGAAGATGGTGGGCAACAAAAACACGTCGGGAGCCCTACATGGATTGATTGGTGGGCAACAAAAACACGTTACCTGCCCCCTACATTTTCGTATCATCCTAAATAACCCCGCCTTGTATTCGTCCAAACCTTCTTCAGGTGATTCTGCCCATTTAGTGGCTAACTCTAAACGGGCCCAAGAATCACTCGGCTGGCAACCTCAATATGCTGATTTATCTACCATTATTCGACATTCTTGGCAGTCATTTTAGGAGAAGATAGCCTATAAAAAGTCATCAAACCCATCCAATCGCAACCACACTCACTTCAACCCCATTAACCACTTTAACCGTTGACAGTTTTTCAAGCACCGTTTCTTCAAGCACCGGAATAAACAAAGCAATCGTCACGCTCTCAACGCCTAAACTCTTAGCATAATCAGCCGCTTGCTTTCGATCCAATTGAATTTGATAGCTGTTGACAAAACTTTTGACTTCAATAATGCCCCTTTGATTTCCACAGCGAAGATGGAGATCAACTTTGCCATTGCCGGTGGGAAATTCGGGACTCACGATACAACGCCTTCCTACCGCATCTATCAGCCAGCTAAACAGATGAAATTGTCCCACTGCCTCGGTGAGCTTTAAATCGGTTTTTCGACGAGGCTGCTCTTGCCAAGGGTTAATGTCTTGTGCTTTAAGACGAGCCAGATACTCTTTGTACTTGGTTAACAAAGCCGGTAAATTAAGGGAAGCCTCCCCAAAAACCTCAGTGAGTTCATCTAAAGGTTCCAGTGCCAAGATCGGCGTTTCTGTTCCGATGATTTCCTGACTGAGGGCATCATAAAGACATTGTTGCACAAAGGGAGAAGTAAAGCGGCAAACATCTTGCGTTTCACCGTTTGGCAACGTTTCAAGAGTCGGTTCAATAATCCCATGAAGATAAAGATAATTGTGTTTGGGTTGATGAAAAAAGAAGGGAATATTTGAGGTGGTAAACAAAGTCGTCAAAAAACCCTGATAATCCGAATCTCTCGCTTTGGCAATGATGTTTAATAAGGTGTTATTAGGCTCTCTGGTTCGGGCAAAATGCCAAACGAGTTTCCAAGCTTTTTCATCAAGCGTTTGATCCGCGCCGGGATTATACTTTTCCGTCAACAGTTCTCCAAACCATGAAACTAAACCGGGCTGCCCTTTGGTAGTGTGATAAATTTGCTTCACCACGGTGGCTTCAATCAGTTGACCACTTTCTGCTTGGTACTGACGATATAACTCTTTGACTTCTTCCTGCGTGAGATTGGGTACCTGCAACGATCTTTGAATGTTAAATGGCGAGCCGCGTTTACTTTCAATCCCCAAGATTGCCCGAACTCCTACCAGTGCTAGTCCATGCAATAAATTAGTTTCACGTTCCAGATACAGTTCCCGAAATTGTGCCACCATCAAATCTATCAAATCCAATGGCAGGGTATCTACTTCATCTATCAACAAAATCAGTGGACGATCCCACAAGCCCTCTGTTTTTGAGAATAGTTGAGAAAAATCATCCCAGTTTTTGACAAAAGGCTTTTTTGGCAAACTTTTCTGGATTAATCTGCTAAGGGCTGGGGGAAAATCAGTTGATTTTTCTGGAGAACTCATGCCTCTCAATGCACCAAATGAAAAATTCAAAACCGTAAATTCATCTGAGTATTGCTGTAAAATTTCTTGCTTTATTCGTCTCATCAGCCAAGTTTTGCCGGTTTGACGCGGTGCCCAAATGGTAAAATAATGACCACTTTTTTCTTCAGGGCTACCCATGAGTTGTTGAACACCAGTCGCAATCAGTGCTTTACGTTGAACACAAAAATGTGCTTTGCAATCGACGGGGCCATAAGAGCAAAAAAGTTTCATATCTTTATTCTCTTTTTAAAATAACGACATGGATTAAAAAATGGACCAAACCACTATTGGTTTTTCGGTTAAGCAAGTGATTGAAACGGCTAGAAAAGTCACCTGTAAAAATATTCCAGTGACAATAACCAAAGGCCGTGCCGGCGATTCTGCCCATCTAGTGGCTAACTCTAAACGGGCCCAAGAATCACTCGGCTGGCAACCTCAATATGCTGATTTCTATAGCATTATTCGATATTCTTGGCAGTCATTTTATCATCCACAAAAAATTTCAAGATCCCAACGATCTGACTACCATCATCGAAATTGTAAAAAGAACTATCGATAGTTACAATATTTTCTTCAAGAGACAAAAACTGCCAAAGTACCCCATCCGTTACCACACCGTAGATAGGATAAACGGGATTTCCTTTTTGTTCATTGAATAGTCTTGCCGCCTCCATTTCAGCAATACATTGAGGCAAGCCACTGCCTAAATCAGATTTTTTGGCTTCAACCAACACAACAACAGGTGAAGTGATATAGAGTTGATTATCACTCTTACTAATGATTCCGTCAGGATTTCCGGTAAGCCCTTTATTGATATCAACATTAAAAGTATTTTCCAGAAAAAAGCTAATCTTGACATGCTGGTTTAATTCCATCAGCACATTATCAACAATTAACGCTTGTCGTGCACTTTCTGTATTAATGCGAACGGCTTTTGTGTAAGCCATTTTCATGGTATCAACAAACCATTGCGTTAATTGAACCGGCTCAATATGACGATAGCATTCATTATCAGCTTGGATGGTGATACTTAATTTCTGATTGACTTGCTCTAAGGTTTTAAAATCACTATATGCCATGATATTATCTGTTATTTGCTCCTTGAATTAATCCTAACAACTTATGGTTCAGTCATTCCAAAACGAGAATTCCAGAATGGATAAAATGAGTTAACCAGCACGTCAGATGGGGCGGAAAAACGAGCCACAGCCGAATCAACAAAATGACAATCCGATCAAACCAGGGCTGCGCTCCCCGCACCTTACGCTCGCTACTCATTTACTGGCTAACTCTAAACGGGCACAAGAAGCACTCGGCTGGCAACCTCAATATCCTGATTTATATACCATTATTCGGCATTCTTGGCTGTCATTTTAGGGGCAAGTGGCAGTGCCTACTGGGACGCATGATTGAGCCGGCACTTTCCTAGATGCCAATAATGTTATTACCGCCGGGGCTGTATAAGCACCATATTTACCCAGCTTTTTCATGGCTTCACGACGTTCAGGTGAAATTGGCTCGTCGTTGTGAGACTCTGTTTCGACTTGGGAGGATTGAGTTTTATCAGTCATTTTGTTTTTCCGTTATGTGAAAAAATGATGGGCGAACACGTAGGTTCGCCCCTACAAACACCAAATTTTATGGGCGAACACGCAGGTTCGCCCCTACAAACACCAAATTTTATGGGCGAACACGTAGGTTCGCCCCTACAAACACCAAATTTTATGGGCGAACACGTAGGTTCGCCCCTACAAACACCAAATTTTGTAGGGGTTGACCTATGTGTCAACCCTTATTGGCAGTTTCATGAAAATACACGTTATCATAATAACCCTCTATACTGGAGAGATACACTGCCTTATTCTGGAAATCAACCCCCGGATACAAATGAACCTCTTGCCCAAGCAAGCATCCTGCAATGGCAACGTGTAATCTATCCGTGTGTACAATACCATACTGTGAAATCGTGTCAATAAACGGATAAATAGAGGATAAGTGGCTACCTTTTAGAATGATATCATCATTTCCAGCCGGTATTTCGATTTGACTATCAGTGCTAAAAAAATAGCCGGTACCCGACTTTTTAACTGACGATATCGGCTCAATATAAAAAGCCATGTCATGGCAAAAAGGCGCATCTGGCATACTTGCCTTACTGTCATAACGATCTCGACTAAAAAATACGGTGTTTGGGAACGAATGATTAGCTTGATAAGTGGAAGGCAAGACAATGATAGCACGAAAATACTGATGTATATTTCTCAATATTTGGATGGCGCCTTCGTTATGCCAGTTTCCACCGCCACCCAATATTAGGAGATTTTCTGATTGAATAAGTTCAGCAGCTTCATGGTAGCTTTTTAATTCCGTGTATTCAACGCCACCAATGGAACGCAAAAATTTCAACGTGCCATAGCGAGTCAAAGCCTCTCCCCAATTACCCGAACTCGGTAAATAATATACCTTATCATTTCCACAGGTATTTTTTATGATATTTTCTAATAAGAAAAACTCTTTACGCATTGTTTATTGCCTTTCTTTATGTTATGTCAATGCCATTAATTTAAGGGCAGACACGCAGGTATGCCCCTACAAAACATCATGTATTGTTAAGTACTGAACCCTAAATTTTCAGGTTTGTAGGGGCAAGCCCTTGTGGTTGCCCCTTGTCATAAAATACCTGTTATTTGTGGTTTAGTACTTATTGCCTTTCTTTATATTATACTTCTGACGTTCATATTATTGGTATTGGGCAAGCACAAGGCATTGCCCCTACGGGCGTAGTTGTAGGGGCGAACCTGTGTGTTCGCCCCGGTTTAACTTATAATATAACGCCCCCCATTTTTAACTAAACTTATCCCCATGTTCTGGAGATTCTTGTCCCAATATAACGGGCTGACTTGCCACAACCGGTGACGATATAAAGCATCCGCCTTGAGGTTGTATGCTTTTTGCTAACCATTGATCAATTGCTCTATGAGTTTGAAGCCAAATTTTCATTGAGTCTATATCATGCGGAATATTTTCCAGCATCTCGTCAAAAAATGAGTGATGATAAGCCAGTGCATGGGTAGAAGTCAGCATTTTAGGCTCTAAATATTGACATCCTGACATTTTTTGATAAGTCTGTCCCCATTTAGTTCCACCCAGATAAAATACTTTCCAATCTTGCGATTTTAATTCCTTGAGACTACGTTGTAAATGCAGAACAATATCATCAAGAAACAGTGCATCATCTTCTAAAACGAGTACATGATTCAATCCTTGCCGTTTTGCCTTTTCAACAATCTGACGATGGGATAATGCACAGCCAATATGCTGATTTTCTATGGTTTCAATCGCACTGAAACGCCGCACTCTTTTTTCAATCTGCAACCGGCTAAAACGTTCTTGCATTGCCTGCCAGCGTTCAGTTTGAAAATCTAGGTTAATACAATAGATAGCATCAAAGTAATGAAAAGGGTTATCCAGTTCTTGTTGTACTTGAGTAATAATTTCTTGGGTTGGTTTTTCACCGATTATTTCTACAAAATGTTGTTCTAATTCTTTAGTATTATCCAAATTCAATTCATCAAAACCCACCAAATAATTATAAATACGATCTTCCCATTTGATGTTATAAGGTACTTTTAACGGACGTTGAAAACGATGTAACCAGCGTAGAAAGGGTAAACACAATGTGCGGTTGCCTCGTTGCCGAAATTTTTCATGGATATAACCTTCTTCGCCACCAAATCCACGAAAGCGCGGGTTAAAACCTAACCAAGCCTCTTTGCGACAGGCAAATAATCCCATTCCTTGTAGAGGTATTTCAAAAGGTTCAGCATCAGTATCTTTACCACGTTCATCATTTCCCCATGTTCCATACATACCTCTTTTCCATTCTGGATTCATGTGCGTAGATATAGATATCATATCATCTCGCAGCATAGGCCCTTGTAATAAATCATGGCAATCGGGATTGGCATCCAAAAAGTCAATGAGTTTGCGGATTGCCCCTGGCATAATAAGGACATGGCAATCTATACATAAAACATAATCTGCATCGGCTTCCCTAAAGATGACATCACGCACGGCGGTGCTAGTGGTTTCCGTGTAAGGCACATAATAATAATTGGGAATTGCATTTTCCAGTTTTTGGAGTTCTTCAGCCACTGCTCCATAAGGATTATTATCCACCACCAAAATACCGATTTCATCTGCTACTTCAGGATGATAGAGCTGAATCGCTTGTACCGAAAAATAGACTCCGTCAAAATCATCATAAGTCGCCATACCAATACACAGTTTGTGATGTTGCCTCTTTTTGAGCGGTTGCTCAAAATCTATTAATTCTTGTTCTTGCCAAAGTTTTAAAGTATCAGGCAAATCCTTGGCAACCTCATCTTGACTGTCTACAAAAACTTCTTGCAAAGCTTTTCTAATTGCCTTTACATCTGTTTTGCCATCACAGCATGTCCAAATAAATCCGGCAACCGGGTTGAGTAAATGTACACTGTCGTTGGATTTGGAAAATAACATCGGTTGATCGTCTAACCAGTGTAATTGCCAATCTTTCTGGGGTTTGGGTTTGTAATTATCTAAGGCGTATAAATCTTGGTTTGATTTTAAATTACTCATACTGAAAGTAAATCCTGTATTTTTTGAACAGCCGGCTCAAGTTCGCAGTAATCAAATGAAAAACTGGGTAGTCCACGGAGCCAAGTTAAAAATTCCGACACCCTGTCATTTTCCAAGTGATTTCCTAACCACACATGATTTTTAATCAGGCGTTGTAGTGACTCGGTTGCCGAAATGGGTTTCAGTGTGACACTTTGCCCAGATTGATAGCGTGGAAACACCAATGCTGTGACTGGCAAACGTGCTTTGGTTTTTATATATTGTGACGGATTGAGATAACGTACATAACGTACTCGGCTATTATAAACGGGTAACTCTTTTAATTCAGGATAGTGGGCATCCAATATTGGCCAACTGCCTTTTCTAATACGCAAGCTGGTGAACAACGGGGTAATCTGATGAGTACCACGCTGTATCGGTACAAGATCATCGCCTAAATAACTAAACCCTTCTTTCAATAAAGCTGCTGTCAAAGTACTTTTTCCATAACCAGAGGGTGCCGGCATCACAACCGCTTTTTCTCCATAAGCGACAGCCATCGCATGTATCATGGCAAGCCATTCAGTATTTAGATAACTTAGCTTTAAAATTTCATGAACGAAATAGCCGGTAATCTTTTCAAAAAACGGATTACGAAAGAGTTCGGAGCCAAAGAGTTCATAGCCGTCTGCCAATAAAATGTGTTTGTGTGCTGTCCGAATTAAGGTAAAGTTTTTAAGAGGTTGTTGATCATGCACTTCCATATAAGCAAACAGAGAATGGATATGGTTAGCAAAAGCATCCTTATCGTTAAAACGCAAACTAAATGGCGTATTGGCTAGTAAATAGATTTTTTGGGTATTGAGTGATTGGGTATTAAAGCGGGATGATACGACAGAATGATTCTCCGCCTTTGGCATCAAAGGCGTTTCACTTTCTACAGAGCGAATTAATATTTTATGCTTGTACCAATTGTCACAGATTTCTTTGACATGTTGTTCTGCAATTGATTTTGAACTATTACATAAATCAGCGAGTTGTTCAATGACTTGCTCATCACTGTGCCCTTGTGCAAACGATTGCCAAACTAATCGAGCCAATGGATTTAAAAGCAATAATTGGTTAGTGGCATGGTTTAATAAAACCAAATGATCTTCAAAAACGTGTTCAGTTATATTAGATAGGGTGAAATTTAATGGGCACTGAAAACGAGACAACCAACGCAGAAAAGGTAAACATAAAGTGCGTTTGCCCTGTTGACGAAATTTTTCATGAATATAACCTTCATCACAAGCGAATCCACGAAAGCGAGGATTAAAGCCTAACCAAGCATCTTTGCGACAAGCAAATAGTCCTAAAGATTGTATTGGTATTTCAAAGGCTTGGGCATCAATATCTTTACCACGCTCATCAGTTTTCCAAATACCATACATACCTCGATCCCATTCTAAATTCAGGTGCGTAAATAAGGATTTCATATCATCGAGCAGCATAGGCCCTTGTAATAAATCATAACAATCGGGATTGTCATCCAAAAAGTCAATGAGTTTACGAATGGCCCCGGGCATAATAAGGACATGGCAATCTATACATAAAACATAATCGGCTTCGGCTTCACGGAAGATGACATCACGCACGGCGGTGCTAGTAGTTTCCGTGTAAGGCACATAATAATAATTGGGGATTGCATTTTCCAGTTTTTGGAGTGCCTCAGCCACTGCTCCATAAGGATTATTATCCACCACCAAAATACCAATTTCTTCGGCCACTTCAGGATGATAGAGCTGAATCGCTTGTACCGAAAAATAGACTCCGTCAAAATCATCATAAGTCGCCATACCGATATAGAGCTTATGATGTTGCCTCTTTTTGAGCGGTTGCTCAAAATCTATTAATTCTTGTTCTTGCCAAAGTTTTAAAGTATCAGGCAAATCCTTGGCAACCTCATCTTGACTGTCTACAAAAACTTCTTGCAAAGCTTTTCTAATTGCCTTGACATCGGTTTTTCCATCACAGCATGTCCAAATAAACCCGGCAACCGGATTAAGTAAATGTACAATGTCGTTGGATTTGGAAAATAACATTGGTTGATCGTCTAACCAGTGTAATTGCCAGTCGTGATTTGGAATGGGTTTGTAATTATCTAGGGCGTGTAAATCGTTGTTCAATTTTAAATCACTCATATCTATTCTTCAGTCTCAGATAAGGCTAAAATATCGACAGTTTTAGTGCTTTGACATTTTAATGCCTTTTGTCGCTGAAAACGACATTCATCATATTAACTCGATGATCAAGTTTTTTAGCCCTTAATAATAACTACAAGGATTTGATATAAGAAAGGATAAGTCAAATTGTACAAAAAACAGTTTAAATTCAAAGGCTTTATCCTTTTTTATATCCAATCTTTGTAGTTAGGGTTTAGAAAAAACTTGATCATTGAGTGCCATTGACGATTCCTATCGTAAAGTAAAAAATAAGTTAAAACTGTTAACGTTCACAGTTTTTTGAATAACTTGAGTTGTTTTTTATACCATGATGGCTGCAATAATTTCAACAGTACCTTGGGTGAAGTTAACAGGTAACTCAAATAATTTGTAAAATGCCCTTTTATGTTCAGCATTTTCGCAAACCATTTATGACGCAGACGATATTGAAAACGATGATAATGTCGCGCGGCTGAGGGTAAAAGCGGTATATCATCAGGTAAAGGCTGGGCCAAAAGATAATGTGCCATCGCTACGTAGCTATGAAATAGCTTGGTTTGCGGTTTAAAAGCAGTGGCTATTGTTTGCCAATCCAATTGCTTTTCAAAAGAGTCACGCAGCATGGCAAATTCATAAAGCTGCATCAAGTTGATTGTCGCCATACTATAATTTGAATCCATCATGTACGTGTGGATGATGTTATGTTGGATCCGATGCGGTGGCGAAGGCAATCTGACATGGGTATCACGGAATGGCAAGGGCTGCGCGTCATGCCAAACTGCTTTAGTCGGCAAGATTTGGGTGCCAATTCTTACCATGCGCGGATGTAATTCTAGCGAAGCGGCGGTGCCCTCACAAACTAGCGGGATATATTGGTGATGATAGGTGGCATAAGTATAACCTGCCAGTGGTTTATAACCGATATTTTCTAAAGCGGCTACTGATGTCATTAGCTTATCTTTCGGTACCAGTAAATCAATATCCGTCATCATGCGAATGCCGACATCTGCATAAACACTGGTTATTAAACTGGCGACTCCTTTCATTAATAGCGGTTCAATATCGACTTGATTGAGTTGCATTGCTATAGTCTGCACTTGATCGAGAATCCTTTGATTTCTATCTCGGTTAGCATCCAATATCATTTCCAAATAAGGTATCAAGCCATCATCTGGCAGTGCATCTAACAAACCTTTTTTAGATAATGCCCAATATAATGCGGGTGTCACTAAGTGTTGACTGGATACTTTGACAATATTTTCCCAGGCAATTTGTTCTTCTTGAAACTGTTTACGGAGGGATTCACGATTGTCTTCAAAGGCTAGACAACGGCAAAGTAATAAAAAAGTGTCTGAATCGTTCATGTTGAAATGAGTCTTTATTATAAGTACTGAACCATAAATTTTCAGGTATTTAAAAAAAACAGAAAGGGGGCAACCACAAGGGATTGCCCCTACACAATGTCATGTAGGGGCAATCCCTTGTGTTTGCCCTTAATTTTTGGATGTTTGCATTTTACGTAGGGGCAAACCTATGTGGTTGCCCTTAATTTTTGGATGTTTGCATTTTACGTAGGGGCAAACCTATGTGTTTGCCCTTAATTTTTGGATGTTTGCATTT